>OIZV01000685.1_pt1 | contig 14445 bp, 14 predicted proteins | sample 1588681 | NCBI WGS metagenome assembly OIZV01 (sample SAMN03283281) | human gut metagenome | biome: human-associated habitat; material: feces | host: Homo sapiens | place: Peru | collected 2012
GATTTAGAGGTTCAAAGAAATCTACTCCATATGCTGCACAGATGGCAGCAGAAACAGCTACTAAAGCGGCTTTAGTACACGGCTTAAAGACGGTTGACGTTATGGTTAAAGGACCAGGTTCAGGAAGAGAAGCAGCAATTCGTGCACTTTCTGCTTGCGGTCTTGAAGTTACAAGTATCAAAGATGTAACACCAGTACCACATAATGGATGTCGCCCACCAAAACGTAGAAGAGTTTAATTAGGAGGAGAGACGAAAATGGCAGTAAATAAAGTACCTGTTCTGAAGAGATGTAGATCCCTTGGTTTAGAGCCAAGTTATTTAGGATATGATAAAAAATCCAACAGAGAGTTAAAAAGAGCAAACAAGAAAATGTCTGAGTATGCTCTTCAGTTAAGAGAGAAACAGAAAGCAAAATTCATTTACGGTGTATTAGAGAAACCTTTCCATAACTACTATGAGAAAGCTGATCAGATGAAAGGTATGACTGGTACTAACTTAATGACTATGTTAGAGTCCAGATTAGACAACGTAGTATTCCGTATGGGATTTGCAAGAACTAGAAAAGAAGCTAGACAGATCGTTGACCACAAATTCGTATTAGTAAACGGAAAACAGGTTAACATTCCTTCTTATTTAGTAAAAGCTGGCGATGTGATCGAAATCAGAGAGAAGAGCAAAGGTCTTCAGAGAATGAAAGACATCGTTGAGGTTACAGGTGGAAGATTAGTTCCAGACTGGTTAGATGTAGACGCTGAGAAATTACAGGGAACTGTAAAAGAATTACCTTCCAGAGAGCAGATCGACGTTCCTGTTGATGAGATGCTCATTGTCGAGTTATATTCTAAGTAATAATTGAGCAAATTACCCGAGAAGGAGGGATTTTGTAGTGTTCGATTTCCAGAAACCAAAAATTGAAATCGCAGAAATTTCAGAAGACAAGAAGTACGGAAAGTTTGTTGTAGAACCATTGGAAAGAGGCTACGGTACTACACTTGGTAACTCATTAAGAAGAATTATGCTTTCTTCTTTACCAGGAGCCGCTGTCAGCCAGGTTAAGATCGACGGTGTTTTACATGAGTTCAGTTCTATTCCTGGAGTTAAGGAAGATGTAACTGAGATTATTATGAATATCAAAAATCTTGCCATCCGAAATAACAGCTCTACAAATGAACCGAAGGTTGCTTACATTGAATTCGAAGGCGAAGGTGTAGTTACAGCAGCAGATATTCAGGTTGATTCTGATATTCAGATCTTAAATCCGGATCTGGTAATTGCCAATCTGAATGGTGGTCCGGACTGTAAATTATACATGGAACTTACCATTACAAAGGGAAGAGGATATGTCAGCGCAGAGAAGAACAAGACAGAGGAAATACCGATCGGTGTGATTGCGATCGACTCTATCTACACACCAGTAGAGCGTGTAAATCTTCTCGTAGAGAATACTCGTGTTGGTCAGATTACAGACTATGATAAACTTACCTTAGATGTATATACCAACGGTACCTTAGAGCCAGACGAGGCTGTCAGCCTGGCTGCAAAAGTATTAAGTGAGCATTTGAACTTATTCATCGATTTATCAGAAGCTGCTGTAAATGCTGATGTCATGATCGAGAAAGAAGACAATGCAAAAGAAAAAGTATTAGAAATGAACATTGATGAACTTGAGTTATCTGTTCGTTCCTATAACTGTTTGAAGAGAGCCGGTATCAATACCGTTGAAGAGCTCACAAACAGAACGCCAGAAGATATGATGAAAGTTCGTAACTTAGGACGTAAATCATTAGAAGAAGTTTTAGCAAAATTAAAAGAGTTGGGACTTCAGTTAAACCAGGGTGAAGAGTAAAGCGAGGCGTAAGCCGAGCGCTACTTGTGGAACTGCTAATGTTCCATAAGTTCCTTGTGACGCAGTCACGCGCTGCTTCCCCGATACAGGCAGAAACAGTAAGGCCATGCGGCATGAAGTATGTCTGGTGTGCGGAGTGTATGCGTTCATTGTTCTGATATGCCTGACGAGGAAATGCGCCAGAGACAGTCAGAGGGATGAGGCAGACGAGATTCCGACACACGGATCATGAGTGGCACTTGGAATGGCACTGTGCGGTATCACAGAGCTGCTCCGAAACAAGAATATGGCGTCCGGTAAGTAAGTCCAAAGCGCGTGGCCGGATGTTCCACAAAATGGAGGAAAATTAAAATGGCAAAGTATCGTAAATTAAGCAGAACCTCTAGCCAGAGAAAAGCTTTATTAAGAGGTCAGGTAACTGCATTATTAAACAACGGTAAGATCGTTACAACAGAAGCAAAAGCAAAAGAAGTTCGTAAGATCGCTGAGGGACTTATCGCTTTAGCTGTAAAAGAAAAAGACAACTACGAAGAAGTTACTGTAAAAGCTAAAGTTGCCCGCAAGGACAAAGATGGTAAGAGAGTAAAAGAAGTAGTAGACGGAAAGAAAGTTACCGTATACGATGAAGTAGAGAAGACAATCAAGAAAGATAAGCCATCTCGTCTTCATGCTCGTAGAGAAATGTTAAAAGTTCTTTACACCGTAAAAGAAGTTCCAACAGAAGCTGCTGGAAGAAAGAAAAACACCAAAGAAGTTGATCTTACAGCAAAATTATTTGATGAGATCGCTCCAAAATATGCAGACCGCAACGGTGGTTACACCAGAATCGTTAAGATCGGTCAGCGTAAAGGTGACGGTGCATTAGAAGTATTACTTGAGTTAGTATAAGATACACTATCCAAAATATGAGAACGTGAAAAAGAACCGGTTTGGTTTGCAGATATTGCAGACTGAGCCGGTTCTTTTTGTATAAAAAAAGCATGCGGTTTAAGCATGCTCTTTCGCAATCGGCAGTGTAAAGATAAATTCCGTACCGACGCCCTCGGTACTGATACAGTTGATATTTTCTCCGTGTGCCTGAATGATCTCTTTTACAATGGAAAGTCCAAGTCCGGTTCCTTTTTTGTCTTTTCCCCGGGAGAGATCTGTCTTGTAGAAACGCTCCCAGATCTTCTTTAAACTGTCACTTGGAATACCAATACCGGTATCTTTTACGGAAACAAAGACGGTCTCATTTTTTTCGGTCGTTTCGATCGTGATCGCAGAGTCCGCGTGGCTGAATTTGATCGCATTGTCAATCAGATTATATAATACCTGCTGAATCTTGCTGATATCTGCGGAAACGAATAACTTTTCTCCGGTTAAGATCAGGTTGAATGAGATATGCTTCTGCAGGCAGGTGCCCTCAAAGGTCTGTACGGTTGTTTTGATGGTGTTATTGATATCGAATTCCGTAATGTCAAGCATGATGCCGTGTTTCCCGAATTTATTCAGTTCTAACAGGCTTTTGGTCAGTTTGTTCAATCGTTCTGTCTCAAATAAGATGATATTTAGATACTTGTCCTGCAGTTCAACAGGGATCGTACCGTCTAAGATCGCTTCCACATAGCCCTTGATCGAGGTCAGCGGGGAACGGAAGTCATGTGATACATTTGATACAAATTTCTTCTGGTCTTCCTCTAACGTATTGAGCTCGTTTGCCATGTAATTTAAGGATGCGGCAAGATAGCCGATCTCATCGTTGGAATGGACGTCGATCTTTTCCTCAAAATTACCGGATGCAAAACGGTCAGCACCCCTGGTGATCTTTCGGATGGGGATGTACACAACGTATGTAAATAAAATAAGAACAATAAACGCAGCGAGAAACAGCAGTGCAAGTGTCTGATAGGAAATATGGGTCAGACCGTTTGCAGAGGATACCAGACTGCTGATCGGCTTGTGGATGATCACATATCCACGCACCTTGTAATTTACCGTGATCGGGGAAAATACACTTAACATTTCCGAAGAAAAGGTTTGATAGAAATCGCCGACACGATAGTAACTGTTTCCAAAATCCGTTACATCAAAATCCTTGATACGCTTCTGTTCATCATCCAGTGAAGAGGCAGTGTTGAGCAGGATATTTCCCCTCGTATCCATGATCCAGATCTCACCGGATAAGTAGGTACTTAAGGTCATCAGCTGTTTTTGCAGCTCCTCTAAAGTAATCGACTGGCTGAAATAATTCTGTGCATATTCTGAGGAGATCAGAGCCGATTCACGGTAGAGGGAAGCCGCCTCCTTACGCTGCAAAAAATTAAACGTAAGATGATAGGTAAAGGTTGCGATGATCACAAAGCCGATCAGCCCATACATCAGGTAACCGGCGAGGAGTTTGGGGTAGAGTGTTCGTTTCATAGATCCTTGACCTCGAACTTATAACCAATCCCCCAGACCGTTGCAAGACTCCAGTTTGCGTGATCTTTGATCTTTTCACGGAGACGCTTTACATGGACATCAACGGTACGGGTATCGCCGATATATTCATAGCCCCAGATATGGTCTAAAAGCTGCTCGCGCGTAAATACCTGATTTGGGGATGCTGCAAGGAAATAAAGCAGTTCCAGTTCCTTTGGAGGCATATCTACAGGCTGTCCCTGATAGATGACGGAGTAGTTGGACAGGTTGATGACCAGATCCGGATATTTCACGCATTTGAGTTCCGGTGTGTTTTCCTCTGCTTTTACCGGCTGATAGCGGCGGAGGACTGCTTTGACCCTTGCAACAAGCTCCTTGGAATCAAATGGTTTCATCATATAATCATCTGCACCTAACTCCAGACCAAGTACTTTGTCAAAGATCTCACCCTTTGCGGAAAGCATGATGATCGGAACGTTTGCCTTTGCGCGGACTTCACGGCATACCTGATAGCCATCGATGCCCGGAAGCATCAGGTCTAACAGGATGAGGTTGGGGTTATACTGTTCAAACGCTTTTAACGCTTCCTCTCCGTCGTTGACAATCTGTGTGTCAAAACATTCTTTGGTAAGATACAGAGAGATCAGCTCTGCAATATTGTTGTCATCATCTACGATCAGGATTTTCTGTTTTGCTGCCATATCCATGTTCTCCTTTTTTAGTCTTTGAATTCGGCGATCGTGACACCGGCATCACCCTCACCAAATTCACCCAGGTGAAATGATTTTACGTATTTTAAACGTTTTAAATGCGCCTGTACTGCATTGCGGAGTGCACCGGTACCTTTTCCGTGAACAATGCGTACGGAAGGAAGATGAGCCAGATAAGCATCATCCAGGTATTTATCAAGCAGTGCGATCGCTTCGTCGGTTGTTTTTCCGATGAGATTGATCTCAGTGGAAACAGAAGCGGATTTGCTCATCTTGATCTTGCCGGCACCTGTTTTGCTGTATTTCCTGCTGCCTGGTGTGGTGTCCTCTTCCAATAAGATCAGGTCGTTGATATTGACCAGGGAACGCAGGATACCCATCTGCACATAGAGATCGCCTTTGGCATTTGGAAGGGAATGAACGGTACCCTTTAAATTCATGCTGATGACCTTAACACTGTCTCCGATCCGCAGCTTTTTCGGAACATTATGGTTCGGAGCGGCTTTTTTCTTCTGGTCTGCCATCTTTTTCTGGGCATCAGTCATCTTGCCACGGATTTTGGAACGTTCTTTTTCCATTTCGCTCATAGGCGCGTGGGCGGTGCCATATTTATTGAAGTTGCGGATGGTCTCGTCTGCCATATCCTTGGCTTCTTTTAAGATCTGGAATGCCTGCTCGTTTGCCTCTTTTAAGATCTTATCGCGGCTGGCATCCAGACGTTCCTGCTTCTGCTCTAACTGCTCTTTTAATTTGCGGACTTCCTCTTTATACTGATTGATCTCTAACTGCTCTTTTTCAATGGTAATGCGGCTGTTTTCAAGGTCTGCTAACAGATCTTCGAAGTTTTCATCATTTTCACTGATCCGTCCCTTTGCATCCTCGATGATGTCGGTGTTAAGACCGAGTTTCTGGGAGATCGCAAACGCATTACTTTTTCCCGGGATACCGATCAGAAGACGGTAGGTAGGGCTTAAGGTATCAACATCAAATTCACAGCAGGCGTTTTCTACACCCGGGGTTGAGAGTGCAAATACTTTCAGCTCACTGTAATGCGTGGTTGCCATGATCTTGGCTCCGTACAGTTTTAAGCGCGTTAAAATGGAAATTGCCAGTGCAGCTCCTTCGGTAGGGTCTGTTCCGGCACACAATTCGTCAAACAGTACCAGAGAACGGTCGCCTGCCTGACTTAAGATCCGGATAATGTTGGTCATATGGGAGGAGAAGGTACTGAGCGACTGTTCAATGCTCTGCTCATCTCCGATATCTGCAAAAACTTCTTCAAAAATACCGAGCTCGGAACGTTCGGAAGCCGGGATATGAAGTCCTGCCTGCCCCATCAAGGTTAAGAGTCCGACGGTTTTTAAGGAGACGGTCTTACCACCGGTGTTTGGACCGGTTACGATGAGCAGCTGGAAATCTTCGCCCAGGCGGACATCGATCGGAACGACCTTCTTTGGATCGAGCAATGGGTGACGGCCTTTTTTGATGTGGATATGTCCCTCGGTATTGAATGTTGGGGCAACGCCGTTATAAGATTTTGCAAGGGAAGCCTTTGCAAAGATAAAATCAAGTTCTACTAAAACACGATAGTCATTTGCAATCGGTCCGGCATATTCTGCGGTAAGGTTACTTAAATTGGAAAGAATGACTTCAATCTCATCCTGTTCTTTTAAGAGAAGCTCCTTGTATTCGTTGTTGAGGTTGACGACTGCCATCGGTTCGATAAACAGGGTGGAACCGGTGGAGGACTGGTCATGGATCATACCGGGAACCTGTGACTTTGCCTCTGCTTTTACCGGAAGACAGTAACGTCCATCACGCATGGTGATGACGGTATCCTGTAAGTAACTGCGTGTCGTGGTGTTGTTGATCATGGCGTTCATCTGTGCACGAATCTTGTCATTCATGCCACGCATGGAACGTCGGATGGAGCGCAGCGTGGTGCTGGCATCATCTGCAATCTCATCTTCTGAGATGATACAACGCCGGATCTCGTCGGAAAGCGGTGTCAATGGCTCCAACTGTGCAAAGAAATCGGTAAGGGAATCGTTTGTCTCTTCGTCTTTCTCCGAACGTGAAAATGCCTTTGCGCGTTTGGCTGCTTCTAAAAGTGAGCAGACACGTAAAAGTTCGATGGTGCTCAAAGAGCCGCCGATTTCCAGACGTTTTAAGGAGTCATTTAAATTGCGTACACCGGAAAACGAAAGATTGCCAGCTTTAAAAAGCCGGTTTAGGGCATCTTTTGTCTGTGTCTGCAGTAGGTTGATCTCTGCCAGATCCGTGCTTGGGCGCAGAGATTTACAGCGGGCTTTCGCTTCGTCACTGCAGGCATAATCGGTCAGTTTTTCGATGATCTTATTATATTCTAATGTTTTTAAAACTTTGTCATTCATAATGCTATGTCCTTTATAAAAATGTACCTGTCCTATGCCGGATATGTATAGTATACCCTATTCCCTGGGGGAAGAAAAGCGGAAATGAAAAAATAGTATTGCGTGTGATTGGGATTGCAACTATAATAGGAATGGTACGATTTTCATTAGTTTAAGAGAGGGAAAATCATGCAGGAGAAGGAATCGTTTTCTTTTATCAATGAAAAGATTAAAGAGAAACCATTAAATAAAAAACGGATTGTATTTCGCGCTGTTTTCTGTGTCGCGATGGCGGTCGTTTTTGGTGTGGTAGCAGCACTGGTATTTACTCTGGTACAACCCAGATTTGAAGAGTTGTTATATCCACAGGAGCCTCCGCTTGTCAGTATCCCAAGAGATGATATCTTAGAAACGGAACAGACAGAGGAAACGGAGACAATGATCCCGGAGACAGAAACGGAAGAAGCAAAAGAGCCTGAGACGGAACTTGCACAGGAGCCGGCAGAGCAGCCGGTAAAAACGTTTGAACCGGAAGATTATCAGGCATTGCAGAACAAGTTATATGCAGTCGGAAAAGAGGCAAACCGCGCGATCGTTACCGTGACCGGGGTAAAAAGTGATACCGACTGGTTTCAGAATCCATATGAGAGCAAAGGACAGGCATCCGGTCTGATCGTAGCCAGAAATGGTGGAGAACTTCTGATCTTAACCGAGCGGAAAGTGATCGCAGATGTGGAAGAGATCTATGTGACGTTTATTAATGAGGTAACCGTGGCGGCTTCCATGAAAAAATACGATGGCAACACCGGTATTGCCATATTAAGCGTTCCAGTGGCACAGATCACGCAGGGGACGTTAAATGCGATCCAGATCGCCAATCTGGGCAATTCTCTGGCAACGACACAGGGAACCCTTGCGATCGCGATCGGAAGCCCGCTGGGAACAAATTATTCGATCCTGACCGGAACGATCACATCTGCGACCAACAGTATCTGTACGATAGACAACAATTATACCGTATTTACCACGGATATTGTCGGAAGCAGCAACGGAAGCGGTGTATTGATCAACGTTGCCGGAGAAGTGATCGGACTTGTCATGCAGGGCTACAGCAGTGCGGGAGATGCCAATACATTGACGGCGATCTCGATTTCAGAGCTTAAGGCGATCATTGAGATGCTTTCCAACGGAAAGGACGTGCCTTATCTTGGACTGGAACTGACCACTGTGACCAATGATATCGCCAAAGAATACGATATGCCAAAGGGTGTCTATATTAAGGAAGTCAAGATGGATTCGCCGGCCATGGCAGCTGGATTACAGAGTGGTGATGTCCTGACAAAGATGGACGGAGACAGCATATTTACAGTGGATGGCTATGAAAACAGATTGCTGGAATTAGCACCCGGGGATACGGTAAAAATTACATTTGAACGTCAGGGAACAGACGGATACACAGAGATTGACTGTGAAGTGGAAGTAAGCGTATTACAATAGAAACGAGGATAATTATGAAATATATCGACAGCCTGAGAGAGGGCGAAAGAATCAATGAAATTTTTCTTTGCAAGGTAAAACAGTCTGCATTGACCAAGGCAGGAAAACCATATGATAATGTGGTATTACAGGATAAAACCGGTACACTTGATGCCAAGATCTGGGAACCGGGGTCCGTAGGGATCGAAGAATTTGACAGTCTGGATTATATTGCGGTCATGGGAGACATTACCAGCTTTCAGGGCAATTTACAGTTAAATATCAAACGTGTGCGCAAAGTACAGGAGGGGGAGTATGACCCGAAAGATTATCTTCCGGTCAGCAAACGTGACATTGATGAAATGTATGCGGAACTGACAGCTTTGATCGTATCCGTTCAGAACCCTTACCTGAAGAAACTGTTAAACAGCTTTTTCATTGAGGATAAGGATTTTGAGAAGAGATTTAAGTTTCATTCTGCAGCGAAAACCGTGCACCATGGTTTCGTTGGAGGATTATTAGAGCATACTTTAGGTGTGGCAAAAAACTGTGATTATTTTGCAAAGGTTTATCCGATCTTAAACCGAGATCTGATCATTGCGGCAGCAATTTTCCATGATATCGGAAAAATGGAAGAGCTTTCTACTTTCCCGGAGAATGATTATACCGACGAGGGACAGCTGTTAGGTCATATTATGATCGGTGCAGAGATGGTGGGAGAGCGTATCCGCACGATTGAGGGCTTTCCGACCGGACTGGCAAATGAATTAAAACATTGTATTTTAGCACATCACGGGGAACTTGAATTTGGTTCACCGAAAAAACCGGCACTGGCAGAGGCACTGGCTCTTAGCTTTGCGGACAACATCGATGCAAAGATGGAGACGATCCGGGAGATCTTTGCAAATGTACCGGATAACAATCAGGAATGGCAGGGCTTTAACCGCCTGCTTGAGAGCAATATCAGACGTTCCGGACGGCAGTAGGTGGCAGTATGCAGAAAAATGATTTGATTGAGCTTGCGATCGAAGATATGGGCGTAGATGGAGAAGGCATTGGAAAATACGAGGGGATGACATTTTTTGTAAAAGATGCCATCATCGGCGATGTCATTCGGGCAAAGATCCTGAAATTGAAAAAGCACTATGGTTATGCCAGAGTGGAGGAGATCCTTACCCCATCTAAATCGCGTGTAGAGCCGAAGTGCGCACTTGCCAGAAGATGTGGCGGTTGCCAGATCCAGTCGATGGATTATGCCAGCCAGCTTGCGTTTAAACAGCAGAAGGTATGCGGAAATCTGCTGCGGATCGGCGGCTTTGCTGTGGATCTGATCGATGTGGTGATGGAGCCGATCGTTGGAATGGAGCAGCCATACCGGTATCGCAATAAGGCACAGTTTCCAATCGGCATGGACAAAGAGGGCAATCCGGTCGCTGGATTTTATGCCGCGCGCACGCACAGCATTATCCCGGTAACGGATTGTATGCTTGGCGTAGAAGAGAACCGGCAGATTTTGGAAGAAGTGCTTTCTTATATGAAAAAGTATCGGGTGCCTGCCTATGATGAGACAACCGGAAAAGGGCTGATCCGTCATGTGCTGATCCGCTATGGTTTTACGACGAAAGAGATCATGGTGTGCCTGATCGTGAATGGAAAGAGTCTTCCGGCAGCAGACGCGCTGATCGAAGGCTTAAGTAAGATCGAGGGGATGAAAAGCATTTCCCTCAATCAGAATACAAAGAAAACAAATGTGATCCTTGGAGATGTGACAAAATGTCTCTGGGGAGAACCTTATATTACCGATTATATCCATCTTCGCACCTGCGAGGAGGGAGAACAGGAATTTGCTTTAACAGAGACGGCGATCGCCTATCATATTTCCCCGCAGTCCTTCTATCAGGTAAATCCGGTCCAGACGGAGAAATTATACAGTCTTGCACTTGAATACGCGGGACTGACCGGAAAAGAGACGGTGTGGGATCTGTACTGCGGAATTGGAACGATTTCCCTGTTTCTTGCACAGCGTGCCGGAAAGGTTTACGGTGTAGAAATTGTGCCGCGTGCGATCGAGGATGCGAAGAACAATGCGCGTTTTAATGGCATTTCCAATGCTGAGTTTTTTGTTGGCAAGGCGGAAGAGGTTCTGCCGGAATTTTATGAGCGCGAGAGCAGCAGACAGATGCAGTCGGGGGCTTCGGATGAGATGCTGCACCCGGATGTGATCGTGGTTGATCCGCCGCGAAAGGGCTGCGATGAAAAGTGTCTGGAGACCATGCTAAAAATGCAGCCGGAGCGGATCATTTATGTGAGCTGCGATTCTGCTACGCTGGCGAGGGATCTGAAGGTGCTGTGCGAAGGCGGATATGAGCTGAAAAAAGTGAGGGCAGTGGATCAGTTTGGGCACACTACACATGTGGAGACGGTAGTTCTGATGCAGTATTGTGGAAAATAAGAAAAATAGGCATGTTAGACCACAAGATGTTGTGGTTTGAGGGCAAAAATTGGAGAGAAAATCGACCAGTTTTTGCCCGATTTTTTTGCCCATTTTTATAGATGCATAGGGGCAAAAAGAGATTTTGGGGTGATTTGAGGAAAAAAAGAGAGGAGGAAATAAAAGTAAATTGCAAATGAACATGTGAGGCGGTACTTATTTTAGAAATGAAATAGGTACCGCCATTTTTATTGTCAAAAGAACAGGAGGAAGAAAAATGTCGGGATTATTTTGTAGCAGCCCGCAGCTCTGCATGCTGGAGAGACAAATGCAGCAACCACCGGGGTATCGTCCGAGAGGACAGGGAATCTGTATCATGAATGCAGAAGAATGGAAAAGCCGGGGGAATTATACTGAGCTTGTGGATTGTGTGATCAGCAGTATGCAAATGGAACATCTGAAAAAGAGGATAAGTGAAATTTTTGAAAAAGAGGATAAGGAAATAATTTTCGGAAGTATGAAACATCGAAAAGATTTCTATTTTCTACTGACAGGCAGAAGAGGGAAAAACCTATGCATGTATCCGAATTATGCGGCTGCAGTTTTTTTATTGTCTGCGGATGAGAAACTCTGGGATAAGGTGCATCGGCAGGTGTTGGATACAGGAATATACTTTGACCGCATCCGACTCGGAGGGGTTACGCTGGATCAGTATATCCTTTTCCATGCGGCAAAGAATGTCTATAACGGAACGAAGCATATCCGTTTATCAGAATTGACAGACCGAGAACTGATACCGGATGAAGTGCTTCGCTTAATCGTGAATGCTTTCGTGATTGAAAAGTGCGGTGTGGATATTACTAGGCAGGAGGTTTGGAATGAAAATTAGGATAACGAATGGGATGAACCGCCGTGACGTGGAATTACCAATGAGTGATTCGGAACTGACCCTCCATATGAAACAGATTGGTGTAGATGAGAGCATGCATTCATAAAGGGAAGCACCTGCCAGATACCGGAATTTGACAATGACCTTGTCAGAAGATTAATCGCAAGCATCAAAGTAGTCTCTGCTGAGAAACTGATTATCCAGTTCCAGTCGGGAATCGTCATGGAACAGGAAATCCGATATGACTAAGAAAAAGGCAGGGATGATAACTGAATAAGGAAAGCGTTATTCCTGCCGGTTTACGGTAAGAATAAAATGCCCGATGATTCGGGCGTTTTATTGTTGGCGTAAATAAATTTGTAAATTTGTAACAAACGAAAATATTGTACGGATTAGGTTAATGGAAGTATAATTATTACTAGGAGGTTCTTGTGATGTGGAAAGAAATTATTGAAAAGAAAAGATGGATAATAATGGTGCTCATAGTTATGGTAATACTGTTATTAATATCACTGGAAGTCTACGTTGATATAAAATCTCAAAAAATTGATGAAGAATATGGTGTGCACTATATGCCATATATGGACGATATTGATTCAATAGGTTCTGATATTTGTTTTGATGTGACTGCTATAGGGGCAGAATATGGTGAAATTGATTTTACATATGGTAATATGATTTATAGCTTTTTGGGGGAAATTAATAAATATGTTGATATTCTGCAAAAGATGCAAACGATTGCTGGTGAAATGGAATATAATGAGAATCTAGAAAAGACAGATGAAGTTATTGTGCCAACAGAGGCTAATGGTATATCGACTAATTTAACTGAATGGAAACAAATGTTACAAATGAATGGTATCCAGTGGAATTTCATTGAAAATGCCGGAATGTATATGTGGAGGAGTAGATACCGCTATTATTTTGCTAAAGAAGAAAGTAGAGATATATTCTTTTTGTTGAGATGTGACCAATTTATTATAGAAACTAGAATATATCAGAAAAGCAGCAAAGTAATGGGATATGAGATGAGGTGGTTTCAGATTGTAAAGGAGAACAAATATGGAACTAGACATAGCTGAATTTAGAAAAATGGAAGCAGAATTGCATGGGTTTGAACTGCCAGACTTTAGTATGAAGTTCTATTATGATGAAACGAGAAATGCTCGAAAATTTCGTGTAAGCAGTAATGGTGTAAATAGTAGTGATGCTGTAGAATACAATTACATTTTGGGCGGGATTGCATTTGCTTGTAAAGAAGAGGAGCTTAACATTGATGATTTGTTTAAACGGATAAAGTTGCAACCGACCGCAAAAGAGTTAAAGTATAATTTGCTGGTAAACGGACATAAAGATTTCTAGAGAGGACTGAACAGGAATTCTTTATCAGAATTTATCGATTGGTTAGAAAGAAATCCAATTTATATCCACTATGTAACGCTAAACAATTTGTATTATGCAATTGTAGATATTGTCGATAGTTTATGGGAAACACAATTGCAGTTTTGCTTTTCGCAAGAATGGGTATGTTTGTTAAAAGCTGCATTATATGAAGTGGTATGCAAAAATAAGGAAGAGTTCTATGCCATTTTAGGGCATTATGAATATCCAGATGTGTCGGATCAAAATATTAGAGATTTTTGTATGGAGATTGTTTGCTTTATTGAGAATTACGGAGATGAAAATGATTTTTATCTCGAATGTTTTAGACAAATGTTAAAGACAAATGCAAAACAGGGAAGGTTGCTATATGCACAAGGAGAAGAAAAAGGTGAGCTAATAAGTGAATATTATCAGATGAGAATATCAAGGTGTTACATGTTTAAAAATTCATTTCATTATTTTGACATAGAAGAAGAGGACATGAAGATGATGAGGGATGTGCGTTTATTGTATGATGGTAAAGAATTTTGCAATTATGATTTCGTAGAATCTACAGGCAATAAATTAATACAAGTTGCAGATGCAGTCGTTGGTCTTTTGAGCAATTTGTTTCATTTTATAGATATAACTACGGAAGAAGAGTTTTTGGATCTGTTACAAAACGCAACGCCAAAGCAAAAGAAAAATCTTAAATCGATTGCGCAATTAATTGAACGTTCAGAAGAAAAGCATATTACTATGTTACAGAATTTGAATGATATATCAATAACGAGAAGAAGAGGAAGATTTTTGACGTTGATGCAAATTATTGTGTAGTGATGAAATGTGAAAAAGATGGTTTTGGTATAATGGTCTCATAAATTAAGACACTGAACACGACATTTCTTAATGAATCTGATATACTATAACCAATAAGTGAAAGAAGGTACTTAT
>OIZV01000686.1_pt1 | contig 14444 bp, 19 predicted proteins | sample 1588681 | NCBI WGS metagenome assembly OIZV01 (sample SAMN03283281) | human gut metagenome | biome: human-associated habitat; material: feces | host: Homo sapiens | place: Peru | collected 2012
CAAATCTATTAAGACCGTTGTTGATCTGTTTGCAGGTACAGGATCTATAGGCTATGCACTTAAAGCACACAAGAACATCATCAGCAATGATCTTGAATACTACGCATATATTATCAATCATGCAATCCTAAATGGATGCGATTTTTCTGTTACAGATGAGATTTCTTTTTGGAACGCAGTTGAACAGCAATCAGCTTCTTTGCAAGCAAAAGTATGTACTGCGGTGACTACAGAAAATAAATTCTTTATTGATACTGTAGATTACAAGCAGTATCAGCTGTTCTGTGAAAAAACTCCTTCTGTGTTTATGCCACAGAGCGATGATCCTCGCTTGAAGGAGATTTTAGATTTAGTAGATCAAGTGACTCCAGGTAAAGCACCGACGGTAGAAACTCCGTGCTTATTTTTGACATACTATGCCAATGCGTATTTTGGCATTGCTCAATGCTGTCAGATTGATGCGATAAGAAGTATTATTGGGCAGATTGAAGACGAACGAACCAGATATGTCTTGGAAGAAGCTATCCGGAATGTCAATCGTGCACATTATGAATTGGAGGACACTATAACTGAAGATGATATTGAGTTTTCTGGAAAGAGTAAGACAGATTTTGCACTTGATCTTGTTTATGAGTGTGATGATTATACTATTCCGGCTTATATCAAATCTGGATTGAAGTGGCTCAATGAACAAAAAATACTTGAGTAAGGAGGTGACTATCTATGATTGAAAACCTTCATGGTCGCAATTATGAACTTGCCAAGAAATCTTCGTGAAGCGGATGGCAGTATCAAGCAATTTATTCAAGAGGACTTACAGAATCTGGCTGAAGAATTGAGAGAAACGGAGCAGCAGCTCTCCAAACTGGATGAAGGAAGAAAAAACAATTTGATTGCCATCCGTGACTTGGAAATGACAAAAGAAAGGCTGCTCTCTTTTGCAGAGTATGCAAAAGATGCGCAGCCGGAGGTTCTGGTCACTTTGATCCAAACTATTGTAGAAAGAATTTATATCGTCGATAAAGATGATGAGCGTTTCTGTCACATCTTCATCAAAGGCTGTACGGACGAGGATTATACCGGCTTCTTCCAGACAGCCGGTTACATAGAGCAAAATACTACCCCTGTGTGTGATTCAGAACAGTATTGCATTTGCACCGAAATGTAGACGGATGGAGATATAATGAGTTCTTCCTTTTGCCCTTTGGTTTTGTTTGCTGTTGCCATAGTAAAATGCTCCTTTCCGGCAACGGGGCATAGCAAAGGCAAGTGTATTTTACTATGCCCAGTTGCCTTTTTCGATTATGCGGTTATATCAACTTTTGCGAAAGCAGCAGGTCACGGAACTGCTGCAGCACGCTTTGCTTACCGTCGGTACTGAAATGGGTGGATACATCATAGACTGTACCGCCGATTTTCATTGTGTAATTGCCGATGCCGTAAAGCTGCAATTTTCCGTCCTCAATACGCTCTCCGGTGCTGTCAGGAAGGAACGCATCAACATACGCAAAATCCTCGGCGCTTTCCATTCGTGGCGGTGTAGGCAGCCATATCAGATTCGGATTAAAGATGATTCCATCGTTTCTGTTTTCCATATTCTCACCTTACCTATTGACAAACTCTAGGGGGAATGATAGCTTTAAAAGGTAGAGCCTATTTGGAAGGAAATTTTAAATACAGGAGGGGAACGAGGTTTTGCGGGTCTCCCGGCCGCTCTGTGCCGACGGGAAGTCGGCGATCTTCTGCGTGGATTATCTGCCGGCCAAACTGATCGCGGAGGCGGGTTATCAGCCGGAAGATCTGGAGCCGCCTATTTCCCATTTCCTAAATAAATCTGCCATACCAATGTGGAGACGAACCTGGCGGAGCTGCGGGCCAAACACCGGAGGTCACTCAGTACAGCTTCCGCACCAACGGCAGCCACTACGCCGGTGAGGCCGGCATCAAGACCGTCGGCATGGGCCTCTCTCGGGAGAATCTGGCCCACACGGATGACGAGGATACGGAGACCATCGCCCGGGCCTGTGACGAGGCCGGTGCAGATGCGATTACCGCCATTGATTCCATCGGCCCCACCTACCGGGTGGACATCACCACTGGCCGCCCCCTGATCGGCGGACATGGCTATGGCTACATGACCGGTGCGCCTATCCTGCCCATTGCCCTGCGCTATGTGCATGATATCGCCGCAAAAACCAACAAGGATCTCATCGGCCTGGGCGGCGTGACCAATGCCGAGGCGGCCATGGAAATGCTGATGGCCGGCGCTACCGCCGTGGGCGTGTGCACCGCCGCTATTGTGAACGGCCCCGGCGTATTCACTCAGCTGACGGAAAATCTCAGCAAGCTGATGGACAAGTACGGCTATCCCGATATCCCCTCCGTTTCCGGCCTGACGCTGCGCAATGGCACGCTGGAGGAGAAGTCTCCCGCCGATTTCGTGTTCGAGGCTGACAAGTGTGTGCACTGCAACCGGTGCGTAACCGCCTGTGCATACCGGGCCCGCTCCTTTGACGAGCAGGGGAATATGCATGTGGATGCAAATCAGTGCCGCGTGTGCGGCCTGTGCTTCGGAATGTGCAATAAAAAGGCCATTTACATCAAGTAAAAGACACAATCACTTTCAAAACAGACTAAGGAGGGCTGCTGCTTGAAAACCGCGATCATCAACGGCAAGGTCGTGACGGAGACCTCGGTCATCCAGGCGACATTGCTTTTGGAAAACGGCAAGATCCAGGCAATCTTGTCTCCGGAAAGCCCGCTGGATCCCAGCTGCCAGGTGATCGATGCAGCGGGTCAGTATGTTGTACCCGGCGGCATAGACGGCCATGTCCATTTTGGCGGCTTCGGCGATATCCCCATTGCGGATGATTTCTATACCGGCTCCAAGGCTGCTCTGGCAGGAGGCACCACCACGGTGGTGGATTTCTGTGAGCCGGCGGAGGGAGAGGATCCCTTGGCGTGCATTGCCCGGCGGAAGGACGCCGGAAAGGACGCGGCGGTGGACTATGCCCTGCATTTCACCTTTACGGAAGGGTATCGGCACGAGCTTCCCCTGCTTCCCCAGATTATGGAAGAGGGCATTACAAACTTCAAGGCGTACACCTACTATCCCTATACATCTTTGCTGCCGGGTGATTTCCTCACGATTATGGAGACCATTCACGACAAGGGGTCGCTGCTGGTGCATGCGGAGGAGAAAAGCATCATCGATTGCATGAAGGAGCGTTTCCCGCCGGAAAGCTCTGATATGACCGCTCTGTCTCTTACCCGGCCGAATATTGCCGAGCAGCTGGCCGTGGAGAACGTGCTGGCTATTGCCAAGCTGACAGGGACCAGATTGTGCATTGCGCATACCAGCAGCAAGGAGACCGTTGCTATTTTGGAGCGGGAGCGTGCTGCGGGCAACCACAGCTTCTATTTAGAATCCTGCCCCCACTATATGCACTTTACCCGGAAAAATATGGAGGGGCCCATGGGCGCGCTGTACACCATGAATCCCCCCCTGCGCTCTCAGCAGGATGCGGACGCATTGCTTGCGGCAATGATTCGGGAGGAGATATCCATTCTCTCCACCGATCACTGCCCTTATTCCAAAAACTACAAGCTGGGCACTAACTACGAAACAGTTCCCTGCGGTGTGGATGGGGTACAGACAAGAATGCAGTATTGCTTCTCTGAGGCCGTGATTAAGGGCGGCTTGCCCATGCCGGCGTTCACCCGCATGACAGCCACCAACGCAGCCAAGTTCTATGGGTTGTATCCGCAAAAGGGCGTAATTGCTGTCGGAAGTGATGCGGACCTGGCCTTCTTTGATCCGGAGCCATCCTGGACATACAGCATGAAGGCTGTGGCAGGAGCGACCGACTACTCCATTTTTGACGGGGTCCCCCTGCGCGGTAAATGCACCATGACCATCAAGGGCGGTCAGGTCGTAATGAAGGATGGCGTTATTACGGCGGAAAAGGGCAGCGGCAAGTTCCTTTACACCAAGTGAACCACGTATACACAAACGCAACTGTGTTAAGAATTTACAAGAAAGGATCTTTAAACGATGGAAAAAATGACTGGGATTATGGCGGGCTGGCTGATTATGTCCGCAACTGAGGCAAAGAAGGATTACGGCTTTGTGGTTGAAAACGGAAAGATCGTGGAGATCGTTCCCAATGAGAAGCTGCTGGGTAAGGAGGGCGTGATCGATGCACGGGATAGCATTGTTTGCCCCACCTTCACCAACACCCATACGCACTTTTATGAGACCCTGGCCCACGGTGCTACGGAGCCTAACCTGAGCCTCAAGCCCCTGCTGGAGGATTTCTGGTGGCCCGTGGTGGAAAACCGCCAGACCCTGGAGACCATCCGTATTTCCACGGAGTATTCTGCGCTGGAATCCATGACCAGCGGTGTGACGCTGTGCAACGATATTTTGGAGGCCCCCTTTGCGGAGAGAGGCAAGCGTCTGCTGACCGAGGAGGCCGTTATCCGCAAGGCCGGCATGAAGGCCGTTCTGTCTCTGGAGTCCAATGAGCGCATCAGCACTGAGAACGGCTATGAGAACCTGGAGGAGAACAAGAACTTCATCCTGAAGATGCGCGAGACCGGCAACAGCGATATCCGCGGCACGATTTGCACCCATACCACATTCTCCTGCTCCACTCCGTTCCTGATGAAGGCTGCCGGCATGGCGCGTGACATGGATGAATACATCCAGATCCACATGAATGAAGGCCCCGATGAGGACAAGTGCTGCGTAGATAAGTACGGAATGACCACTGCTGAGCTGTATAAGAAGATCGGCTTCTGGGAAGGTGGCAAGGCATGGGCCAACCAGTGCAGCTGCATGGAGCCTGTGGAGCTGAACATCATGGGCCAGATGGGCGTGGGCATCTCCACCCAGCCCCGTTCCAACGCCCTGTGCAACGCCGGTATCGCACCTGTGGCTGACATGCTGAAGAACGGAATCAAGGTTGGCCTGGGTACCGACAACGGCGAGGGCAACTTCTACGAGAACATGCGCTATCTGGTTCTGATGCAGATGGGCAAGAATTACAGCAAGCACGCCCTTACCCCCCTGCAGGGCTTCCAGATCGCCACCGAGGGCGGCGCCTTCGGCCTGGGCTACACCGATGTGGGCTGCCTGAAGGAAGGCTACAGCGCCGATTTCCAGATCCTCACCGGCAACGCCGCTATCCAGCTGACGGAGAAGAATGTGGTGGCCGAGGTGTTTTGGAGAAAGGATCCCAAGGACATCAAGAAGGTTTATGTCAACGGCAACCTCATCTGCCAGGACGGTCACTCCGTAAATCTGGATGATGAGCGCATCCGCAAGGACTTCTCCGAGTGTGTTCGCGAGTTCTGGAAGGGCCAGCCCTATCAGGATTGATACAAAGAAAAGAGAGGACTTTAACAATGGCTAATTGCATAACAATCGCCAAGGGGATGCAGTTTTGGGGCACCCATGGCTTCTTCCCGGAGGAGAACAAATTCGGCGCCAAGTTTGTGGTGGATATTACCGCCGAATCTGACGAGACCGGCAAGTGCCAGAATGATGATTACTCCACAGGCGTGAGCTACCTGACGCTGTATAACTGCGCCAAGAAGGTGGTCACCACCGAACAGCACAAAATGGTGCAGCGCATTGCGCAGCGCATCTCTGATGAGATTTTTGAGGCCAGCGATGCGGTGGAGAAGGTGACCATCACGGTTAAAAAGCCTTTTGTACCTATCGGCGGCATTGTGGAGTATACCGGTTGCACCATTACCCGGACCGGTAAGGGCGCGGCCAGCGATGGTAACGCCGTTCCTTACACCGGCATCAACCCTCTGGAGGACCAGAAGGGCTACGCTGACTAAGCATAGGTAGGCCGGAGAGCAGCTTTCCGGCCTGTAGGCGGCGCCCGCTTAAATGGATTGCGAAAAATGTATATTTTTACGGCTGGCAGTCTTTGGCTGCCAGCCGCTTTTCGTGCCTATCACTCCAAATGGGTCACACGGACTTGATAAGGAAAGATAAGGAGCCTGCTGACAAGGTATAGGACGTGGTGCGGGTGACACCGTCAAAGTGGTAGCGCAAAAACGTGGATTGGTCAACGGTGTTGTACCCACACTGCAGCCAGTTGCCGTCCGTGCAATCCACCCGGGTGGGACGGCCCAGGGCGTCGTAGGAGTAGATGTAGCCCCGGCCGTTGGAAAAGTCCCAGTGACGCCCCAGCTGCCCGGCGGCGTTGTAGACCCACTCGCCCTTCTTGACGCTGCCATACGACTTGCTGGACAGCCGGTCCATGGAGTCGTAGCCGTAGTTCACCGTGAGGCCGTTGCCGTACTGCGCGGAGGCCAGATTGCCGTTATTGTCCTGGAGTGACCAGGGTCCGGCCCCCGGCGGTGGTCTTCAGGGGGTTGCCGAAGGCGTCGTAGGTGAAGGTATACGCGGTGGAGGGAGTGGTGATCCCCGAGAGGTCGCCCCGGCTGCTATAGGCGTAGCGCACGGTGGTCGTGGCGCTGCCGGAGGCGCTGTCGTGAGAGGTCACCTTCTCCAGCCGGTCATTATCGGCGTTGTAGGTGTATTTGGTCACGCCGCCGTTGGGGGTCTCCACCGAGCCCAGGGTACCCTTTGTGGGATCATACGAATACTTGGTCGCATAGCCCCGGTCGTCCACCGAGCGGGCGACGTAGTTGCCGTCGCATTTACCAGGGCAAATTGCTTATTGGTTTATGCTGGGCTTATAGGCCAAAGCGAAATTTTCGCGGCCAATGGGCTAATTCTAGAGAGAAATGCCATGGCAATCCAAATGGCTAACCAAATTCCTGTTCGTATCAGGCCGGAGATCATCATTGATCCGAAATCTGTTTCATATTTGAATTTTTTGACTAAAATCGGAATAATCACAATTGAATAAAGAGAGACTACCATAAATACACTGGCACCTTTTGCAGCCAGTTCTATGACAGCAACAGCAATCAGCGCAATGCTTACCCATATGTAGCCTGTTTTTTTTGAATATGTACGCCTTGGTTTTCTGATATACCCAGGCTGCTTTGAGAATCTGCGTCTTGGTTTTCTCATAATGCATGCTCCTTACTCTGTAGTTACTTATAGACGCCCTCTTATCTTTAAAATCGATTCGATTGCCGGTTTTAGCACAAGAGCAAAACACTTTTAGTCTTGGCGTTTTTCGCGTCTCCGGTGCCAAAAATCTATCGGTTTATCCGTGCAGGAAATACCGCATTCTTGACACCATTCCTTTGCAAAAGCAATCAAGTATTTTTCTTCAAAACGGCGGTATTCCTCCGTCAAGTGCTCGCTGTTCAGCAAAGCCCAAAAACTGCAGGATTCAGCTTCCTCATCTTTGGCAGATCGGAGCAGCCGAAGATATTTATTGCGCAATACGCTGTTATTTATAAAGTCGAAGAATTTCTTGTGTATGCCGCTTACAGGCACTTGCGGCAGGGATAAACAAGTTTTCTGATCCTCTGCCGGTAAATTGCGGTAATCATCCTCGTCTATGATTATAAATTTTTCCGGGTAGAAAAAATGCGGTTTTAAAGCGAGAAATGCATAATAGCACGCATGCAGATTCAGATAGTCCATAAATAAAATTCACCTCAATAGTTCAATATACCCCCAAACCAAATGTGGAGAGAATGCGCTTTATCGTTGTAATGTCCATATTTACCAGAACCATGCACTTCCGGTGGCGTTGTTACCCCGATAGAGACCGCCAATGCCTTTGCATGAATTTGATAATGCGTATAAATGCCCCATGTCGAATATCCAAGGTCATTTACTTCCTTGTGTGCTTTGCAGTAGGAGGACGGGTCATACTCTTTAGCTATCCTTAAATTATTGCATGCGCCAAGACAGCCAAGCATAGCAAGCGCTTCAAAGTAATTATAATAGGGCATAATCCTAATAAGTGAACCTTTTTCATTTACATAGGCTACTTGGTAGACTTTTGAACGGTCGGGAATATGAGGGCGAACATCTGACAGGGTTTTATCGCTAACGCTTGAGTCATTTGCTGGCTGAACGATATAAGAATAAAGTTCTGCGGCTCCGATAACGAGTGTCCCGATTCCTATGGCCCAAACAATAGTCACGCCGAGTGCAGCGGTAAGCGCAGCCATTCCCTCAGTAAAAATCAATGCTGCCTCTGCCATTGTGCCGTTATAATCCAATAGGTTTATGGGGTTACAATAGCAATATGCATACAAATTTGCACCTGCAATGTTACCGCCAGACAACTGCCCGTCCGCGCTGATGAATCTCCCAAATTCCGGGTTATAGTACCGGCTGTTCAGGTAGTACAGCCCGGTTTCGGTATCGTAATAATACCCCCGGTAGCGGAAGGGATTCTTATCGCCCACGGCGTAGCCGGCGGCGTTGGTGACGGTACACTTGCCCCAGGCGTCGTAGCTGTACTTGGCCACAACTTGTCCGGTAGCAGCCCGGACAATGGCAATAACATCCCCCTGGACATTGTAGAGGTAGTAGAACAGCATGGTCCCGTTGGCAAAGCCCACGCGCTTGCCGGTGCTGTCGTAGAAGAACCGCATAACGGTATCCCCGGTTTTTTGCGCCAGGACCTGGCTGCCGTTGAACAGATACTCGTTCTTCCTGTACCAATGGGGTATTATTCATCTAGATTCACATAAAAAACAATATCGGATTTACATTTTTCACTTATTAATCCGCAGTCTTTTAAATGCAAATGTGTAAAACCCAACGGTCCATTGCTGTTGTTCTTCATTTTAAACACATTGATTTCATCCCCAAATTTTACTAAAGAATTTATCAGTTTTTTCAACTCTGAATAGCCGAGCAATATTTCAACATGATTGTTGTCTGTGTTGTTTGACATATATATTTTCACAAGTTTAGCCTCCACACAATGTGCCATAGGAGCGCGATAGTTATTTTCCCTGGTGCTCTAATTCAATTATTAAATCGTTGGCATTATTCTCACTTTTCGTAAAGAAACTATCAAAATGCACATGACTTCCATATGGCAAATCATTATATGCCATATAGAGCATTTGCTTTGCCAACGATATAAGTCCATCCTTGTTTGCACTTAGTACGACATGATTTTCATATGTGTGAATTGAATAATGTGCGTTTTTCTCCCAAATTACATCTAATGCGTTGCCGTCATAGTTCGGAATAATCAAATTAATATTCATATGTTCTGCATTCTCCTTAATCGAAGATAAATATATAAACGCTTTTTTAAACTATTTCAAAATCTAAGCCGGTGCAGATAATGTGGGGTTTATCCGTTCCCGTTTCAAAGAAACGCCACATTTCGTTTCCTGTCGAGCCAGTGCAGAAGGCAGAAACGTTCAATGTGCTCAATTGGAGAAAAATATCACCACACGGACTCATAGAAACACCGGTTACAGATTCTTTTGAAAAAAGATCTTGCAGCAATTTCAATTTATCATCCAATATGCAGGTGTCTTTCATTCTCAGATCCATATTATCGTCTCCAGATGAGGAACTGAAAAATAAATCATCACTGCCGATTAAAATTCTATCCTGCCTTGTAATTCTGAACGGACATTGAAGATGGAGAGCAAAAGCTGCGACCTCGACGTTTTTCCCATGCCTATTTTTCCTGATAAACGTATCGCCAAAGCCAAAATCTATAAGATCGCAGCTCCTCACGATGTATCTCAAACGCTTGCCCATCAGGGAGGCCTGAATATATTCTGCAACTCCGTTAAACTCCATGTAGATATTCACCTCTTTTCAGGGAAAAGGGATATTAATTCTTCTATTATTTCGCTCCGGTCATATCCCTGTCCCGTAATTGAATCATGTAGTCGCCTTGCTTCGTCTTTTGTTAAATGATATTCCTTAACAACGCTATCAAACTGGCGATTTTGTGCTTGATTGCTTCGTGGTGCATTTCCTTTTTGCTTGCCCATTTTTTGGCACGCATTATGCACAAGCACAGCAGATTCGCCCACATAGTATGTGTGGAAATCTTCGACCTCGAAGTTGTATACCGTGATCGGCGATTCGAGGATCTCGTGCTGGACTTTTTCAACAATCACATACTTGCCGCTTTGTAAAACGAGTATGTCTCCTGCACGCAGTCTGCAGGCGGCTGTCCATCCCTTTACAGGGGAGTAGAAGGGATGCCCCGGCGTTGTAACGAGTTCCTCACCGTTTACACAAACATGTACCAGTTCATTGGTCTTATTCACAAATGTCTGCGCAACGGCTTTGAGCGCTTTTTCGCCGGTCTCAGGATTTTCCGCCCAAACCATATCGCCGTTTTTTATAGTTTCGATCGCCCTGTTTCCAGCCACAGTAAGAACCGCTGTTCCCGCAATAAAGCATTGGCTTGGTGACCTTATAGCCTGACCGGCGTACATATTTACGATGATTACCGCTGCATCATATGCGTATCCGGCAACTGCCGCGCCGGTCTGCCCGCCAATAGCTCCGCCGACTGCCTGTACTCCCGTCCGGACAATATTGTCCTCTCGCAGCACAGCCGAACCGGCGGCGCTGTTCACAATTTGCCCGATTCCTTGTGTGGCGGTTGCAGCGCCATGGACCATCAGGAATCCTGCCGCAACCGCGCCAAAGCCGGTCCAGCCCATGGCTGCGCCCAAAGCGGAACCAGCCGCCATTTGGAGCGTTCCGCTCAAAACGTTCAGCGCACCTGTCAGCCACTTGGGCCAGTTGCCGTCCGGGTCAGACATGTTCACGGGATTGTTGAAACAGTAGGCAAAAAGATTGTAGCCATGCGTAGTTCCGCCAACGCCTGCCAATTCCGAGTCAACATTGATAAACCGCCCGAACTCCGGGCTATAATACCGGCTGTTGAGGTAATAAAGCCCCGTCTCGGTGTCGTAATAGTACCCCCGGTAGCGGAATGGATTCTTGTCGCCCACGGCGTAGCCGGTGGCGTTGGTGACGGTACACTTGCCCCAGGCGTCGTAGCTGTACTTGGCCACAACTTGTCCGGTAGTGGCGCGGACGATGGCGATGACATCCCCTTGGACGTTATAGAGGTAGTAATACAGGGTGTTGCCGTTGGTGAAGCCCACGCGCTTGCCGGTGCTGTCGTAGAAGAACCGCATGACGCCGTCCCCGGTCTTTTGCGCCAGGACCTGACTGCCGTTGAGGAAAAATTCCGTGGTGGTGCCGTTGACCGTTTCCGAAACGGACGCAGGCGCGTCCGCAGCAGCTGCGGCCCAAGCCTGTGCGGGGATTCATTGGGCGAGAGGCAGCAATGCCAGGAAAAACGATAGTAGCTTCGCGCTTTTGTGCATGCTGTTTCCGCATTTTTCGCGTTTTTTGTATTTCTTGTGCGCCGTGACAACAGTATAGCATACACTCCCGAAAAAAGACAGAATTATAATCGTGAAAAAACGAACTTTTGCCCGGCATATGTGCGGCGGCAACCCCAAATGACAAAGGCTGACCGCAAAAAACAAGCACTTACCGAGCGAAAGCACGCAAAAAGGAAATGACTCAATTTGCGGGATTCCCGGTGGATCTCCACGTTCGTGGGACAGGCCCGCAGGCATGTGCCACGGCGGACACATTTGTTCTTGTCGCAGTGAACACGCAGCAGATAAAACAGGTTGCCTTTTGTTAAGCCACAGCGTAACCGCCACAGCTTCAAACAGCAAAAACAGCAGTGCCGAGGGGACGCGCTTGGAAAGCCCTCTGCTATTTTTTGTTCTTCCCTTCACCCTTTCTTCCATCCTATTTCCCCGCAGCACCCCCGCTTCCAAACCACCGCACAGCTCCACGGCAACGCTCAACAGCCTGTCGAATCCAATATAGGGCAAGGCAGCCATCCACGATGATCGCCTTGGAGTATTTCTGTATATATAATTTGGGATAGAGTCAAAATGCAGATTGCTCAACCCAAACCGCATAAAATAATAGCAAAGAAAAAAGGCGAGTTCCCGCCACCGATGGGATCGAGCGACTAAACCGTGGGATTGACCGTCTCAGAGGCCTGTGTGGCAGAAGGCAATCAGCGCTGCCGCCTGCTAAACAACATTGAAAAAACCGTAGGGAAAGCCCGTCTCAACAAGGAAAAAGACACGGCTGCATGCCGTGTCTTTTTCCGCAGGGGAATAAGGGGATAATAGGAAGTGGGAAAAGGGAGAAAACATTTTATTTTTCGCAGAGCTTTTGCAGCCGGGCGAAGCGGCGGTCGGTAAATTCCTGCAGCTCCTGAATGTCCTGCTCCGTCAGATGCTTGAATTTCTTGAAGCGGGTAACGAAGTCCTTCACGGGCCTGGGATTCTTAATGTCAACAGACATCTTGAACTCGCCGCTTTCCACCTCGTACAGAGGGGCGATATTGGTCTCCACGGCCATACGGGCCAGCTCGATGCTCTCGTCGGATTTGCAGCCCCAGCCGGTGACGCAGGGATTAAACACATGGAGATATACCAATCCGTTGTCCACGGTCAGGGCCTTCTCCAGCTTGCGGACCATATCGGGGATATAGGCCGGGCTCATGGTGGCCATATAGGGCACATCGTGCATGGCCATAATCATGGGGAAGTCCTTTTTGCTCTGCTTTTTACCGCCATGGCCGTTGATAACGGGGGTGGTGGAGGTCCAGGACCCCTTCGTGGTGGAGCCGCTGCGCTGATAACCGGTATTCATATAGCCCTCGTTATCATAGCAGATGTAAATAATCTTGTCGCCGCGCTCGGCAGCGCCGGATAAGCACTGCATACCGGCGTCCACGGAGGCGCCGTCGCCTGCAAAGGCCACCACATTGACCTTGCGGCCGATGCGCTCATAGTGCATCTTGATACCGGCCAGCATGGAGGCCACGTTGTCCAGCAGGGGGAAGAACACGGGGGTCTTGGCGCCGGACTCCTTGTCCCAGCCCACGACGCCGACACCGCCCATGCATCCGGGAGGTACCGCGAAAATGGTGTTGGGGCCCATGACCTTCATGCAGGTACGCAGGGTCAGCTCAACATTGCAGCCCACACAGGCAGAGACGCCCGGAGAGATCTGATCTTCATAGGTCGCGAGTTTTTCAATAACATTCATCTCAGTGCCCTCCTTACTTTCTCTGCACTTCACGATTCAGCCAAACCGTGTCGTGTTTCTCGGCCTTGCCGTCCTGGGCAATGATCTTGTCGATGGCATAGTTAATATGCTCGGCCGTGATATCCTCGCCGCCCAGACCGGCGATGAAGGGGATATTGGGCACATAGGCACCGGCCCGGTTCATGGAGGCGCTGATCTCCTCGTAGATGATGCCGGTATTCCAGCCGAAGGAGACATTGCGGTCCACCACGCCGTAGACACGCTTGCCTGCGAGGACCTTGGCCACACGCTCGGAGGGGAACGGACGGACCATGCGCATCTTCAGCAGGCCCACCTTCTTGCCCTCTGCACGAGCCTTATCCACGCAGTCCTTGGCAACGCCGGTCATAGATCCCAAGGTCACGATGACATAATCAGCATCGTCGCAGCGGTATTCCTCAACGGCGCCGCCGTAGCTTCTGCCGAACTTCTCACCGTAGACCTTGTCCAGCTCCTCAATGAGCTTCAGCGCGTTCTGCTGGGCCATCATGTGCTTGAGACGGTACTCGGTGAGCAGGTTGCCGTTGGTCAGGGGGTCAACGGCCATGGGCCGCTGCGGATCCAAAATGATATGCTCGGGCACATACTTGGGCAGGAACTGGTCCACCTTGTCCTGCTCGGGGATCTCTACACGCTCGGACATATGGGACAGGTAGAAGCCGTCGAAGCAGACATTGATGGGCAGCAGGACATTCTTGTCCTCAGCCAGGCGATAAGCCATGATCATGGTGTCCAGGATCTCCTGGTTATCCTCCACATAGATCTGCAGCCAGCCGGCGTCACGGATGGTCAGAGAATCCTGAGGGCCGCCCCACAGGGTCTGGGGAGAGATCATCTCACGGTTGGCAACAGCCATGACCACAGGCAGACGCAGGGTGGAGGCCCGGAAGTAGGGCTCATACATCAGAGACAGGCCCTGGGAGGCACTGGCGGTGAACACGCGGGAGCCGGCCAGGGAAGCGCCGGTGACAACGCTCATGGCGGACAGCTCACTCTCCACCTCGCTGACGCTGCTGTCCAGGGTGCCGCCGGTCACAAAATCCGCCAGATACTCCACAATGGGGGTCTGGGGTGTGATGGGCTAACATGCTTCTCATCACCAATGACGGCAGAAAGCTTGCCTTGGATCAGCGGCTCATGAACGATATGCTCCCCGACAGCGAGACAAGTAAGGTGGGCGCGTGTGCTGAGAATGTCTTTGACATCTGGCAGCGCACCGCCGACCGAAAAGCGACGCAGATGGTGTTCTGCGACCTGTCTACGCCCCACGGCGACGGCAAGTTCAATGTGTACGATGACCTCCGGAACAAGCTGATTGCCAAGGGCGTTCCGGCAGAGGAAATCGCCTATATCCATACGG
>OIZV01000690.1_pt1 | contig 14313 bp, 16 predicted proteins | sample 1588681 | NCBI WGS metagenome assembly OIZV01 (sample SAMN03283281) | human gut metagenome | biome: human-associated habitat; material: feces | host: Homo sapiens | place: Peru | collected 2012
TTGTGGTGCTAATGTTTGATTATTTTTGAGACATTATCAATTTCGGTTGACATAATCTAAAACGATTTTGTCCTTCTATGATTGAGTTGCTCTTACTATGTCCATTGTTCAGCCAAAAGGAAATCACGAATGTTTTGATGTTTAATACCATTTCGGCTCATATCAAATTCATCAAGAGAAACAACATACTTAGGGAAATTGTCTCGGATAGTATCATATGCACCAAATTCACGTTTGATTGTATCTTCTGATGCTAAGAGATATGTTACCTGAACATACAACTTTTCACCATGTTTATCACATACAAAATCAATTTCTTTTTCTCCTGTTTTACCAACAGTCACTTTATAGCCTCGACGCAGTAATTCAAGATAGACAATATTTTCTAAAATGAGATTGATATCTCGCATATTGCCTCCAAAAACGGCTTCGCGGATGCCATGATCCGCAATATAATACTTTTCATTCGTAGAAAGTATTTGTTTGCCTTGTAGATCAACTCGTTTCACTTGATAGAATAGATAAGCATCACAACAATATTTGATATAGTTAAGGATTGTTTCTGGTGCAACAGTGCGTTGTTCACTTTTGAGAAACTTTGTAAGAGATCTTGCAGAGAATGTTGTACCTACATTCGCGATGACATATGCAATAATACGTTCTAGTAAATCTACATCACGTATTTTATTGCGTTTCACAATATCCTTAAGCTGGACGGAGTTAAATAAGTCGTGAAGATATTGTTTAGAAGGTTCATCCGCATAACGAATGTTCGCAAGATAGGGCATACCTCCAGTAATGAGATACTTTTGAAAACATTGTTGGATTGAAACATCAGGGTTGATTGGACGATATAATTCTATGAATTCTCCAAAAGAAAATGGATAGATGACAAACTCTACATATCTTCCACCTAAATAAGTGGCAAGTTCACCTGACAATAGCTTTGCGTTTGATCCAGTGATATAGATATCACAATCTAATGAAACACGAAAAGAATTAATGCACTTCTCCCAATCTTTCACTTCCTGAATCTCATCAAAAAAGAGATAAACTTTACCGCCGATTTCCTTGGCGCGACTGGTAATTTCGTCATGAAGAGACTGAGCTGTCTGTAAATGTGAATAGCTTAAGTCTTCAAAATTGATGGAGATAAACTGTGTAGGATTAACACCGGATTCTACAAGCTCCTGTTTAATCAACTCTAACATAACAGATTTCCCACAACGACGAATTCCAGTCATCACTTTAATGAGATCCGACCCAATAAATGGACGTATACGTTTCATATAGAGTTCACGTTTAATCATAAATCTCTGCCTCCTTTCCTTGTTACTACGCATATTATATCACATATATAACTGAAATTTCATATGTAAATCCATATTTTGTCAGTTATAACTGACAAAATAGAGAAAAAAACCAAAAATATAAGATATAACTGAAAAGGATGATGACTCGTATCGAGTCATCATCCTTTCTTGCTTTTCATCTACACTCTGGAATTTTTCTAGTTACTTATTTTTCTGATTGTGGCATTTCTTATTCCATAGTGAACCTATCAACATACCGATTGCGGAGATTATTGATCCAGTTACAATCATTCCCAATTCAGGGGAATTCAGTTTATTAACAGCGATGTTGTTTGCTATTTTGAATGTGCCATATTCAGCAAGCATATACATTACGCCAAAGAAAAGAGTGAATGCCCATTTTCCTTTTCCCCAAAAGTTATTTTTACCAATAACAACCGATACAATAAATGTAGTTACAGGAAGAATAAACCAAAGGAACATCAAGCTGTAACCCATAGCGTCACTTCCACTTGTAAAAAACCAGAATACTATCATTGCACACGCCCAAATCAAAAGGTAGGAGAGAATCGTAAAAATCTTGTTTCTGTTGGTATTGCTTTTCACAACATTTGTACTTTCTTCAAGATAATCATAATAGTTTTTCATTTTTTCTTCTCCCTTCAATAGATAGTCAAGAGAGACATCGTAGCATTCGCTCATTTTAATGACGCTGATGATATCTGGATAGGACTTTTCGTTTTCCCAATTTGAGATGGTCTGGCGACTCACACCCAATAATTCGGCAACCTGTTCTTGCGTTAATTTTTTTTCAATTCGTGCTGCCTTGATTTTACTTCCAATATCATATTCCATATTACTGTCCTTCCTTGCACTTTTATTGTAGGAAAAACACTCATTATTGTCTATCAAATAGCTTTGACATCATTTATTATGCATGTCAAAATCCTTTTACATCTGCTAAATCAAGCATTACTGCCTTTTTCCAGTCATTACTTTTCATCAACCACCTGGAAGATATAGAATTTCAAGTAATAGCTATTCTCATCACCATTCCACAAAATAGGATGATCTGCAGCCTGTGTTCTAAACTCTACCTGTCTTAATCTCTTATGTACAAGCTTTGCAGCCTGTCCAATAGTTTTAGTAAATGTATCATAATCCATAAAATGAGAACATGAACATGTAGCTAGATATCCACCATCTTTTACTAATTTCATACCTCTCATATTAATCTCACGATAGCCTTTAATCGCATTCTTAATAGATGCACGAGATTTTGTGAAAGCAGGGGGATCTAATATAACCATATCAAATAACTCTCCCTGAGCCTCTAATTCTGGTAAGAAATCAAATACATCATGACACTCAAACTTAACAGTATCTTCTAAACCATTAAACTTAGAATTCTCATTCGCAAGATCTACCGCAAACTGAGATGCATCCACACCTAAAACACTCTGAGCTCCTGCAATACCTGCATTGAGTGCAAAAGTACCAATATAAGTAAAACAGTCTAAAACCTTTGCATCTTTACATAATTTCTGTATTGCAAGTCTATTATATTTCTGATCAAGGAAGAAACCAGTCTTCTGTCCCTCTGCAACATCTATATGATACTTAACACCATTCTCTACAATATCAATATGAGGATCAAAAGGTTCACCAATAAACCCTTTGACTCTTTCCATACCTTCCTTAGTACGTTCCTTGGCATCACTACGTTCATATACACCTCTAATAGTAATGCCATCCTGTAGTAGAATATCCTTCATAAGTTCTACAATCTCTTCCTTAAAGGCATCAATACCTAATGCGAGAGACTGTACAACTAATATATCCTCAAACTTATCAATTACTAAACCTGGTAAGAAATCAGCATCTCCAAACACAATACGACAGCTAGATGTATCTACTGTCTTCTTACGATAATCCCAGGCATTCTGTAATCTCATACGTAAGAAATCAGAATCAATCTCCTGATCAATATTTCTAGTCATTAAACGAATTCTAATCTTAGAATTCTGGTTAATATAACCTCTACCTAATGGATACTCATTATGGGCATATACATCTACAATATCTCCATTTTTGAAATGCCCATGTATCTCCTTGATTTCATTGTCATAAATCCATAAACCGCCTGCATTAATAGTACGGCCTTCACCCTTTTTTAAAAGTACTTTTGTTTTCATATTTGAACCTCTCTTGGTCATTATTATACATTTGATCAGACAGTTGTGCTACAATATTAACAATTCAAGGAGGAAAAAATAAGATGAGTTTTAAGGATTCTAAAGTAGTTATTGTTGGTTTAGGTAATGTAGGTGCTACAACTGCCTACTCAATTATTAACCAGGGACTTTGTGAAGAGATTGTATTAATAGATATTAATAAAGAAAAAGCATATGGTGAAGCATTAGATATGCAGCAGTCAGTTTACTTCATGAATAGAAATATTAAAGTAAAATCAGGGGATTATTCTGATTGTAAGGATGCAGATGTAGTGATTATTACAGCATCAGCACCAATGCCTAAAGATTCTCATGACCGTTTACAGATGTTAGCACCAAGTATTAAGATTATTAAGTCTATTGTAAATTCTACAATGGCGTCTGGATTTAATGGTATCTTTATTGTCGTATCTAACCCAGTAGATATTATGAGTTATATTACTTGGAAGGAATCAGGTTTACCAAAGAACCAGGTTATTGGTAGTGGTACAACTCTTGATAGTGCAAGACTATCTTGTCGTTTAGCTGATATGTATCATTTAGATGCAAAGAGTGTATCAGCATATGTATGTGGTGAACATGGTGATTCAGAAATGGTGACATGGTCTAGTGCAACTATTGGTGGTAAGAGTGTAGAAGATGTATTAAAAGATAATGCGGAACGTACTAAGGATGCCACTAAGGAAACATTAAGACATGCTGTTATTGAAGATGGATGGCAGATCTTTAACCGTAAAGGTAATACATGTTATGGTATTGCGGCAGCAGCTACCGCAATTTTGAAATCTATTCTCTTTAATGAAAATAGAATTTATCCAGTATCTGTTCATTTAGATGGTCAGTATGGTATGAATGATATCTTCTTAAGTGTTCCTACTATTATTGATAAGACAGGAGCTAAAGAAATAGTAGAAATAAATATGAAAGAAGATGAGCAGAAAGCACTCGAGGAATCATATAAAGTTCTGAAAGATTTCTGTCAACAGTTAGACTAAGAGAGGGTAAACCTCTCTTTTTATGTTAGAATAAACTCATGGAGGAATTGATATGATTAAGATTGCATTTTTTGATATTGATGGTACTTTGAGTAATATGGAAACACGTAGTGTTTCTGATATTACTATAGAAACATTACAGAGGTTACAGGCTAATAATATAAAGATATGTATTGCGACAGGGAGACATCCTTTAAGTGTTCCTACTTTTGAGGGAGTAACTTTTGATGCTATACTTTCTTTTAATGGATCTTATTGTTTTGATAAGGAAGGACATGTTTTGTATAGTCATCCGATCCCACATGAGGATGTATTAAGAATTATAGAGAATGCTTCTTCTATTAATAGATTTGTTTCACTTGCAAGTAAAAAAGACAGTAAAGCCAATGGAACAGATCAAGACTTAGATGATTATTATGCATTTTCTAAACAGAAGGTAAATGTTGCAGAAGACTTTGATAGTTTTGTGAATGAAGATATTTATCAAATCATGTGTGGTGGATATGAGAATGAATATGATGCATTAATGAAGGATGTAGAAGGTGCACAAATTACAGCATGGTGGAATAGGGCAGTAGATATTATTCCAGTAGGTGGTGGAAAGGGTAATGGTATACATAAGGTGTTAGAGTATTATCATTTTACACCGGAGGAAGCTATTGCGTTTGGAGATGGTACGAATGATATTGAAATGTTGGAAGCAGTGGGTACAGGAGTTGCAATGGGTAATGCGACTGATAATGTGAAGGCTATTGCGGATGATATCTGCTTATCTGTATCAGAAGATGGGGTTTATCATTACTGTTTAGATCATAAGCTTATTTAAAGATGGGAGACCATCTTTTTAGGTATAAGAAAACACAGAACGGATGTTCTGTGTTAAGAATGATTTGGTTTATTTGGCTGGTCATTAATAGCATAACCATAGTGTTGATAAGTATTGCCGTCTGTAGATTTCCATGTAGCTTCATAGCCTTGCACACTTTGCTCATATATTTCAGAAATTTTAATGTCTGTGGCAGATACTTGTTTACCAGTTTCATAGAATTTTTTAGTTTTTTTTGATCATAACTTAATCCACATGCACATGGTCTATCATGAAGCAATTTGTCTGGAGTTACTTCTATTGTAGCCCAGTTAAATTTTTTTCCTTTAAAAGTTGTGTCTTTATAATACGTACTTTTTCCGTCTCTAGCTACTTTACAATATAAAGAATAACAAGCATTTACACTATTTGCGATATTCTGGTTAGATGCAAAATATTCTTCAATTGCAGAAGGTTTAATCCAAGTTCTCATACTATATACTCTCCTTATATTTATTAAATAGCCAAAGAAATATGAACTTAATGACAAATGGTTAATTTGATTGGTATGTAAGAATATTAAAAAGAATAGTTAAAAATAATGATGTACGTGCTTATATAATGCGTTTGGTGAATTGATTACATCTATATATAATATTTGTGTTAAATAAATGCCGTTTTAGCATTGTATATTTACACATATGTTAAACAATAAAGTTATAAATAAAAACATATTAAAAAAAACACAGAACTAATTGTTCTGTGTTAGAGATTTTATGAGTGATTTGGATGATTTGCATCGGTAAGTTGAACTTCACCCCAGTGGTTCCATATTCTTCCATCATTGGTATTTGTAGTATGCCAATAAATAATTTCGCCTACATCAACTTTACCGTTATTATCTTTATCATCTATAAAATCAATCTTGCCAGGAAGCCATTTTTGCTGGCCGTTATTTTCACCAACTTGTGCTCCATTCAAAACGCCACCATTACCAGTGATGATTCTATTTGCATTTGGATCTGCGCAAGTATTTGCTGTTCCTGATTTTGAATGTGATACTCCATAAGTTTCATTTTGATTCCAATGATAGCCAGGGGCTTTTAGCCCGTCTCCTACCTTACAAGATAATTTGTAACATACACTTTCTGCCACACGTGCATTAGCAACTAAGTTTTCTTCAACAACCATTGGTCTAATCCATGTTTTCATAATTAAATCTCCTTTTGTAAAATTTATAATAATTTGATATTTTTGATTTCCGTTTTATAATACCACTACAAAAATAAAAATTCTGCAGATTTAAAGAGTATTTATGCTTTAATATGTCTTTTTGTGAAGAAGCATGAATGAACTCTAAGAAAATACCAATATATTATGTATTTATTTTAAATTTATATTTTTGTATACCTAATTAAAAGTATATATATGTAATGAATTGCAAGCTCATATAAAAAACACAGAACAAATTGTTCTGTGTTGAGAGCCATTATGAATGGTTAGGTCTGTTTGTATCAATCTGATTAATTATTAATCTACCTGTATGAGTATATTCGATTCCTTTACTTAGATCCTTACTCTTCCAAGTAACATTGTAATAAGTTCCTTTTGCAGGAGTATATCCTGAAATACTATAAATAGGACGGCTAGTATCAGTTACACCATTGTTTTTTTCGTAACCTGAACCTGTTGCACCAGCAAATGAAATATCTGCATCATTACCACAAATACCATGTAACTTACCTTCACTGTCTGTATACCATCCTGATTGTTGGCCGTTATAATCATCAAATTCTTTTTGACCATTTGTCCAACCATCACCAGGATATTGGCATTGAATCTTACCTACAATGCAGGCACTCACTGCTACATTTTGATTTGCAGCTAAATTTTCTTCATAAACTGAAGGTCTTACCCATTTTCTCATAATAAATTCCTCCTTCGGACATAATTGCTAATTGATATAAAATTATATCTATTAGCTTTTCCTTTTTATCACTTTTCTAGATTATAACATCTACTCTTTAAAAAATATAGATTTCTAGTCAAATTTTAATGTTAAAATGTGTCATTTGAGTAAATAAGAAACGCTTACAATACGAATATACTAAATAAAACGGTGATATTGCTTTATGCGCTATGCATGATCTATCTTCCCTGGTGGAATTATCAGTAACCACTTTAATCATAAATATAGTAAATCTCTTAAAAAGGTTGTATAATAATGTATAACATGAATTGTAAAGGAGAAATGAATTATGCCATATTTAGCATTACGTACAAACAAGACATTGACTCTTTCTCAGGAAGTTGAATTAAAAACTACTGTAGGAAAGTTAATTACAATGTTTCCTGGTGAATCAGTAGATACATTCATGATTCATATTGAAGATAATCAGCTCATTTATTTTAAAGGCCAGGAAGCAAATTGTATGATGATCACATTATACTTAAAAGGTCATTATACAGATGAACAGAAGGAACAGTTTGTAGCTGAACTTACTAAAGCATTAGTAAAAATCACTAAGATTCCAGCTTCTAATCAGTATGTTACTATATCTGAATTTGAAAAATGGGGTCATGGTGGTGTATACGAATAAGATTTTGCATTGCAAAATCTTATTTTTTTTGTTTAAAAACAGGTGGTTAGAATAAAAAATACAAAAAAATGCATTTTTTTCAAAAAAAGGGTTGCAAAAGGTGTATCTGCATGGTAATATAAACAAGCATTCTGAAGTGCTTGAATAGCTCAGCGGTAGAGCAATCGGCTGTTAACCGATCGGTCGGGGGTTCAAATCCCTCTTCAAGCGCCAGTGGCCGGTTGGAGAAACGGTTAACTCACATGCCTTTCACGCATGCATTCACGGGTTCGAATCCCGTACCGGTCACCATTTCTCAACATACGATCGTAAGATCGTTTTCATTTGCGGGTGTAGTTCAATGGTAGAACTTCAGCCTTCCAAGCTGACTACGTGGGTTCGATTCCCATCACCCGCTCCAACTTATGAACAAGTCAATCTTCGGATTGACTTTTTTTGTACCTGTAAACTATTTTTTTAATAGGAGCGCTGAATTAGCAAATCAAATCGCAATGACAAGGCAATCTTTGAATATGAACAGGAAATCTCTGAGGATGCAGTAGCAATTGATGCAAAAATGAATTTGCTGATTTAGAGAAAATCACTTTGAATAAATACGATGTAAAAATTAATGCCAGGAGAGCAAACTCCTGGCATTTGTATAACTTGAGTGAACCTCAAGTTTATTTAGTTACTTATTTTTTGTACTTATAGAATCCTTCACCAGTACTATATCCTAATTTACCTTGATCAATATAAGACTTCAACATCTTATGCATGCCTTTGAAGTTATAAGGCGCTAAGAAGCCAGGAATCTTCACATACATACCTACAATCTCATAAGCAGTCTTTAATCCTACTGTATCAAGAATCTGGAAAGGCCCTTTAGGTGCACCAGTACCTAAAGTCCATGCCTTATCGATGCTTTCAGGATCAGAGATACCATTGACCATTAAATCCATACCTGAGAATAATAATGGAATCAACATAGAATTGAGTAGGTAACCAGACTTTTCTTTATTGACAGGTAATGGAATCATTCTAATCTCTTTCGCAAACTTCATGACTTCATCAAAGCATGTTTTATTTGTCTTGTCCTGCATCATAACTTCTGTCATATTATTCTTCCAAATCGTATTTGCGAAGTGTAAGGCAAGGAACTTATCAGGTCTACCAGTAAACTTAGCTAATTTACTAGGAAGCATAGTAGAAGAATTAGTCACTAGAATTGTCTTATCAGGAAGTAGGGGAGCCATCTTTGTATAGACATCCTTCTTAGCTTCCATATTTTCTGTCATTGATTCAATGACTAAATCAGCATCTTTAACTGCTGTTTTCATATCAAGCTCTAGCTTGATTGTAGAATAAGCACGTTCTACCTTCTCTAGGCAGTTTTCCTTATCAAAATCATCATAGCCTGCAATACCCATACACCATGTATTGATAGATTTATCAATATCCATGAGATTAATTGCATCAATATAAGACTGCTTGATAGAATCAAGCTTAGGCTGTGTACGTCCAATACTGCCCTCACTTCTTAACCAGATTGTTACATCAAAACCACAATATGCTGCCTGGAATGCAATCTGTGATCCCAGAACGCCGCCACCCATAATAGTAATGTTCTTCATGTTTGTCTCCTTTCTAGTAAAATGAAAACAGAAGAAAAATTTCTTCTGCTTCACTACTATCTTTTTAAACATTATCTAATTTTCATTATACTGATTAAAAAGAGATTATCTACTATACTTTGTGAAAAACATCACAATTTCTTACAAACTCATCACATTGTACAAAAAAATCCCGCAATACGCGGGATTTCTTATTAATATCCAGGCTTACCTAAAAGCTTGAACATATTCTTCTTGTAAACTTCAACACCTGGCTGGTTGAATGGGTTAACACCTAATAGGTAAACGCTCATTGCACAAGCCTTTTCGAAGAAGTATACCATATAACCGAAGCTATATGCATCAACATGATCAAGAGTAATCTGGATGTTAGGTACGTTACCAACATTTACATGGGCATCAATAGTACCTTCACATGCTTTCTGGTTAACATAATCAACTGTCTTACCAGCTAAATAGTTTAAACCATCTAAGTTATCTGCATCACTAGGGATTTCTAAGTTCATCTGAGGTTCTTTGATCTTTAATACAGTTTCGAATAAAACCTTAGAACCTTCCTGGATGAACTGTCCTAATGAATGAAGGTCAGTTGAGAAAGTACCACTTGTAGGTAAGATACCTTTTCCTTCTTTACCTTCAGATTCACCAAATAACTGTTTCCACCATTCAGCAGTCTGCTGTAACTGTAAGTTATAAGTTACAAACATTTCAGCTGGGTAACCAGCCTTTAATAACATCTGTCTTGCAACACCATACTGATAAGCATCGTTTGTAAGAAGATCTGGATTGTTGTATTTATCCTGGGCATCTTTAGCACCCTTTAACATTGCATCAACATCGATACCAGCCATTGCGATAGGGAATAATCCTACTGCAGTTAATACAGAATAACGTCCACCGATATCATCAGGAACTACGAATTCTGTATAACCTTCCTGGTCAGATAAAGTCTTTAATGCACCTTTATGAGCATCTGTAGTAGCAACAATTCTTCTCTGAGCTACTTCTTTACCCTTAGTTTCTTCAAGTAATTCTTTGAAGATTCTGAAAGCAACTGAAGTTTCAGTAGTTGTACCAGACTTAGAAATTACATTAATACCGAATTCTTTATCTTTTACATAGTTCTTAACCTGTGCTAAATAAGTAGCAGAGAATGTATTACCAATATAGATGATCTGAACCTTGTTTGTTGGGTAAAGACCATTGATTGCTTCAATAGCAGCTCTTGCACCTAAGTAAGAACCACCGATACCACAAACTAATAAAACATCAATTTCTTCAGATAATTCTGCAGCTTTTTTCTTAATGTTTTCTACTTCAGTCTTGTTGTAGTTAGTAGGTAAGTCAACCCATCCTAAAAAGTCGTTACCTGCTCCTGTTTTGTTGTGGATCATATCATGAACTTCTGCGACTCTGTCCTTATATGATTCCATGCTTTCTGTTAATTTAGCTTTACTTAAATCAACGTTGATCATACATCTTCCTCCTTTGCGATTCCTCGACTGATCCATCGAGGCATCATTTCTCTTAGTGGATTAAAACCCTTAGGTGTCTCCACGATTGACTTTCTTTTGCGAAAACGTCTCTTTTTCGCGACTGCTTTTAAAGAAAGCCTTGCCTGATGATGGACGTTATCTATATCAATGACTTTTACCTTAACCTGTTCACCATAAAAGACAAATTGATTTACGTCACGAACAAATCCATCAGATATTTCTGATATATGGATTAATCCGCTGCTTCCATCAGGCAATAAAGCAAATGCACCATATGGTTGAATACCAGTAATGGTCACATCAACAATGTCACCTACATGAACTTGATGTTCCATTGCACGCCTCCAATCAACTGCATTATAGCATAATTATAATAGTGATAAAAGAATAGATAATAATAATTCTTTAATGTGAAAAAGATAAGTAATTTATATTTAATATGATATACTTTACAAAAAAAGTGAGTATGATATAGTTAGTATATACTAACACAGTGAAGGAGAACTATATACAGTGAAGGAGAACTATATGAAGAAAAAAATATTATATATATTGGTTGCTGCATTACTCTATATACTCACACAAGTTCCAACTATAGTAAGTAACTATAAGTTTGAAGCTGGAATATGGGATATCGAATTGTGTAGATATGTTCTTATGTCTGTAGGATGGATGATTGTCATACTCTATGTCATTCATTTTGTATTGGTTTATATTAAGAATATGGGCGATGAATAACATTGAAGAACCCTCAGGGGTTCTTTTATTATGTTCAGAGTTCATTTACTTTATAAAAATAGCGAATTATGCTTAAAAATGTGCAATCTATCAAAATTGTCTAATAAATAAGTATGTTTTTTAGTGATTCTATAGGGTATATCACTTTTCTTTTTTATTTTGTGTGTTATAATGGTCAAGCAGAAGCGAGGTGAAATCATGGAAGAAAAGATTGAAGCCATTAAGGAAGTCATTCATAAGTTGAGACCCTATCTACAAAGAGATGGTGGAGACTTAGAATTCGTTGATTTCAAAGACGGCATCGTTTATGTACATATGCTTGGTGCATGTGCAGGATGCATGATGTTAGATTCTACTATTAAAGATGGTGTTGAACAGATTTTAATAGAAGAAGTCCCAGGCGTTATTGAAGTACAGGCAATTTAATTAAATATTTTTATACTCTTATTAAGAACCACACAGATGAGGATCGTTTTAAAGTGGTGGCAACCCTTATATAGAAGGTGCCTTGACCAAGCAAGTATTACTTGAACAATAAGAGGAAGCAGATTACTACGCTTTCCTCTTTGAGGAGAGCTTTTTTATTACAGGAGGAAAAGAAGAAAATGGAAAAGAACTTATTTACATCAGAATCTGTATCAGAAGGACATCCAGATAAGCTTTGTGATCAGATTAGTGATGCAATCTTAGATGAATGCTTAAGACAGGACAAATATTCACGTGTAGCTTGTGAATGTTTTGCAACAACTAATTTATTAGTTATTGGTGGAGAAATTACAACGAATGCGAAAGTAGATTATGAAGCAGTGGCTCGTGATGTTATGAGAAGAATCGGCTATACTTCTGAAGATTTAGGTATTGATGCAGATACTTGTGAAATCAAGGTAGTCATGGATACACAGTCTAGTGATATCGCCTTAGGTACAAATGTAGAAGTAGGTGGTGCAGGGGACCAGGGTATCATGTTTGGTTATGCAACAAATGAAACTGAAACATATATGCCTTTACCAATCTCTATGGCTCATGAATTAGTACGTTATGCCAGTGAATTAAGACATAATGGTACATTCAAACATGCAAGACCTGATATGAAATCACAGGTTACTATTGATTATACAGATGAAAACAATCCTAAGGTTGATACAATTCTTATGTCAATCCAGCATGATCCAGATTTCAATGAAGAAGAATTCAAGACATTCATTAAAGAAAAAATCATGAAGGAAGTTGTTAGAAAACATCATATGAATGAAGACTATAAGGTATTCATTAATCCAACAGGAAGATTCGTTATTGGTGGTCCTCATGGTGATACTGGTTTAACTGGACGTAAGATCATCGTTGATACTTATGGAGGAATGGCAAGACATGGTGGAGGCGCATTCTCTGGTAAAGACCCATCAAAGGTAGATAGAAGTGCAGCTTATATCAGTCGTTATATCGCTAAGAACATTGTTGCAGCAGGATTATGTGATCGTATTGAAATCCAGTTATCTTATGCAATTGGCGTAAAGGATCCTACAAGTGTGCATGTTGATACTTATGGAACTGGTAAGGTAGCTGATGAAGTCATCTTAGATGCAATCAAGAAAGAATTTGATTTAACTCCTCAGGGTATCATCGATACATTAGATTTATTAAATCCAATCTATGGCCCAACAGCTGCTTATGGACACTTTGGTCGTACTGATGTTGAATTCCCATGGGAAAAATTAAATAAAGTAGAAGACTTAAAGAAATACTTAGCTTAAGAAGACATTAACGTCTTCTTTTTTTATATTTTATGTCAAGAGTGTTTTTTTAGTTTTTTTTATGTATAATATAGATATAGAAAGAATTGTAAAGGAGGAATTAATTATGAAAGTTATTGTCAGAGGTAAAAACGTTACAATTACAGATGCTATTGAGGACAAGATTACTAAAAAACTAGCATTGCTCGACAAGTACTTCATCATGGGACAAGATGTGGAGGCTAAGGTTTTAATTAGAACTTACCCATTTGGTCAGAAAATTGAAGTTACAATTCCTACAGAGTATGTTCTTCTTCGTGCAGAAGAAACAAGTGATGATCTTTATGAAGCAATCGATTTAGTTATCGATAAGCTAGAAAGACAGATCAGAAAGTACAAGACAAAGTTAAGTAGAAAGTCAAAGAATAATAAACTCGCTTTCAATATTAACACTTTAGAAGCTCTTGAAGAACCTGAAGAAGAAGACGTTGTCGTTAAGACAAAAACAATTAATCCTAAACCAATGGACATGGAAGAAGCTATCATGCAGATGGAACTCATTGGTCATTCATTCTTCGTTTATAAGGACATCGAAACTAATACTGTATGTGTTGTCTATAAACGTAGAGATGGTGGATACGGTCTTCTTGAAACAGAAGAATAATAAAAAGAAATCTGGCTTTTGGCCAGATTTTTTTTGTGTTCTTAAGTAATTCTTTCTTTTCTTTCGTATATATTATTTGAGAGATAGAAGATCGCCCTGCATAATATTGTGTGCTTTCATATATT
>OIZV01000691.1_pt1 | contig 14289 bp, 27 predicted proteins | sample 1588681 | NCBI WGS metagenome assembly OIZV01 (sample SAMN03283281) | human gut metagenome | biome: human-associated habitat; material: feces | host: Homo sapiens | place: Peru | collected 2012
GGAATGGCTGCACCGCTTACGCGGAGCAGCTGTCCCGTTTTACCGTAACTTGCAACCTACGGTGACAACGGCAGAATTTGCAAATAAAGTCGAGAAAATATTAAGAGAATCGAAGGAGAGTGATGATAATGAGTAAAATGAAACATGTGAGTGAATTATCTATTGGTGATATGAGCAAATTAAGAGTATGGTGGGTTCCACAGGTAGGCATTGAAGAGACGTTTTATGTTCCGGTTGGATCTGCAGAAGAAGGCAAGAAAGTAATGGACTTATTGGCAGCATATGATGCTTTCCAGTTGCAGAACAAGGTAAAACCAGATTATGCAAATGTCGGCGGTCTTCAGGTATGGGACGAGGATGAGCAGGACTGGATTGATTGGCGCATGAAAACAGAAGATAATTATTTTGATGATGTAGATGAATATTGTGAGCAGAGCGAAAGAGCTGATGAGCTGGCAACATTTAAGCGTGAATTATTTGATCAGATCGATTGGAAGAAAATTGAGAGGATAACAAGGTAGAACGGATGAAATAGATATAAAAGAGGCCGATTTCAGCCTCTTTTTCTTATCCAGAGAATATGTTTTTCTTTCATAATAAGTTTGAGAAAAGATAATTTGGAGAGGTGTAAAAATGGATAACAGAGACAGAAAAGCAGAAATACAAGATGCGATAACCAGTAGGCTCAAGAATAATGATACCGTAAATTGTATGTTCCAAATTCTTTTATTGAAGGAAAGCGCAAAGAACGCGGTTGAGGGACTTCTTAAAAGAAATGGATTTCCACCCCTGTTGCATACAGTTGATACTATCGCTGGCTGCTGGAATCTGAACGATAACTGGTATGAATTAGATGACGTTGAAGCCGTAGTAGAATACTGTGGTGTATATCCTGTTAAATGGACCATCGAAGATGTTGTTCTGCTGGAAAAACTTTATTATAACAGGGATATTTATATCAATGTCCTTTGGAAAAGAGAAAACGAAGATGGGACAATTTCATATATTCCAAATAATTAAATCCACAGGATCGGATATAGTATAACAAAAGATAATTGGAGAAAAAATATGAAAAATATCGACCAAATTGAATGCTGTGCCAATTGTAAGAACTGCTACGACTACCCTCGGAACAATAGATATGGGGACGTCGATCACTTGTGTATCGTTCATGGGTATTTTGTTACGGGATTCCGTAAAGACCGGACGAAGATTAAAAGATATACGCCCGGAGGAAGAGAGCTTGAGTGTAGATATGAAAGAAAAGAGAATTGGCATAACTAATATTAAGAAAGGAAAAGGACGATGGAAAGAGAAAACGATATGAACTGGAAAAAGGAACTTGAACAATTGTTAAGAAGTGAATGCACGGATTCGGATATTGAAGATTTTTGCTCAGAACATCCAACAATTAGATGCAGTGAGATCTGGCAATATGTATGGAAGTACAATGCTCCTGCGCAATGCAAGGGCTGCAAGCATATTCAGAAATCTCAGTCGTTGTGGCCATGTTCATGTTGTTCGAGAATAAATAAACTAAAAGATTTTTATCAGAATGAGAACGCTTAATATTCATATAAAGGGGTTGATTTTTCAGCCTCTTTTTTATAGGATAAATATGCAATACAACTTATTGGTAATAAGTATTGGTTGCTGCATATTTATAGTTTTAGCTGTGTAAGGCTTCACGTCGAAAGATAATCATAGCAAAATATACCATTTAACAAGTTGCCGACAAACGAAGATTGTGAAGGCATTTTGCATGTATCTTAAAAAGACGTGAACCTTTAATATTTATTGTAAATGCAGGGAGAAAATACAAGATGGCAAATAATAAAACGGATTTTGGAAATTTCTGTTTAGGGCTGCGGAAAAAACAGAATGAAACAATGACTGATATGGCTCGAAAATTGGATATATCGAGAAGTCACCTAGCTGCAATCGAGCACGGTGAATATAAACCTCCCCTGAGATGGAAAGAAAAAATTGCAGAATTATATTCACTCAACGTAGAGCAACAAAAGGAATTAGAAAAATGTTTTGATGAAGAATATGCAAAGTCGTTTGAAGATTTAACAGATTTGGGCGTATTTTGTCGTAAACTAAGGCTTAGTAAAAACGAATCAGCACATGCCATGGCGAGACGACTTCACATAACGACAACTATTTTGTATAAAGTCGAACAAGGTAAAACGAGACCACCTTTAAGGTGGAAAAAAGAAATTCCAGCTGAATATTCGCTTACAGAAGAGCAACAAGAGAAATTAAAGGAATATATCGATAAAGAATACACAGAAGCACATTTAACAAATTTTGGGAAATTTTGCCGCGAACTCAGACAGTATAATAATGAATTACTGCCCGATATGGCACGAAAGTTGAATACATCGGTATACCATCTGTCTGCAATTGAACACGGCAAAAAAAGACCACCCTTAAGATGGGGAAAAGAAATTGCATCTGTATATGCACTTGATAAAGAACAACAGTTGGAATTAAATAAATATATTGGACAACAGCATATGAAACCGCTTGTGAAATTATTTGATCTAACATATTTTGGAATATTTTGTTGGAGACTTAGAGTCCAATGCATGGAGTCGCCGACAGATATGGCAAAAAGATTAGGTGTATCACCAAATCACTTAGCAAGTATCGCGCGCGGTAAATACAAACCGCCCTTGGAATGGAAAAGAAAAATTGCGGACGAATATTCACTTAATAAGGAACAACAAGAAGAACTAAACAGATGTATTGATTTAGCAAGAGAGTGATAAATACTAAGATGGAATGTTCTTTTTAATGGGCAATAAAAATATCAATAATGAAGAAGGAGGCTGGAAACAGCCTCTTTTTTCAACCGCGGATATTCATTTTCTTTCATAATATTTATACAACAAACATAGACAGATGGAGGATTTTTATGAATAAGGAATTCAGGAAGTATGACAAGACAGCGTGGAGAATGATCTACATAAAAATTGATGATTTGAACAGAATTTTATCCAACGCAAATGCTGGAGTAAAATTTCTTCACAGAAATGTAGAGCTCCAAAGGGAATACGAGGCATATCTGCACAACGCAATAAATGACTACGAGGTTCCCCTTAGCATAGAAATATTTGAAGAGAGGTATTTTCGCGCAAAAAGTTCAGTGGAAACATCGGGGCACACACCGGGATCAGTTTTAATTTGCAGAGCATTGGAGCTTAAAAATGTTGCTTATGTATGGGCTAAAGATTTGAACGGAAGAGAACTTGATGATGAACTTGAATTCAGCTATAAAATGTAAAAATCAATGTAACCGGGGAGAATTTACGATCGATGGTACATTCGGTTGTAAATAAGGTCGCGTTAAAATTTTAAAAGGACTGAATTTGTAACCAAATAAAAAGTAGGCGGAAAAAATACCGTCTACTTTTTTCTTTTTATCGTCCATGAAGCTCCCTTTTCTTTCATAATAAATTTAGATATGACAAATGGAGAAGGAGAATGTGAATTATGGTAAAGGAAATTAAGAGTCAGGAAGAATTTAACACTGTTATGCATTCGGATGATGCAAATAATGTGTCATGGTGTCCCCGGTGCGGAAGAGCTTATGTGATCGACTGGACGGATGCGGAGCGTAAAGCAATGCTTAAGTGGTCGAGTGGGAAACTGCTTATTCAGAAAGCATTACCTGATCGCAGCGAAAATGAAAGAGAGCTTATGCGATATGCATGGAATGGATCTCCGATGATTGCCTGCTCCGATGAGTGTTTAAAGGTGCAGTATGAAAATGAAAGGTAAAACAGAATTATGACACCGAAAGATATTTACATCATGGGCAGAGCCGAGTGTTTGGCAGACCACGAAGGCTATTCATTGGCAGAAGCGTGTAAGATTGCAGAAAAGGAATGGGACAAGAGCAAGGAAGGAGAAGGTACGATGAACGCAAACGAAATCGCAGATACATGGAAAGAAATTGTACGAATTTATAATGAAAGAAGCGAAACCACAACACCCGAAGAAACCATGAACGAAATAATTCATAAATTTGGCATGAAGAAAACAGAGGAAGTGTTTGCTACTGTTGCCGCCATTAAGAAACATGATGGGAGAATTTACGGGGCAAACAGGGATTACATGAATAGTATTCCAGTTGATCCGCAAATTGTTGAATGGAAAGGAGGAAATCCTGTTGTTTATGCCGGCTTGGATGATATTCATACAGCGCACATCGATCAGTTGATAACCGAGCTTAGAAAATTGAACAAGTAAATGGATTTCAAAGTAAAAACGGAGGCAAATAAATGATAAAGAATAAAAATATTAAAGTAGTCAAGGAAGATGCTGTGTTAGGAAATGGGTGCGATAGATGTGAAAATTCTTTCGGACAAGGATATGACGATTTTGTATATCCTTATACTGTATCTTTTTACAGTGAAGGAAAATATGAGGTGGTGATTAAAGGCAAGAAGGCAATCGCAAGAAAAGTTGAGTAAGTGGATATTTCATAGTGAAAGGAGTGTTAATCATGAACAGATATATTGTAGCAATCAATAGAGCAGATGACGAAGATCCGTGGTTATTCTTCGTTTTTGCAGATGATACAAGAGAATATGTAAATGAAGTAATAATTGAAGCACAAAAGGAATTCCATTTTTCAGATTGTTATGAACTGATAGATTATGTATGTGACACCTATGACTTTAAGTGGGAAGATTTTTCATATGACATTAGTTTTGATATGAATGTTTGAAATGCGTGTTTCATTGTAGGAGGTGTTGATTTGAAAAGACAGAATATTAATAGAAAAAATAATATGATGGAAACAAGAATTGATGGAATTAACGAATTTGCAAAGGAAACAGTAAGTAATCTTCTTAAAAAATATCCAGATATTGATTTTTACGATTTGATGTTTCAATTTGAAATGCAATTCAGGCATGAATACTCGAAGGCTATGTTAAAAGAAACATCAGAGTAAATTCGCATTTCGAGGTGAAAAATATGAATGTACGAAAAATGAAGAAATTTATAAATAAATATGGTGTTATAACACAAGAATATGTACGACCCAAAGGTACTGATCCAGACTCAGACTATTATGGTAAAGAAAGTTATTTCGTTGGATGGGATTCCGATTATTTTGATTTAAATGTAAGTAGTGGACATCAAACAAAGCGTAAAGCTTATAAAACAATTTTCAATATTGTTAAATTAGAATTACATAATAAGAGATCTGGCGGTACAACGGGACAACAAATTTATTAATAACAAAAGGGCAGTCAGAGAATATATCTTTGACTGCCCTTTTGTTATTTGCGTGACCATATAGGCGGCAAATCTATCATAATAGCATTAGAACAGATAAGCGGAGAGGTGAATATAAAAAACAATAGTACTTTTATGAACTTTTAAAGGAGGAAATGTTATGAGTATGAGCAGCAGTTTTATTTATGGGTATGGATTCAACAGTGATTGCGATAAGGAAAGGTTAATTAACTTCAATTTGAGATGCTCATTTTGTAGGAAGGGAGAAGCCGTTATAGTAAATGATAAGGTATTGAGAGAAATTAAGGAATATGTAGAAAATAACGCGAAAGACTTTGACCTTGATGGTGTAGAGTTTTGCGATGAAGACTTCGATTTTGTTGAAGAACTCATTGCAAAAGGAAAATCCTTAGAGGACGCTTGCGATGAAATGATGCAAGGTGTTAGTGACTGCCTTGGATGGTAATAATAAAAAGAATTGGAGAATGAAAATGAGGGAAATGTCGTGTGTGTGTGTATTTGAAGATGGATCGATTGAGGTAGAAACAGGGTTGTATGATCATGCTACCCAGACAGTGTATTGCTATAGAAAAGGCAAAGAGGGTTTAGCCCAATATTGCATAAAAGGGAAAGAAAAGTATTATATCAAAAGGCTTGTATCAAGAATGATAAACGATAAAAAGAAAAAGATAGCGGGACTAAAAAGAGAACAGAAAATGCTAGAGAAGAATTTTGAAAAATTGTTATCATAAAAATGGAGAGTAAAACCTAATGGGATTAGATAAGGAGGATAATGGAATGAATAATATTGAAAGACAGAAAGAAGAAGCTCGGAGCGTAAATGCCTTGGTAGACCATTTGACCAGACTGATTGAGTCAGACGATAAACGGTATTCATTCGTGTTCGCATCTGGCGGCACGATGGAGATCTACGACAAAGAGGCAAAAGTCGGATATGCAGTACATATTGTTCCGATCGAATATGATAAGGATGGAAATGCAACAAATTTATAAGGAACATGAAGGCGGCTAAGGAATATATCTTTAGCTGGCTTTTTGTTATTTGCGTGACCATATAGACAGAAATTCTTTCATAATAGTATTGGAACAGAAAAATGGAGACACGAAAGGAAAAATGCAAATGGAAGAAAGATACTATGTAAAGGTTGGAAACTGTTATGTAAATTTTGCAGGGATTTGGCATGTGCCGATGATGAAAGCAGATTACAGAAAAGCAACTCCATTTTTGGATAAAGGAGAAGCAAAAAGGGAAGCGGATGAAAGATTAAGAGGACAGAAATATAAGATTGTATTGAAAAAGCTATAAAGGGTCTTGGAATAAACACAAGGAGGATATAACACAAAAATGATTATTAAGAAAATCACGGAAATTAACTTGAAACAGTTTATTGCAGAACACAAAAACGAGCCTATTATCATCCGGAATATAGGGACAAACAACTTTTCCATGATGAAAAAGGTTTTGGATGCGTGTGAAGCAGTAGACCAGTTTTTAAGCATCGAAATCGGTGAGGACTTCTTTTTCATCGAAAAGGTGCAGATGAAGGGGTGCTTTGGGTGTCCGTATTGCCTGAGTAATAAAACGATTGAGAAAATCGTAAAAGACTGTTGCTGATGAACGCAGGCACAGAAAATGTATCAAAAGGAGAAGCCTGCAGATGGGAAGAGATAGATAATGAGTGATCAGGAAATGTTGAAAAATTGGCTAAAGGGTAAAGAAGAGAAAGCTTATGAAGAGGGCATAAAATACGCATGTGAGACTTTGTTTCATAGCTGCGAATGTTATTCAACTCCCGCTTTAATGTCATACGGCGATGATACGTTCTATGTTTCAATGGATGAAATTCATGGAGAGGTCAATAGAATACTGCAAATCAATAAAATTAATTTGCGATTGTAAAAGGGAGGTATTTATATGAAGAAGAATAAGCCTAGATGGAGAGATCTTCCAAGTAGCGAGAGATTAGCCAGAAAAGCTAAATCATATGGGTTCCCCGATAATGTAGTTAATAATATCAGGGAATATGGCAAGAAAGCGGAAAGTTAGGATGCGCAATATTACAGGAAAATAAGTGAGGCAGATGCAGAAATGCATCTGCTTTTTGTCTAACCATTATAGAAACAAAGCCGTTTTACGGCAGATTTTTATACGTCCCGCTCAATATTTCACCCTTACATCCATGGAACCTTCTTTTCTTTCATAATAAAAATGAAAACAGATAAATGGAGGATACAACGATGGGAAGAATAATTAGAGGATACTGGACATGTCCATATTGCGAAACGACAGATATTGATGGATTGGTCGATTACTGTCCCAACTGCGCAAGGCATAAGCCAGAGCACACAAAATATTATATGGCAAACGGGGTTGTGGCGGGAAAAACATACCACGCAGATGTTATTCAGTCAAATGAAGTAGTCTCGGATGAGGAGCTTCAGCATGCTGGAATACAAAAAGAGGAATGTGATGGCAATCATCCGGAATGGAAGTGCCCATACTGCAATTCACTAAATAATTGGTCCGATAATACCTGTTCATCCTGTGGAGCGCCGAAGGAACGAAATTCAGAGGATTATTTTGATACCGGCAGTGTTGGGGATGAAATGGATTCCCATGCCGAAAACAAAAATTATTCTACACAGTACGCTCATCACAACGAGGAAGTTCAGCGCAAAACATCACACAAACGCACATTCAAAGATTGGATTTCGCGTAATATTTCCCCAATTGGCATAGGAGCAGGAATTATCACTCTCGTAGCCGCAATCAGCTTTTTGATTTTTCCGTATAAAGAAGTAGCCACAGTTGACGGCTTTTCGTGGGAAAGAAGCATAAGCATCGAACAGGAGAGAACTGTTAGGGAATCTGATTGGAGTGTTCCAGTCGGAGGACGCTGCTATGATACCAAACAGGAAATCCGGTCATACAGAGACGTTCTGGATCATTACGAGACAGTAATGGAAACAAAAACAAAGCAGATTCTCGATCATTATGAAACAACGTATACATACTCGGATAATGGAAACGGAACTTTCACGGAACATGCGCATCAGACTCCCGTTTATCGCACAGAAGTATACACGGAACCAAAACAGGAGCCGGTGTATAGGAAAGAACCGGTTTACGGGACAAAATATTATTACGAGATTGATCGCTGGTTTTTTGAATATGCTTCTGAATCATCAGGAGATGATAAGAATCCTTATTGGAACGAAAATTATACTCTGAAGAACCGGGAACGCGACATAAACAGAAGCGAGAAGTACACGATACGCTTTGACAATGGAGACGCCGAGGATTGTTCGTATGAGAAATGGCAGAATGTGGAATTGGGCAATGAAGTAGTTATTACGCGATGCTTGTTATGGATCTATAAATTTGACTCACAATTGGAGGAATGAATATGAATAGCGGAATTAAACAGGAAAAGAAGTTTGCGAAGATAATTGGACACTGGAATCCCAGCGAACCATCTTATGTTAAAGAAGAAAATATTGTTGTTGGGGAATGCGCAATTTTGCAGTTGACAGATGGGCGCGTGGTAAGAACCTCCCCGGTAACGAATTTCTTCTGTGCGTTCCATGGGACGTGGACGATCAACACCGCAAATAGCATTTACAGAAATTAAGGGGGAGAGAACATGACTGATTCTTTTAGAGGCAAATACTGTTTTTTGAGTAATTTTTACTCAGCACCTGTAACTTATAATGGACTTACATACTCAAATAGCGAAGCGGCATTTCAGGCTCAAAAGACTGTTGATATCAGGGAACGGATGATTTTTGCCACATTAGATCCTTCCGCAGCCAAAAGAAGAGGAAGGGCAGTGGATATTCGTCCTGATTGGGATAGCGTAAAAATTGAAATTATGAAGGATATTGTTCGCGCAAAATTTACCACAAATGCCGAACTTAGGGAGCAGCTGTTAGCAACCGGGGATGAGGTGCTTGTGGAAGGCAATACGTGGAATGATAAGTTTTGGGGTGTATGTAATGGGCACGGACTGAATCATCTTGGAATCATTCTTATGGAGGTTCGTGATGAATTGAGACAGACAGAAAATCAGAAGGAACAAAACATGAAGACTAATGATATTACAATGGAAAATTTGTGTGCGAGATTACGTTTCTTTAGGGGATGTAAAAATAGACCCGGAGCACACCAAAGCATCGACGAAAAGATTCAGGAGACAGAGAATGCGATTGTCGAGATGGCATTGGGTGCATATCCGGAACAGAACTAAAGGAGCAGATATGACATTAGTAAAAGCAGCAGTCGGGGTCGTCACATCAAGTGGTGGAACCTACAATATCGGTTTTAACGATGGAGACGAGACACAGTTTAATGCACGAAATTTAAAGGATCTGCAGGAATGCTGGAAAGGATTTTGTAAGGACGAGAAGATCCCGCAGAATTGTGTAGACTACGTGGAGAGAGTGAATTAGTGAAAAACTCTGACACGAGAGATAACGAATGAGTACAGAATGAGAGTGACGTTTCTGTATTAAATGGATTGCAGAATGTCGAAAAAGCTGGAACAGGGACGAGGAATTTCGTTCCTGTTTTCGTGTGCAGGAAAAACGAAAAACAAAGATTTCTTTCATAATAGATATGAAGCATATTTTCAGGAGGAATTTATGAAGAGGATACTTGATGCCTGTTGTGGAAGTCGAATGTTTTGGTTTGACAAAAATAATCCAGAGGTTCTTTTTGCAGATAATCGGGAACTGGAAACTACCCTATGTGACGGAAGGCAGCTTCTGATTAAACCGGATGAAATAATGGATTTTAGAAATATGCCCTATCCAGATAACGCATTCAAAGTGGTTGTTTTTGATCCTCCACATTTGCTTAATGCCGGAGCTGAATCATGGTTAAGAAAAAAATATGGCATTTTGCCAAAGGACTGGAAACCTTATATAAAAGCGGGTTTTTCTGAATGTATGCGTGTTCTGGAGCCGGATGGTTTGTTAATTTTTAAATGGAGCGAGGAACAAATTAAGTTTTCGGATGTTCTTAGGTGTATCGGCACAAAACCGTTGTTAGGGGACAAGCGTGGCAAAACGAGATGGATCGTTTTCATGAAAGGAGAGGAAACAGTAAATTTATGAGAAAAGGACAGGAAGAAATTATTAAACGTGCAAGAAAATGCCGCGTAACAGATGAGACAATTCGCTTATTGTCAAGGGAAGATCTGACATTAGACGAACTCACAATTATCGAAAGATACATTCTTCGTTTTAGAAAAAACCAAAATGAAGCTGAGCTTGTCACAGAGGCAGAAAGATGTATCAATATTATGCACTTGTCAAGGCAGTCAAAATCATCAAATCTCTTTGCAGCAAAAATACTATTTGGAGATGATATGAGCATAGATCACGATACGCTTATGGGTAATAGGATCAAAGCAAAAATGCCTAAAATTGTCCAATACTTTTTAGGATATGCCGATGAGATACGTTTTTATGCGCTCTATGTTTATACAGAGTCACTTTATATGCAATTACCAGCATGGAATGCGGTTTGTTTAACAAGACGTACTATTCAAAGAGGCGGCAACCCTATCGGACTGTTGAAGTGTAACCCAGCGCTTTTGGATGATTTTATTATCAATAATACAGATTCCCTTATATACTGGATGATGCAGAATTGCGAAAGGCTTCCGTGGAGCAAGCTTTCTATTTCAAGCTTATATGATTGGGAAACTCATTCTTTTCCAATTGCCAAGGATGAATTTTGTAAGTACATAAATACACGCACAGGGTATGCAATTAACGAGAGCGTGAGTGCTCTTTTCTTCAAACATTCCCCCCTCCATACAGCGGTAAAAAAATTCGCCGAGGTACAGATGAATGAATGGAATGGGGGCGTTTATTCTGCGTGGGAAATGCAGAATATAGAACTGGAGCAAAGATGTTTACAGGCATATGAAGTGATAGGTGAAGTGCCTTTTGAAATATCAGCATTTGCACAGGCGCTTTATTTAAACATAAATGACAATATGTTCACTAATATCAAAAAGAGTGAGTATAAAAAAGTGCGTATTGATGACAGAAAGTGGAGAACAACAGGTTGCTCTTATACATCAAAATTAGTAATTACACCAGATGAACGGTTTATGAAAGAAATAAATAACCGGCTGGTTCCGTTGGCGATGAAAGATTTTTGTTCATGGTATACAAGTGAGTGCGCTGCAGGACGACTTATGCATATAATTGCTGATGAACTCATAAAACAAAATATTTTCTTTCGGGATGCATTGGAAGATATGTTGGCAGTTGGATGTGTCTTACCAGTAACAGTGGATGAAGTCATGAAATGCCATAACCGCAAAGAACTTCTTTGTATGAAATATAAAACGGCAAAGGATATCCATATCAAATATAATAAACAGAATTTGAACTTGTCTTATCTAATTATAAAAGCAATGCCTTATGTCGATGGCGAAAAGAATCGCAATATACTTCTTCAGCAGAAAGAAATTCGTTTACTTACAGAAGATATAGCGAAATCTCATAGAAATAAAAAAATATATCGTTTTTTGATAAATATTATACAAGAAGATATACAAACGAGAATTCGATCAAAGAACAAGAAATTACGCGGAGAATATACAGCAGAGCTTGAAAATAATGTCTTGACGGAATTATTGCCCGATGAAAAAGAACAGTTTCTCGCGGAAAAAGCGCTAGAAGACGAAGGAATAAGCTGGGAAGATATTTGCGGAACAATTCATGATTATGTAAATGTTTGCGAAATAAGAAAGAAAAAAGTAAGACTGGATATTTATTCAGTAAAAAATCTTCTTAAACTTCATGATCTTGCTACTACGAAACACGTTAATTACCGGCGAGAAACAAAGGCAGTGAGTGTTCCCAAAGACTCAAAATTTAATCGTCTGCGGGAGTTGCTTCCGGCAGAGTTCGAGTGGATAAGAGACCGGAAGCGTTTAATTTTGGAGACAGAGTTGCAACATCATTGTGTATGGAGCTATGCCGATTATATTACCAATGACAAGGCAGCGATCTACTCATTTACCGATAGCAATGCAGAACATTGTTTGGATGGCGTGCCTAAACGATATACTGTAGAATTTCGGCTGAGTGGAAACCGGTATTATGTCGAGCAGGTACAGGGAAAACGCGATAGAGTCAATGCCTCAAAAATGAAAACTTATATTCAGGAGATTCTGGATAGTTGCCAAAACAACATATCGGTATAAGAGGGCGTTTTTAACATTTTTCTCTCATAATAAATGTGAGAGGAATATTATATGAGAGAAAAAAGATTGGATGCTACAGAACGAAAAGCGATTATCGGAGTAATAAGATATACTATTTTTGTTGGAATAGCAGCATGGGCATTTCTGACATTCATAGCGCAAAAAGAGCTTGTTGATGGAAACTCTATGCTTCCGAGCTACAAAAACAAAGAAAGCGTTTGGGTAAATAAACTCGCATACAAAATTCATGATCCGGAACGTTTTGATGTCATCGTTTTTTCACTCGAAGATTATGAGGGAACATATCTTATAAAACGAATCATCGGGCTCCCCGGGGAAACGGTTATGATAGATAAAGATGGAGTCATTTATATTAATGGATTCCCGATAGAAGATAAAAGTGGTCTTAAGTTGGAACAGATTTCTGATCCGGGGTTGGCACTCCATACGATTAAGCTGTCTGAAAATGAATATTTTGTTCTGGGGGATAATCGTAACGATAGTGTCGATAGTCGTTTTGAATTGGTTGGCAATGTAAAAAAAGAAGTTATTGTCGGAAAAGTTCGTGAAAAATCGACAAAATTTTTCAAAGCTGTAAAATAAGACTATCTTTTTGGGAAAGTTTTATGTTATAATAGGCTAACAACAAAACAAATAACCATATGTTTTGTGTTATTAACCACATAATTTGTGGAATAAATAATATTTTGGAGGGAAAAAATGTTAAACGACAGAGAATTTGATGTTCTGAACATTCTGTGGAAGACCCAGGAGCCTATGACATCCACAGATATCGTTAATGAGATGAGAGGATTGACTCAGAGCACTGTAATTGCTGTGCTCAGGAACCTGCTCAAGGATGAACTGGTAGAAGTCAGTGGTGTAACCCACAGTGGAAAGGTATTGAGCCGCACTTATCGTCCCACGGAGAAGTCCAAGGAAGTGATTCTCAATGATTTTGTTGAGCTTTATGAAAGATTTAGAGCCGTTGTTCCGGCTGATCAGCTTGTACAGGAAATTCTTAAAGTTGGGAAGAACAAAGAATAAGCAAATTAGGAAAAGCCGCTTTTTAGCGGCTTTTTCTTTGGTTTGAGGGAATGCCCTTTGCGTCAAGCAAAGCGGTAACAGTTCCCCATGGAACAGCTTCTTTTATTGCGGAACTCTGTTTAGGCTGATTTGTTGGATTTTTTTACCAGCTGTTTTTCCGGCATTGACAGCTTTCTATATAATCTGTTCATTTGCACCAAGAGCCTCCAATAGCCATAATCCAGCAGCATTTTTGAAACCATTCTTACTCCAGACGTGATAAATTTTGCCGCCGCACACTCGTGATTTTAGTCGTGAGTAAGGCGGCTTTCCCTTGTTAAAAATTTCATCGTATGGTATAATGTCTATATGGATAAAACAGCGTATTTTTCAATACCTAATGATGTAACGCATGGTCGCGGATATGTATATTCCCTGCAGTATCATATCGTATGGGTTACCAAGTACCGGAGGCCTGTATTTCTGGGTGGCATCGAAGAGGATGTAAGAAACTATCTTTTCGAAACACTCAAATCTTTAGATATGAACGTAATTGCCATGGAAGTCATGCCAGACCATATACATCTGCTCGTAGACTGCAAACCGCAGTTGAGACTCTCTGATGCCGTCAAAATACTCAAAGGCAACACAGCCCGCTGGCTGTTTTTAAAACACCCGGAGATCAAATCACAGCTCTGGGGCGGACATCTGTGGAATCCCTCCTATTTTGTGGCTACTGTAAGCGACCGGTCATTTAATC
>OIZV01000700.1_pt1 | contig 14124 bp, 8 predicted proteins | sample 1588681 | NCBI WGS metagenome assembly OIZV01 (sample SAMN03283281) | human gut metagenome | biome: human-associated habitat; material: feces | host: Homo sapiens | place: Peru | collected 2012
TTCCAGATAGGCAATGACCTCTTCTGCAGAACGCATATCCGGCTCCGATACGATCTCGATCAGCGGCACACCGGAACGGTTGTAATCTACGATGGACACGTCTTCCCACTCGTCATGCACCAGTTTTCCGGCATCCTCCTCCATATGGATCTCATGGATGCCGACAGTTTTCTTTCCGGCTGCCGTCTCAATCTCCACACTGCCCTCTCTGCAGATTGGCAGATACAGCTGGGAGATCTGGTAATTCTGTGGATTATCCGGGTAAAAATAGTTTTTACGGTCAAATTTACAATACTGTGTGATCTTACAGTTTGTGGCAAGTCCGACTGCCATCGCATACTCGACCACCTGCTTATTTAAAACAGGAAGAGACCCCGGCATACCGGTACAGACCGGACAGGTATGGGTATTCGGTGCCCCGCCAAACGCCGTCGAGCATCCGCAAAAAATCTTTGTTTTCGTTGCCAGTTCCACATGAACCTCAAGTCCAATGACTGTTTCATATATTTTGCTCATCGATTTTCTCCTCCCTTTCTAGCTTTCTGCAAGCGGACTGTGTTCATAACTTCTCGTCTGTTCAAACGCATATGCCGCACGGATGATCTTCTTTTCCTCGAAGCAGTTTCCGATGAGCTGCAATCCGATCGGCAGTCCGTTTCTGTCTTTTCCACATGGAAGGGAGATTCCCGGCAGGCCTGCCAGATTGACTGAGATCGTGTAAATATCGCCCAGATACATTTTGATCGGGTCACAGAGCGATTCGCCCAGTTTTGGAGCCGTCGTCGGTGCTGCCGGTCCCAATATCACATCATAGGTTTCAAATGCCTTGTCAAATGCCTGTTTGATCAGTGCTTTCGTCTTTAATGCCTTTAAATAATACGCATCATAATATCCACTGCTTAAGACAAAGGAACCGAGCATGATACGCCGTTTTGCTTCTGCACCAAATCCTTCGGAACGGGATTTTTTATACATGTTGTGAAGTCCTTCGTACTCTTTGGTACGGTAACCGTATTTGACACCGTCAAAACGCGCCAGGTTTGAACTTGCCTCCGCACAGGCGATGACATAGTATGCCGGAATGGCATATTCTACCAGACTTAAGTCAAACTCTTCTACAATGGCACCTTTCTTTTCCAGCTCTTTTGCTGCAGCCAATACAGCTTCTTTGACCTCTTCATCCAGTCCCTCTCCCAAATAATCTCTCGGGATACCGATCTTCATGCCAGCCACATCATCCACCAGTGCCTCGGTAAATGCGTAATCGTCTCTTTTTACAGAAGTGGAATCCTTGCTGTCATAAGATGCGATTGTCTCTAAGATCGTGGCACAGTCGGTTACATCCTTTGCCACCGGTCCGATCTGATCCAAAGAAGAACCATAGGCGATCAGTCCATAACGGGAAACCGTGCCATAGGTTGGCTTGATGCCCGTTACGCCGCAGAAAGAACTTGGCTGACGAATGGATCCGCCGGTATCGGAGCCAAGTGCATAGCTGCATTCCTCTGCCGCTACGGCTGCGCAGGAACCACCGGAAGATCCACCCGGTACATGCTCTGTATTCCACGGATTTTTTGTCTCTCCATATGCGGAAGTCTCTGTCGTGCTTCCCATTGCAAATTCATCCATATTGGTTTTGCCAAGGATGACAGCTCCCGCCTTTTCCAGATTTAAGACTGCCTCTGCGGTATAGGTCGGTACAAAATTATATAAGATCTTTGAAGAGCAGGTTGTGAGCAAATCCTTTGTGCACATATTGTCCTTGACCGCAACCGGAACTCCGGCAAGCGGTCCCGTTAAGGTTCCCGCATCGATCTGTTTCTGTACTTCTTTCGCACGCTCTAACGCACCCTGTCTGTCTACGGTTACAAAACTATGAACTGCCTTCTCTTTCTTTTCGATCGCATCTAAGGCTGCGGTCACTGCTTCTGTTACCGTTACTTCTTTTGCTTTTATCTTTCTGCCGAGTTCTACGGCAGTTAAACTCATTAAATCCATTGATTTCTCCTTTCCTAACCGATCGTCTTTGGAACCTTGAAACCACCATCTTTCTGTGCCGGTGCATTTGCAAGTGTTTCTTTACTGCCGTCTCCATTTGTCACAACATCCTCTCGGAATACATTATTTACCGGGAAGACATGTGACATCGGTTCTACTCCCGTGGTGTCTAACTCATTTAGCTTATCAATATAGTCGAGCATATCACCCATATCCTTTTTCGCACGTTCTTTTTCTTCGTCGCTCAATTCCAGTTTTGCTAAGATGCCAACGTATTCGATCGTTTCATCGGAAATGATATTTTTCTCTCCCGGTTTCTTTACCGGTGCCGGAGCTACGAAAACATCCTCTTCTTCCTCTTCGACGACCGCTACATCCTCAAGTACCATGCCGTAAAAGGCACAATCACAGATACCGCTGTTATTCCAGTCACCCTGGATCTTTGTTCCTTCATATTTTAAGCCACATTTTTCCATGACTTTGCCGGAATATGGATTTCTGGTGTCGTGTCTGGATTCGATTCTTCTGGCTCCCACCTCTTTTGTGAGGTACGCAATGACTGCCTCAAATGCCTCTGAGGTGATTCCCTGATGCCAGTATGCTTCACTGATACAGTAGCCGATCTCCATGGCACCTATTTTTTCGCGGATCCCTACCACACCGATGCTGCCAATTGGCTCTCCGATCTCTTTTAATTCGATGCACCATTCATATTTTTCCGGTTTCTTATAGTCATCGATCCAGTCCTTTAAAAGGGACTTCGTCTCTTCCACACTCTCATGCGGTGTCCAGGTTAAGTATCTGGTCACTTCCCCGTCCGATGCCCAGTTGCGGTACATCGGTTCTGCATCGTTTAATGTAAACTGTCTTAATATCAGACGTCTGGTTTCTATTTTTTTCGTTCCCTGATGTTTCACGATAGCTCTCCTTTTCTATGGTTCTAAACGGCTTAAATCTCGTGGGAATAAGGTTGTTTCCCGCACATTATCCTCTCCGATCAGTTTCATGGTCAGTCGCTCTAATCCAATTCCAAGTCCTCCATGTGGCGGCATACCGTGTTTGAATACGGACAGATACTGTTCCATGCCATCGGACTCCATTCCTCGTTTTTCGATCTTTTCCATCAACATGTGGTAGTCGTGGATACGCTGACCTCCGGTCGTGATCTCAAGTCCCTGATACAGTAAGTCAAAACTTAAGGTGTAAGTCGGATCTGCCGGGTCATCCATTGCGTAAAACGGACGTTTCCTGGATGGGTAATGTGTGACAAATACGAAATCTGCATCACATTCTTCTTTAAAATACTGTCCGATCAGTGCCTCTTCCTCCGGCTCCAGATCATATGGGTTTCGTATCTGACGATGATATTTCTCTGCCACCTTCTGTTTTGCCTCATCAAAACGGACCGTCGGGATCTTATCCACATTTGGCAGTGTCACATTTAAGATCTTTAACTCTTTTTCATAATCTTTTTGTAACAGTGCCACCATGTACTGTAAAAATCCGGTTTCCATTGCCATGATATCTTCAAATCCATCAATGAAGCCCATCTCAAAATCAAGACTGGTGTACTCGTTTAAGTGACGTTTGGTATTGTGTTTCTCTGCACGGAACACCGGTGCGGTCTCAAAGACCCGGTCAAACACACCCACCATCATCTGTTTATAAAACTGCGGGCTCTGCTGTAACACCGCCGGTCTGTGGAAATACTCGAGGCGGAACAGGTTTGCTCCTCCCTCTGCACTCTTGGCACCAATCTTTGGTGTATGGATCTCGGTAAATCCCTGCTGATATAAAAAATCACGGAAGCCTCTGACAACGCCCTCCTGTATGCGGAACTTTGCACGCTCTCTGATGTTGCGCAATGCGATCGCACGATGGTTTAAATTTGCCTCCAGTGAGGTGTTTAATTTCCATTTAGAGATTGCAAGCGGCATCGGTGCTGCCGGCTGGGAAAGCACCTTAATCGTATCTAACCGGATCTCATATCCGCCCGGTGCTCTCTCCTCTGCGGATACCATTCCCTCTGCCTCGATCGTTGACGCTTCTTTTAAATCTTTCAGCTCAAACTTTGTCCTGCCCTCTTCAAATACACACTGTAACAGCCCTTCCCGCTTGCGCAATACGATAAATGCGACGTCTCCCATATCACGGATGGTATGAATGGCTCCGTTTACCTTTACGTGCTGTCCCTCGTAGCTGCCTGTCATGATCTGACTGATCTCGAGTGTCTCTTTTGGTCTGACTCCTGTGATAAATTCCATGATTGTACTCCTTTTCTTATCCTGTCTCATAAGTTTCGTGCGGGGCGAAATAATGAAATATAAAAAACCCCGAAAAAGCAAATTGCTTTTTCGGGGCGAAATTCTTATTCCGCGGTACCACCCGCTTTGGAACATAACCGAAACGATTATCTTCCCTCTCTCATGTGCTTAACGCGCACCAACGTACTGACCTACTCCATGATGCTTCTCATGCTGTTCAACCAGTCTGCTCCAGAGTGTTCCCAATGTCTCCTCTTCCAAACGGCGCTCTCAGTCGGTGACGCCATATTCCTGTCGGTGTCTGAAGGTATGAGTCTCTTTCATCGCTTTAACAAGTTAAGTTGTAACAGTTATATCACATCATTTTTGTATTTGCAAGATATTTTTTTAAACTTCTGAAATTTTTTTGCCTTTTTCCGTCTATTTTACCGTTACTTTACAGGTTGCTTTCTTGCCACTTGAGGTTTTTACCGTGATCGTTGCGGTTCCCTTTTTGATGGCTTTTACTTTTCCTTTTTTCGATACGGTTGCAACTTTCTTATTGGAACTGCTCCAGGTCAGTTTCTCGTTTGCAGAAGACGGTGTTACCGTTGCTTTTAAGGTAACGGTCTTTCCCTTTGCAAGTGTCACTTTTTTCTTGTTCAGTTTGACTTTCACGGTCTGCTTTGCTGCTTTTACCGTTACCTTACAGGTTGCTTTCTTGCCACCGGAAGTCTTTACAGTGATCGTTGCAGTTCCTTTTTTCAAGCCGGTTACAACACCGTTTTTATCAACGGTTGCAACTTTCTTATTGGAACTCTTCCAGGTGATCTTATCGGTTGCATTTTTGGTGACGGTTGCCTTTAACTGGGTGTATCCGCCCTTCTTTAAGGTCAGCTTTTTCTTGTTTAATTTGATGCTGGCTGCCTTTTTGTTTTTCTTTACGACTGTGACCTTACAGGTTGCTTTCTTTCCGTTTGCTGCTTTTACCGTGATCGTTGCTTTTCCTGTTTTTAATGCCTTTACTTTTCCGGTCTTGCTGACAGATACCACTTTTTTGTTGGAACTGCTCCAACTCAGTTCATCCGTCATATTTTTCGGGAATACAGTTGCCTGTAATTTTGCAGTTGCACCCTTCTTTAAGCATAAAGACGGGGTTAAGTAAACTTTCTTTGCATGTATTTCTTTTACCGTGTCATCCTCACTTGTCTGCTGTGCAAGAACAACGGTTCCTCCAGCTGATAATGCAGGAATGGTAACAGAAACGGTTCCATCTGCTGCCTCTGTCACTTCTGCATTGCCATACAGATCTTCGTATCCACTTCCGGCTACGGAAAGTCCGCTTATCGTGACAGGCTCATCCTTTAAGTTGATACCTACGTATACATTCTGATCCTGATATGATTTTTTAAATACCAGATACTTATCCGTATCGCCTCCGGCTACCTTAACGCGGTCACCTTTTGCGAGTACTTCGGAATATTCATTTCGGATCGCAAGCAGTTTCTTATAGTGGGAAAGCATTGCATCGCCTGTGTTGATGCTGCCATCTGCAAGCTGTGCCTTGCTCCAGTCAAAGTCGTAACGGTTTGTCTGATATGGATAGTTATCTTTTCCATACTGTCCGATCTCCTCGCCGTAATAGATAACGACCTGACCTTTTGCTGTCATCTGTAAGGATGTTGCTGCATAGAACATGCGGTATGCCTGCTCCTCGGTATATCCCTCATCGATGATCTTCTGCATCAATCCGTCTTCGTCGTGGCTGCTTGTAAATGCGCCCAGTGTTGCTGTGTTATCGATCGCAGCATTTCTGTTTTCCATAAAGTTCTCTACGCTGTCGATATTGCCCTTGACAAATGCGAGTGCCTGATCGTTGAAATCGAAATCCAGTAAGGAGTCCATCTCACCGCTCCGCAGTGTTCCGGTATCGCTGCCGTATCCTGCACCTGCATATTCTCCGATCATCTTAAAGTCCGGATCAATTTTGGTCAGTGCATTTTTAAATGCTGCCCATGTTACATCATCCACATGCTTTACAGTATCCACACGATAGTAATCGATATCGTATTTGCTTACCCAGGAAGACTGCCACTCTACTAAAAGATTTCTGACATCCTCATCCTCTGTCATAAAATCAGGAAGTTCGGAAAGCGGTCCCTTCTTGGTATCTCCCTCAATCAGGTTTTCGCCGCTTCGGATCATGTCTTTGCCCTGTAACTGGGAGTTGAAATAATCTTCTGTGTTATATCCTGCATGGTTTAATACCACATCGACCATTACTTTCATGCCTCTTGCATGTGCACTGTCCAGTAAGGTCTTAAATTCTTCTTCCGTTCCCAGATGTTTGTTTAAGGCTGTGAAATTACTTGCCCAGTATCCATGATAGCCGTAAGAAAGTGTACCGGCTAAATCGGTGTCCAGACCGGCTTTCATCTCATTTGCAACGATCGGAGTGATCCAGATCGTGTTGACACCTAACTGTGACAGATAATCCAGTTTATCAGTCAGTCCGGCAAAATCTCCGCCATGATAGCTTAATGATCCGGTTGCAGGATCGGTATTGTAATCGCCTACTCCATACGCATCATTGTTTGCTGTGTTTCCATCATAGAAACGGTCTGTCACTGCAAAATAGATGACTGCCTCATCCCAGTCAAAATCATCTCCTTTGTCACGCGCTTTTACTTCAACAGAAGCGGAACCTGTATAGGTATTTCCATACTGGTCTGTGACTGTGATCGGAAGTGCGTAAGTTCCTGCTGCCGTTCCCTCTTTTACTGCGATCGTGCCTTCCATCAGTTCCGGTTTGATCTTAAACTGTGCCGGTCCACCGACTGCTGTTAAATCTACGGAAACATCGGCTGCTTTTAAAGTGCTGCCACCGGCTGACTGTCCTGCGGTCACGTTTACTTTTAATACATTGTTGTCCGCATAATCCATGGTGCTCTGTGAAAATGCACCTGCTACGGAAGCATCAAATCTGTAATATTCAAATACGCTGTATTCCTGTCCGTTTACAGTTTCTTTTTCCGTGTTGAAAGAATCTGTTATCGTGGTCTCTTCTGTTTCTGTCTTGATCTGATAGCAATAGTGATGTTTTCCCTCGGTCAGGTCAAGTCCTGTCTTTTCCCATCTCTGTTCTGCGGTATTGTAGGCCATATCATAAGTTTTATCATCAAATACCACTTTGACAGAGGTGTAATCGCCTGCTTTATTTTCGATGAATTTCTCATCATCACGGTAATAAAAGCTTACCTTACCGTCTTTCATTTCATAGCCCATGTTGTCCGGGTAATAGGAAACGATCCCCTTGCCCTCTTCAAACAGAACTTTTGTGATGCGCTGTCCCGGTGTAATGGTAACCATATAATCACCGCCGTCTTTGCTCTCCCAGGCATTCTCTGCGGTGCTGTGGCGCATACAGAACGAAATGTTTTCTTTGCTTGCTGCCACACGGACTGCTGCAATCTTGCTTCCATTGCAATCCTCAAAAGTGTAGGTTTCATCATATCCGTTGTCCCAGGTATAGATGTTCCAGCCATCATAATTGTTATCCGCACGTTTATATTCTACCAGTACGTAATGCTTCTGTGTGACCTCTTCCACATTTGGAGCTGTCGTATATGCTGTCGTATCATTGTGGATGATATAGATATTGACATCTTTTTCCTTCTGTGTGTTCTTGTAATTTACCGTTGCAGCCTGCCAGCTCCAGTCGGCCGGATTACGTGCAATGATGCTGATCTCTGATAAACTTGTGGTCCAGGTTGCTTTTAACCAGGTATAACCATCGATTTCTTCCACATCTGTGAAATTATGTAAGGTTCCGTCCACATTTTTTCCGTACAGCCACAGTGCTGCGGAATCTGCTGTCACGCGGTCCGGGTTGTCTGCGTAATAATAAATGTGATACTGATACTGCTCTGCAACCACGCTTACAGTCACTTTGCTGGTATAGCTCTTATAAGCTGCTGTCACCTCAAAGGAAGCTACCGTCACGGCATCGCTTAAGGTAAGCTCATTTCCGCTTAAAGTCACACCCTCCACTGCACTGCTTAAGCTGTAGGAAACGGCTACGTCAGAAACGGTTCCATCCGCTGCATATAATTTTAATGTTTCCGGAAGGGCTGCTTTCTCTCCGATCACTGCCTCGATGCCATCCTCGCCAAGTCCGGGGATCGTAGCCACACTGTTACCGTTGCTGAATTTTGTGTTTGCCGGATCGGTCACCCAGTTCTCGCCGTATTTGAATTTGTATTCGTATGTACCAGGTGCCTTGTCTGTAATCGTGATGGAATAAACGCCATCGTTATCCTCATCTGTCATCTCCGCTCCGGTATCCCAGTCTGTCAGATTGCCCATCAGATACAGTTTGGATGTTCCAAGCTTGTCGGCAGAGATCTCATAGTTTAAGGTAACAGATCCATCTACATTTAAAACCGGGCTCTTTACGGAAGATAACGTTGCCGGATCTACCGGTGCGGTTGCCGTCTCACCTGCAACCCATCCTGATGGTGCGGTGGAGCTTACCTTTACTGTTTTTGTTGTCCAATCTTCGGTAATCCAGACTTCCATGGTATCATCTGTAATCTCTACCTTGAAATTCTCTGTCTGTTTTCCGGTTCCCCATGCGCCACTGTTAAATAATCCGTTGATATCCAGCGTGTCGCTTTTTACAACCTTAAAGCTGTACCAACCGGTATTTTTGCTGTTGGCATTTACAACACCACCAAATGCTGTACTCTTGCAGTACTCATAGTTTGCGATCGCATCCCAGCTGTCGCCTGCTCCGAATTTGGCATATACTTTATCCCAGTTATTTTCATTTTTAAAATGAATGGTTACATTTGTGGAAGTTGCCGCAGCTTTATTTTCCGCCTCTTCGCTGGCTTCCTCCTCTTCCACTGCTGCAGTTTCTGTCTCCGTTGTTTCAGTATCCTGAAGTCCTGCTTCTTCTGTTTCCGTCTCTGCCTCGATGACTGCTTCGTTTGTTTCCGCAGCATAAACCATGTCTACGGGCAGCTGTGGTAACGTTACCATCATTCCTAAAATTAAAAGCCAGCTGATTGTTTTCTTCGCTGCCTTTTTCAAAATCCGCTGATTTCTCATCGCCAATTCCCCCATATTTTTTTCATTCCACACTACATCTTTTGCCGATATCCCCTATCCTGTTTCTGTCATACCTTTCCCCCTCCTATTATTTTCGTGTTTTTTCGTACCTTTTTTATCATATAGTTCTTTGTGCATTCAGACAAGTTTTTTTGCACTTTCTTTTTCATTTTCGTCTTATTGAACAATTTTGGGTAATTAAATTTAGGTAGTATTGGGGTATTGACTTTTACGAAATTTTGCGAAAAGAATTTGTTCTGGCTCTTTTTCGAAAGAATCCCATACGCTTGAATGTCTGCCGACAGCACACAACAAATGAGGACTTTCTGGCTGCACTAAAAGGTCACTCACACAGACGATAGAAAGCCTGGCTCCGGAACTCAAAAACTCCTGCCAAAAATGGCAGGAGTTTTTTCAAACAACCGTCGCTGGCGGCTACGTTTTGTGTGAGCAACCATGTAAGTGCAGCACAAAAGTCCTCTAAATCGTTGTATGCTATCCGGTAGACATTCGTGCGCTGCTATTCTTCATTAAATCAACACAATCAATTCTATTTTTCATAACGTTTTCTCAAAAATTACAGATTTTTGTAATTAATGGTAAGATTGGCTTTTATTTTTCTTTATGATACAGGAATGCTTCATATGGCTGCAACATTCCATCTTCATGTTCAGTTTCATTTGTGAGTAAAAGTGCGGCATCTTCCCAGCCCTGCGGCATGGTAAATGCGGTCTTTTCTCCGTAAAAATTGCAGACCACGAGCAGCTGCTCTGTCTTGTTTTCTCTCACATAAGCAAATACCTGCGGGTCCTCTTTACAGAGAAGTTCAAAGGTTCCATCCACAAATACCGGATATTTTTTTCGGAATGCGATCAGCTTCTGGTAATGATAAAATACGGAATCCGGATTTTTCAGCTCTTCTTTGGCATTTAACCAGTGGTAATTTTCATTGACCTTTAACCACGGCTCTGTATCGGAAAATCCTGCATTTTCACTGTCATCCCACTGCATCGGTGTTCTGGCATTATCACGGCTCTTTGCATGCAGTGAATGCAATACCTCTTCTTTTGTATAGCCTTTCTCCAGACGCTCGTGATACATATTGACGGATTCGATGTCCCTGTAATCTTCCAATCCAAATTTTGCATTGGTCATGCCGAGTTCTTCGCCCTGATAAATGTATGGCGTTCCCTGCATGCCATGAAGCAGTGTCGCCAGCATCTTCGCTGATTTCGTCCGGTACTCGCCATCCTCGCCCCAGCGTGAAACGATACGCGGCAGGTCATGGTTGTTCCAGAACAGACTGTTCCAGCCGCAGCCATGCAGTGATTTCTGCCAGCGTTCCAGCACATCTTTTAACTTCATAAAATCAAGTGGATACAGATCCCATTTTTCTTTTCCCGGCTGCTGATCTAACATGACATGCTCAAACTGGAAGATCATCGAAAATTCACTGTGGTCCGGATTGCTGTACAGTTTGGCATTGTCCGTATTTGCGCCCCAGGTCTCGCCCACCGTGATCACATTTCCCTTCTGGAATGTATTGGCACTCATCTCACGGATATATTCGTGCAGATGCGGTCCATTTGCTGTGATCTTCTGATCCGGCTCTTTTGCGATCTGGTCAATGACATCCAGGCGGAACCCTCCGATGCCTTTTTCCATCCACCAGTTGATCATCTCATAGATTTTTTCACGCAGTTTCGGATTGTCCCAGTTTAAGTCCGGCTGTTTTACTGCGAACTGATGGAAATAATATTGTCCTAGCGAATCCACCCATTCCCATGCAGAACCTCCGAAACATGCCTTCATATCATTTGGCGGCGTTCCCTCTTTGCCATCTCTCCAGACATAAAAATCATGGTACGGATTGTCCTTGCTCTTTTTCGCCTCAATAAACCACGGATGCTCATCCGAAGAATGATTGAGCACCAGATCCAGGATAATGGAAATGTGATGTTTCTCTGCCTCTTTGATCAGACGCTCCATGTCCTGCATGTTGCCAAAAAGCGGATCGATATCCTGATAATCGGAAATATCGTAACCATTGTCGCACTGCGGCGATCTGCACACTGGGGAAAGCCAGATCGCATCTATGCCAAGCTTCTCCAGATAATCGAGTTTTTCTATAATACCGCCCAGATCTCCGATCCCATCGCCATTGCTGTCTTTAAAGCTACGCGGATAGATCTGGTATATCACTGCTTTTTTCCACCAGTCTTTTTCCTTCATACTGTCCTTCCTTTCGTTTTTCGCTTTTTTTCGTGTTTCTTTTCCCCTATCTTAATCGGCTTTGCACTATCTGTCAATCTCTCCCTGCTCTTTCAGATAGGAAAGAAACGCTTCGCATCCGGTCACAACATCACGATAGGTCTCATCAAAGCGGTTCGAATACCACGGATCCACAACTGAACGATCCTCCCCTGCATAGGTTAAGAGCATCCGCATTTTGCCACCCTGCTTATGATGTGTCATGCGTTCCATATTACGCATGTTCATCATATCCATGCCGATCAGATAATCATACTCGTCATAATCAGATGCTTTTAACTGCACTGCCCTTTTCCCTTCGCAGCTGATACCATGTTTCGCCAGCTCCGCCTTCGCCGGCGGATAGACCGGGTTGCCAATGCCGTTATAGATTTCTTCCGTGCTGGTCGCAGCGGAAGCAATGTAAAACTGGTCAGCAATACCATGCTTTTTTACCATGTCTTTTAAAATAAATTCTGCCATGGGGGAACGGCAAATGTTGCCGTGGCAGATGAAAAGTACTTTAATCATAATTTTGTTTCTCCTTGTTTTGCCCTAGAATGCCCTGTTTTGCAAGGGATGCTGGGATTCGTGTAGTTTGCTCTGAAATTACAGATTGCGGCAAATCAGAGCAGAATTAAGCAAATTGTTACTACCTGTTAGTAGTAAAATTGGTAGTAAAAGGAAACTTCTTACTACTAAGAATTTTGCGACTCACTTCGCTGACTATACCAATAATTTAACTTTTCATGTCGTTTCATTACCTTGCCAATAGCTCCACTATTACGCAACCCCAATTCAACCAAAAAATGATACTCAAATACTTCCATAAGAACAGCAATTGCATATTGCAAGTCTATACCTCTTAAAGATTTCTCTTCTTTTGTTTTACCATAATGTGTATAGTAATGACGAGTATCAACAATCTTTTCAATAAAGTCATATAACTCAACCTGTATCCCACCTATAAACAGTGGAAACAAGCTAAGTCTAAAATCATCATTTATTAAATCTACCAATCTACTCTTCAGAATTATATAACTAATATTTTCATCAGATTGTGTCGTATCAAAATATGCATTTCTGTTTTTCTCATCTATATCATCTAAATCTTCAACCTCAAACAACTTTACCACATGTTTTTTATATTTCTTCAAATCATTATACTTAAATCTTGCGTGATAAGTTTCTAATGCCTGCACTATATTCAAATACTGCATTTCAATTGGCAAATCTTCATATCTAATGATTGAAAAGTACAGATTTAAGGCTGGCTTTATTTTATCAATTATCATACTCCAATTTTGAATAACTTCACTATTTGTAACTATATCATCAAGTGTGAATAACATATCAAAATTTGTTATTTCATCGCCTTTTGAATATGGTTTATCTCCCACATAGATTTCTTTCGGCATAACAATATCTTTTCGTTCTGGATGAAAATAATTTCTTTTATCATAAAAACAAGTTTTTCTTCTGTACGGAATTATACCTGAGCCAATCGTGATTAACATCTCTATTTTTTTATAATCTAACATAAATTCTTCTAAACTTGTTTCTGTGTTATAACTAAAAACAATTTCTATGTATTGTTCTAACTCTAGCTTTTTCTCTATTACTGCACTACCTTTTCCACCTTTACAAATAGGAATAAAAGCAATTGACATTGTTTCATTTATTGTTAATTCAATTTTTCCCTTACTTTCCCAATTATAATCTTGAAAATTTGTAGAAGTAAAACTACACAACTTAGACCAATTTAATAGTCCATCCATTTCTACGGAATACTTACTAAATTTTATGTCATCTTTACTTTCATAGTGAAACCCCCAAAAAGCCCATTTAGATTCAATAATAATTTCTGTATATGAGCCTAAATATTCATGTCTATGAATCACATCATTATTGACCAATGTGATTTTATTATTTCCAATAAGATTCCCTGTTATTATTGGACATATTGTTTTAATTCTATGTCCGAAGCCAATGCCATCATCCCCCATAACGAATAGTTTAAGTCTAATCAGCCCTCTATTCTTATCAATAAACAAAATTCCTTCTTGTTCATTGTCTATATTTGGTATTTTCCATGTACCTTCATATCTATGTTCACTCATAACAAACACCTCTAGTATAAACTATATCGAAATATCAACTATTTTTCACTAAAACAACGCCCTAGCCACGCAGAAAAGGCATCATCATTCTATTATATTTTTATTAAATCCTTAAGATAAAATGCAGGAGTAACTAAAGCTATTTTCCCACCTGTTGTATCACTCATAGTGCCATGCATTATTCCATGACACCAAGTTCGCTCCTTAGTAATTTGCATCACACCATTAGTAGAATAACCCATATCAAACACAGGACACCCCGAATAACCACCAACACTTGGATTTTCTAAGCAAAAAAATTCGGACATTTCTCCTGTATCAGCACGTTTAAGTGTTACAAAACCAGAAGTCGATGTATTTGTCGCTGGTAAACTGGCTGCCCTGATCCGAGTTGATGATTA
>OIZV01000702.1_pt1 | contig 14105 bp, 9 predicted proteins | sample 1588681 | NCBI WGS metagenome assembly OIZV01 (sample SAMN03283281) | human gut metagenome | biome: human-associated habitat; material: feces | host: Homo sapiens | place: Peru | collected 2012
CGCCGCCAGTACCTTCCGCACAACTACTTCCTTTCCTTTTACTACCTGATTGATTTCAATTAATACTTCATCTATCTTGCTCAAGCTACTTCTCCTTTCGTTTCTTCCACCTATAAACAGGGTAGCATTTTTTTGTAATTTATGCTACCCTGTTTACAGATTATTGTAATTATATTAAATCATTATTATGGCAGAATCCATAGAAGAAAGGAGCCTCATTATGCTGGCTGCAACAACACCGGATATTAAAACCTTCATGAATCATTTTCTGACCGGAACAGAGTTTGACCGGTTTCTGCTCTGCGAAGCCACCATTATGACCGGCTCCACCTATATCATCGATGGCCATATCAACAAGGATTTCTACGACAGTGATGATGAACATCTGGAATCGGACCGCATCTATCAGTATTGGGAGGAGTGCCGTCCGATTGCCTTTCAGATGATCAAAGGCTCCCGGACACCGCTTGCCATGAAAGTCGTCCTAATGCTGGCTCCTTATAATGTAGAACGCTTCCTTGAGAAGTATAATCTGCCGTTTTCTAAAGACCAGATCACCGGCCTGTACTTAAATCTCCGCTATGAACACCAGGCGCTTACCATTTCGTCCGGTACCGCCCTGACAGTTTTTACTCTTGATAAATCGGTCGAGCGGATGTGGGAGGAAATGCTGCGCAGGTTCTTTGAGCAGCAAAGTATTGCTTTAATAACATCATAATAAAAGGCACATGGTAATCCATTGAGTGGTCACCCACTTTTCGATTTTACCGTGTGCCTTTTCTGTTTATACAGCAATTTTTCTATGTTTTCTATGCTTGTAGTGTTCTTTTATTTTGCTAAGATTCCAAGGATCTCATTGCTTCTGGCGATGAATTTCGTCATTGCTTCCGGCTCCAGCGGCTTATGTGCCAGCATTGCCAGATCGTATAACTGCTCACAGATGGTATTGGTATTTTCGCCATCCTCATGCTCCAGTACATACTGTACCAGTGCATTATTTGCATTTAAGATCAGTGTGATGCCGCTTGCTCCGCCAAACATGGCCGGATCAAAGCCTCCCATATTGTACATCTTCATCATATCCTGCATTCTCCGGCTATCCTCGGACTCGGTGATCATGGATGATACATTGGCATTCTTCAGATGCTGTACCTTGACCTCCAGCTTGTCATTTCCCAGTGCCTTCCGGAAGGTCTCCGTCAGTTTCTCTGCATTCGCCTTTGCGGTCTCCTCATCTTCCTCGGTGTCAGCCACAAAATTATTCGACAGTTCGGAATCGATCCGCAGGAAATGTACATTCTGGTTCTTCTGCTCCAGATGTGTGATAAACGGTGTATCAATGTTGCTGGTCAAAAGGATTGCATCCATACCCTCTTCCTTAAACATATTGATATACTGGGACTGTTCCTTGGTATTTGTTACATAGAATACCTGATTCTCATGCTTTTCCTTTGCCGCCTCCAGATATTCCGGCAGTGTTACATACTTGTCATCCAGATTCTTGAAGATAATGTAATCGGTCATCTTCTCATTGAACTTGTCGTCCCGCAGGCATCCGTACTTGATAAACGGACTGATGTCATCCCAGTACTTCTCATAGTTTTCCTTATCGGTCTTGCACATACCGGATAACTTATCTGCGACCTTCTTGGTAATATAATCCGAGATTTTCTTTACAAATCCATCATTCTGCAATGCACTTCTGGATACATTCAACGGCAGATCCGGACAATCAATGACACCCTTTAAAAGCAACAGGAACTCCGGAATTACCTCTTTAATATTATCTGCAACGAATACCTGATTGTTATATAACTTGATCTTACCTTCTGCATTCTCTACTTCCAGATTAATCTTCGGGAAGTACAGGATACCCTTTAAATTAAACGGATAATCCATGTTCAAGTGGATCCAGAACAACGGTTCTCTGTAATCCATGAATACCTTCCGGTAGAACTCCTTATATTCCTCTTCGGTACAGTCATTCGGATGCTTGGTCCACAATGGCGTTGTATCATTGATCGGCTTCGGCTGCTTCTTCTCCGGCTTCTTGGCCTCCAGTTCCTCATCCTCTGTACCGTCTGTCAGTGCATCATCTGCCGGTTCTTCCGTGCTATCTTCTGTCTCCGCATTCTCTACGCTGTCTGTCTCAACGGTCTCACCGTTCTCATCTATTACCTCCGGTTTCTCTTCCGGTTCCTCGGTCTCTTCCGGTGCGTCCGCATTGGTAAAATAAATCTCGATCGGCATGAAAGAACAGTACTTTTGGATAACCTCCTTAGCCCGGTATTCATTGGCAAACTCATAGCTGTCCTCATTCAGATACAATGTGATCACTGTACCACGATCCGTCTTATCACCCTTGGAAATCGTGTATTCGGTACCGTTATCACACTCCCAGTAAACAGGCTCTGCACCTTCTTTATAAGACAGGGTCTCAATTGTCACCTTATCTGCTACCATAAATGCAGAATAAAAGCCTAATCCGAAATGCCCGATGATCTGATCATCATTCGCCTTATCCTTATACTTTTCCAGGAAATCTGCAGCTCCTGAAAATGCGATCTGACAGATATACTCATTTACCTCATCCTCTGTCATACCCAGACCATTATCAATGAACTGAACCGTCTTATTCTCCGGGCTTACAACAACATCTACCCGGTAATGATTATCCTCCGGCTCTTCAAACTCACCTACCATGGATAACTTCTTTAATTTCGTAACGGCATCACAACCGTTGGAAATCAGTTCCCGGAAAAATATATCATGATCGGAATACAACCACTTCTTTATAATCGGGAAAATATTCTCGCTGTTAATTGTTAAACTACCTTGCTTTGCTGCCATTTCCAACATCTCCTTAAACTATAATTACTGATACAAAACTAATTACTATAATAGCCTCTTAAAAATGGCTTGTCAATAGAAAATTAGCACTCATTTGTAATGAGTGCTAATAATTTATACTTTATTTATTTTATCTTTATAAATTCGGAATGTCATCATCCTGAACCGTCTCTACAGCCTCCACAGTCTCTGTTGCCGCAATTCCCAGCCGCTGCATCTGCGCCTCCCAGGCCGCCTCCCGTGCCTGCTGCTTCTGCTGTCTCTGCATCTCCTTCCGGCTCCGGGCTGCTTCTTTCTCCCGGCGTTTCTGTTCATCAACCAGCTTGAAATCCGACAGCTTCAGCCAATCCAGCAATCGCTGCCACTGATTCTCATATTCGGTACTGATGATCAACTCTACCTGATTATCCTCCGTCCGTATCTTGGTAAATCGGAATGTTTTCTGCATATAAAGCGTATCATGGTGAATGTTCAGCTCCGACAGCGGAATCTCCATTCTCTTTCGGAACGGTTTCAGCCGCACGATATATGGGTCTTTATCCTTCATTATCAGCCAGAGCAGCTCCCGCTTCTTTATCTTCTTTGCCCGGTTCATGGAAAATACCGGTATCGCAAGCTCCGTATATGGATACAGCTTATGCCCCCTGCGCGGGAACTTCTTATGTACCAGCGGCGACATCTCATCCTTGTGCCAGATCTTCTTCCACAACGGTTTCACATATATATACATATAATAAGTGGATAGCGTTGACAGTTTCCCGAATAACAGGATGCCCGCGATCATTAATATCACACTGACTGCCACACTGATATATGGACTGAATATCTGCAGCAGTATCAGGATCATATGTAACACACCCTTTACTGTCTCAATTATGACATTCATGCCCTTTATCGGAACTACCGCACCGATCAGCTCCACCGCATCAATGCACCCGTAAATGCAGACATATACAACCGCAGTAAAGATCGCAGACAGGATCGCCACGATCAGCGTCACTGCATAAGTAAACGGTGAAACATACTGGATATTCACATCCTGCGTAGCAGCCACTACCTGCGTTGTTGCCAGTGGCAGAAGCGAAAGCCCTACCGTAACGATCATGCCGCCCCACTGCTCAATATTATCCAGCGTTGCTTTTGAGAACATCTTAGATGCCGATGTGGAATGTATCACATACATGGCAATCGCAACAATCGTCAGGATCACCGCTGCCGTCGGATTGGCAATCGGCAGATCCGATATCGTCTTGACGATCGGGATTCCATTCAGAAATTCTCCTGCCCGGATCAGCCAGTCTGCTTCCGGGAAATACACCTCTGCCCGCTCTACCATTCCGAGAATGGACAATGCTGCCAGGGTTGCTGTCGGATTGACAGATGCTGTTACTGTTGTAGAAAATACTCCCGCATATGTCTCCAGATTCTCTCCGAGTGTTGTATTTACTGCAATCTCTGCATCCGATGCCGAATGTACAATACTTCCCCGAAACTGCAGAACTGCTGTCGTTATCATTACTGTTAATATGGTAATAAACATCAGAATCTGTTTTCGATTCCACTGATACCATTCTTTTCCATTCATATTAATCGCTCTCCTCTCCTAAAACAATGCCTTTCGTGCCTCAAACTGCCGGTAGAAATCCTGATCCGGCTGATATGGTGTGAAATAGAATACAGTAAGAATCCGAAGGTTCTGCTGCCGGAGCTCCTCTCCCTGCAACAGACCTTTTTTTATCTGTGTCTGATATTCCTTCAGAAAATCATGCCACTCCAGAATAAAAGCCTCATACCGGCTTAAGTCCGGTGTATCCAGCCATTGCTTTATCTTTACCTTTGTTTTTTGCTGAGCCTTACATTCATGTACCTGAAGGAAATATCGGAACCCATCCTCTTCATACAATCTGCCAAGCGGAAATAACCGACAGATGCCTGGACGGAATGCGTGGATCGTACATCTTCCCCGTGTATCCAGATAGCCACATGCCTCTTCTGTGCCCTGCATCTTAAGATTCGGCAGGATCACACCATCCACTACATGAAGCTCCACAGACTGAGCCATCAATTCTTCCATTGTTACATGAAGTCCGGATACCATACGATATATATCATATGGATCCAGCACGATTGACTCTCCCATACCGTGACAACAGGCCGAACATCCCTTGCAATCATTGCAACCCGCCTTTACCATATCGTTTTTCGTATATAATCTGCCATCTGTCCGCTCAGATAAGTCCCAGTTTCGCTCCATATCATCTATTCCCTTTCTGTTTTTGGCTTCACATAAATCAAACCATTGTAGCCCTTATTTTATGGCGTTTTCTCGCTTTTTCCAAGTTTTCATCCCGTTGTTTCACGATTTTCGCTCCGTCGTTTCACATAATTCAAACCAATATTCCTTTAAATAATTGTCTTTACCAGCCCTGTTTATCACATTGTTTCAATGATATTTGGCTTTCGTTATGCTTGTCCGATCAACTATTTATATTCTTTTTTATTATACTACATTCCATTTTTTTCACAACCGTAAAAAACCCGTTCAAACAAAAAAAGAAGTGTTCCAAGCTGTCACTCCCACAGGACTTTGAAACACTCCTTAACATCTAAACGTACACAAATAACTCCGTTGGTCCTCCCTCATTTTATCCCGATACTCTTAACTCACACATAATTTTCCCGTACATTATCATTATAGGATGGCTCTGCCTCTCATACAAGATTTTGGCATCAAATGGATATTTTTTTGGCTGCAACTGACTTTTTTTCTTTTGTTTCTTTATCGTTTCTGTTATAATATCTAGGAATAGATTTCGCTATATAATATGGTTTGTTTTGCGTATTTTATTTTCATAGATTTATAAATTATTTTACTACAAGATAAATGGAGATTTAGGGACGGTATGCGTGTTGCCATTGTAGATGATTCAATTTCAGATCGTAATATCCTAACCACCCTTCTACCGGGGTGTTTATCAGAAATCGGCTTTCAGGTTGCATGTCTGGACTGTTATCTGAACGGAAATGATTTTCTGAAAACCTTTCACCCGGGTCAATATGATATTATTTTTTTAGATATCTATATGACAGGACTGAACGGAATCGAAACAGCCCGGAGCATTCGTGAATCGGATACAGCTGCAAAAATCATTTTTATTACGACCAGCAACGATTTTGCGGCAGAAAGCTACTCTGTACGGGCAGATTACTATTTTCTGAAACCATATACCAGAGAACAGCTCCTGCAGGTATTAAATACGATCCATCTACAGGAGCTGGAACAACAGCGCCTGCTTCTGCTTCCGGATCAGTCATACGTACCGGTGCATTCCATCTTATATACCTATTATCATGGGCATTATGAAACATTATGTCTGACTGACAAACGTGAGATTCGGATCCGTACCAGTCATACCGAGTTCTCAGAATTATTGCAGCCATTCGTTTATTTCATTTCCTGCAACAAAGGAATGATCGTTAATATGGAACATGTACAGGCATTAACGCCGGATGCATTCCTGCTTCCGGACAATATCTGTGTCCCGATCAGCCGCAGGCGTTATCCTGCTATTCAGGCCGCCTATTCAGACTTTTTAATCACTACTACCCGTGAGAGGAATTAACTTATGGTTACACCGTTTCGTTTGTTTGAGATTATTTTATATGCACTTATTAATTATCTGCCTTATCTGCTCCTCGCATTATATCCGTTCTGGGATTATCGGCGTTTTTCCAAGCCGGCTACCATTCTGCTGATCATATTGCTTACGATCCTGCAGCTGGGACTCACCCTCATGAATACCTTTCATCTGGGGCCAGGCGCATCGGTACTCTCGCTGATCAGTACCGGAAGTTATGCCCTGTTCTATTTTCTGGCTATCCGCGAGAAGCCCGGAAAATTGTTGTTTGTACTCCTGATGGTTTCCAATGTTGCAAATCTCGTCGTTGTCGCAGGAAAATGTCTGGAAGGATTCCTGTTTCCGGCAAATGCCATACTGCAGAATTGTTGGACTTTCTCGCTGACCTCCTGTCTTATACTGCTCTTTGTCCTTCCGGCTATGGTTTTGTTTTTTAAGAATTGCCTGAAAAAAGCAGTTACCCTTCATACTCAGGAGCACATCTGGCGTTATCTATGGCTGATTCCAACCGTATTTTATCTGTTTTGGTATTATAATCTATATTTCACTCCATTAACCTCACTGGAATGGGCATTAAAGCCTATGAATACTCTGTTTACTCTTCTGGTAAATCTGGGTTCCATTCTTTTTTATTATATTATTGTCCGCATGATCCAGCAGTCCCAGCATAATCTGCAGCTGGTAGAATTAAATCATCAGTTAAACTTACAGACCTTGCAGTATGCGAATCTGCAGGAGCGTATGGAGGAGACCCGGCGGATCCGGCATGATCTTCGTCAACATATGAATACGCTTTACCTGCTTGCAGAAGAAGGGCGCTATAGTGAGCTGCAGAGTTATCTGCAGAATTATCAGAAGACGTCCCCACTTGAACGCCCCCTTGTTTTCTGTGAGAATCTCCCATTGAACGCTCTGCTCAGTCACTATGCCGGCATCTTTCAATCCGAGCATATACCATATGAATATCATATTACCATCCCGGCCAGGCTGCCTGTCTCCGCAGCCGATATCACAGTCCTTCTCGGCAATCTGCTTGAGAATGCTATGGACGGATGCCTGACCCTGCCGGAAACAGAGCAACGGCTGATCACATTAACCATCGATATGCCTAATGAACATGCCATGGTAATTACTATTGCCAATCCCTACCGGGAAGAGCTCCGCCAAGAACATGGACAGTTTCTGTCTACCAAGCATAGTGGATATGGCATTGGAACAGAGTCCGTCCGCTACATTGTAAAACAATATAACGGAACCGTTGTCTTTAAAACAGAAGGACAGCTTTTCCATGTATCCTGTGTGTTACATATCTAAGCTGCCCTGTTCTTTCTCATTTGTTCTATGTTTCCGATTTATTCTGCCATTTAATTCTGTGTTTTCCGATCAGTCTCCTGTTTTCTTACTCGGTATAGTAATATACCTCGTCACCTTCTACATTAAAGCCTACATAATCTGTAATGTAATAATCACCATACGCATCATTAATCATGAATCCATAATAGTAATCTCCATCGGTGAGTGCCTCAAAACTGATCGCATCGCCCTCCTGATACTGATATGGATTTCCCTGATACTCATACTCTTCCTCACTGTCCACTGCCGTCGCATAATAGGTCGGTATGATCTCATCTCCCGGCTGCAGCTTCACGATTTCTTTCGCCGCCATACCATTCTCATCTACACCGGCCCAGGTACCGTCAATCGTAACTACTCCATTCTCATAATCATGTGTGATTCGTAGATTGGTTGCCACACCGTTTAACAGGACCGGTGATGTATATACATCATACCCTTCGCCCTCTGTCACAATATATACCTCCAGATTCTGTCCATCCGGCAATGAGAACCATGAACCGTCAAAATTATCGGAAAATGCTCCGGTTGTCCAGTCCATATTCAGATAGGTGCTGAGTCCAAGCTCGATCAGGTCGTTTCCATCCTCAGACAGCATATAAACACTGGCCTGTACGCCGGCTGTATTAGCCAACGCATCCTGCGTCAGCACAAATCCGTAAGTCCCATCTTCATCTATGGCAGGAGCCTGATCAAATGTGATCAAAGCGCTCTCCCCGGTCTGTTCATAAGAATCGTAGTAATCCCAATAATCAGAGTCTGACTCCGCATCATAATAGTCACCGGTATCATCATTTAACAGGTAATCAAACAATCCCCAGAAACCGGTTATCTCTTCATTATCATAGCTTGATACATCACCCGCATTCGCCGCACCGTAAGCTACCCTGTCTACAAATGACAGATAATATGGGCTGACCGCTATCTCACCAAAGGTACTAAGCTCGGTAGACCCCTGGATCTGTAACGGATAATAGGTCGCCAGTCCGCATGCATCCTCATGATCCGAACCGTTTCGAGAATAAATAACAACATTCCGGATAGCTTCCAATACCGTATCTGCACCTGCTGCATAGTCTGCGCCCGCGTTGACAACACCCGCCAGATCTACCATATTGGTATATCCTTCCGCCTTATTGTTTCCTCCGTAATTATCTGCTGCAACTGCATTCCGGACAATATCCGTAAAGATGCCGTCTTCTTCAGATGCCGCATATAGATTCGCCGCATATGCATGGAAGTCCGTCAGTAATGCATCCACCTGCGAAAGATCTGATATCGAAAAGGTTGCAGTGCTTCCTTCGCCAATCTCATCACAGGCCTCATAAAAGCTATCTGCCACTACCGTTCCCAGATCTGCACCATCCGCCGTCGGATTCTCACCCAGGTAATCACCGATCGACTTATAGTCCCATCCGTATCCGGGCTCCAGTTCTTCCGATCCATACATATAATCTGCATAGGACGCCAGAATATTGGCGCATTCAATCGTTCCCATCAGACAGGCATCAAATCCGACAAACTCAAAATTATCCGTCATGCTATCATACACACTGAGTAATGCTGCATCGATTTCCCGTAAGCTCAGGCTATCAGAATCATTTCTCTCATCAAAGCAGACACCGGAAATACTTCCGCCTCCGTGATTCCAGAAAATCAGTCCCATGTGTGCCGCCGGATGATCGGCAATGCCCCATCGCAGAAAATCCGCAAGGCTGGCACTGTCACCCATGTTTCCAAGACTCTGCTGATCCTCCAGCACCATCTCACCGTCAGAGATACAATACCGCTCAAAGCTATCTGAATCAATCTGCCCGTCTTCCCAGCCATTGGTTCCTCCGGTCTGCACCACAAACTGTACCTGATCTCCGGTCGAAGCCGACACCATCTCCTGAATATCCATAGTTGCCAGACCACTCTCACTCTCCAGATCGGTTCCGCACATATATACGAAGATCGTCCAGGTACCATCCTCTCCCATCGGTGTTGTCACTTCCCTGGACGGTCTTGTGATCTGCAATGCTCCGTCTTCCCCAAGCTCCATGGAAATACTGCTTCTGCCTGACGCATTTCCGGATGTATCCTCTGAGCCCGGACGACCTGTGCCATCTGTTGTATCCTCTTCCTCGTAGTCCTCCAGACATCCGGACAGATTGCATACCAGAAGTACCATCATACAGATTGCCGCAAATTTCCTGCAGCCATTCTTCCGGACCTTCTTCCAATCCATCTGCCGGAGATTGTTATAATCCTTATTACTCGAATATCTCATAATAATCCTACAATTCCCCTTTTCCGGTCTCATTAACCTATGATTCCGCCACCAAAGTAACTGAAGATATTAAATCCTGTCGGAAGTGGAATTGTCAGCATATAAATCGTTGCGATCAAAAATGCTACCAATGCTACGATCATGATGATCATCCGATTCGGAATCTGTTTAAAGATTCCGACAATACCAAGCATGAACAGTACAATTGAGTAAATCACCGCAACCAGACCATATGCATCTCCATGTGCATTATCCTGCTTTCCCTGTTCCAACAGCTCTGAGGACTCATCCAGCATTGCATATGCATCCTCAAAATAGCTGTCTACAAATCCATCCATATCAAATGGTGATGCATATTCTTCCTGTGCATCTGCCCACTCAATCGCATCATACAAAGCATCCGAGCAATTATCCGCCAGTAACTGATCCAGCTTCCAGTCTGCCTTATCCATAGCATCCTGATCACCCTTCTCTTCCGCAAAGCTATAATCGATCCGTGTACTGCTGATCTCATTCCAGAGCATCATATCCTGCATCAGGTTCTGTGAGGCTTCATTAAACATGGAATTGCCCTCTGCTGCAAGGTTATTACTGGTGGTGTAATTCGTTGCCTGATTACCACCATGCAGGGATCCTATCCAGGACGCCCATGCGGATGTCAGAGCTGTAATACCCAGAAAAATAGCTACGATAATTTCAATAATTTCGTCCTTCGATTTCTTTTTGCCTTTCTTTTCCGTCAGTTCTTCACCCGTAGTATCTACAGCTGTTTCTTTTACATTTTCTTCCATTTTCTCTTCCCCTTTTCATATTAGAATATTTTCTACTATACAGGGCGAGGAGAGTCTATACAAGCAGCTGACATCAAACAACCGGAAACTGGCATCAACTGGTACGCTATCAGCATTCTACTATAATCCGAATCCCTTAATAATCTTCTGGAACTCCGGACAGGCGGCAAAAGCCTTTAATATACGTTCTCTGCTTTCCCCTTTGGACAGGCGGCCTACCCAGTAGTCTAATCCGCCCTTGTCGGCCTCTCTGCCCATAAAAGTACGATATAATACCTTTACGTATTCCGTATTATTTAACTTCTTATCCCTAAATTCCTTCGAATATATAAAGTTCTCCGCAACCTGAATCGGAGTTTTTCTTTTTGCAGTAATCTCTGCTGTCCAATATTGTAAACCGGCCGGTTCCGGATTCCGTCCCAAGGCTTTCGTGTAGTTTCTGGCTACATAGGCCTCTGTATTGGAATAGGTCTTATTCTTTTTAACCGGTGAAAATGCACCATATATCTTTTTCCCGCCAATGACTACATACGAACGGACCTTATAATAATATGTAGTATTCGCCTTCAAGCCTTTATTCGTATAGCTGACTGTTCCTATTTTCTGAATCGTAGCTATTCTGGTATATGTACCTTTCAAGGAAGTTGAACGATATATCTCGTATCCGGTAACTCCCTTTGTCCCCTTTGTCCAAGTGATTTTTAAATTCTTATCTCCTCTGTCCACTCTTGTTATAGTCTGAGTCTTAGGCTTGATGGTAAACCTTAATTCCTTGCTGCCGCTATATTTTCCTTTTAATACAACCGTAACCTTGTAAGAGCCCACATTTATCCTTCCGGGTGCATATGTCACGTCATAGTCTGTACCTTTCTTCAATACAGTCCCCTTGGAATCTTTTACGGTGAGTGTTGGTGTTTTAGCCTTTCCATCATAAATATAACTCGTCGCTGAAAGCTTCATGTCAGATACCTTTGTTATTACTTCTGTCCGGGTTGCCTTACATACGGAACAAGTATAGAGTCTGCTGCCATCGGCAGACCGGGTAGCTTTTTTTGTAATCACACCTGTATTCCATTTGTGTTCCCCGTACTCATTCTTTTCAGTACAGCCTTCGTCTGTACATGCCTTCCAGTGATGTGTTCCGTCACTGCTCCAGGTCGTCGCAAAATGATGCCCGGGTTTACTCAGGACCGTTATCTCTTTTTCTATTATAACTCCGGAAGCCACACCGGAAGGAGTATACTCCACCTTCAACATCAGTTTTCCATAGTCCTTCTCGAGATTCTGAAAACTTAATACAATCTGATGCGGCTCATAATTGTTATCGCCGAATTTCATTTCATCCCAATCGCAATATGAAATATCTGTCTCGCTTAATTGCCTGCCATCTGTTGTTTCAATAGATATTGCAAAATCTTCCAACAAGGCTGTTGAATCCGGCTTATAGCTCTGATCATTTTTGTCATAGAACTCTATCGGATAATAAAACTCCTCCCCGTTTCTCAGATTAATGGTAACCGTATCCTGACCATCCGCCCATTTAAAATGATCGAATTCATTCTCCGCTACACTCTGTTTCTTCTGCGCAAACCAGGTTATTCTCCCATTGGATATTTCTTTTTTTATTTCATAATCCGTATACTGTGTACCTGTGATTGTAAAATCCCCTGCCGATGCGTCACTTGCTTCCACATATGTATGATTCTCCACAAAACGGCTGATGGCTTCTGCACCATTTGTATTTAACCTTGTCAGACCGTTTACGTTTCCCGATATCGTTAAAGTATTGCTATTCCCTATCAGAACAGCGCCACAATGATTGGAATCCGTTGTATCCACTCCCTGAAAGTTTCCCTGAACTTCCGGAGTCCCTGACATTTCACGGAAATCAAGCACTGCACCTTCCTTCAATGTTACATTATTTACCAGGAAAGAACCATTCTGCGGAATGTTTATCCGGGATGCTTTTTCAAGAATAAGGTTATTCACCTGTGCACATTCCAACCGGGAAGTAACTACGTTTGCCGCAATTGTAACATTTAATTCACCGATTTGATCTTTATGATCGAATCCTGCTATGTTATTCCTTTTTCCAAGAACTACATTTACATTTCCGTTTAATGTATGGCCCTCTACTCCGGCAGTATGAATCGTCTTATCTACTACGGGGGCATCAAGCTCTATATCTACATTCATAGAAACATCCTGCCAGTAATCTCCTGCATAAATTGCCGAAAACTTAGTCTGCTCTGTTGGATTGAGTACTTTGATCACTGCATGATTTCCACGAGTACCGGTCCTCCCTTTATATGCTCCGCCACTAATATACGGTGCAACACTATCCTGATCAACGGCTGTACCAAGTGCCGTATTCACTCCATCCAGAATCAATGTGTGCCCGGCGGCATAAATCGTCGCGCTTCTCTCTACGGTCGTCCCCAACGAGGTTCCGCCACTTCCTCCACCTAATGTCACTTCCGGAACCATCTCCAAATGCATATCCTTAAATGTAACATCTGCGCCTAACTGAATTGCCGTTCGAAGCTTAAACGTTTTATCCGATGTCGCACCCATAATCGTTATATTCTTATTAATAAATAACGGAGCCGCCGAACCATCCGCCTCAACATCATACTTTGTGTAAACCACATCCCCGGCAAGTACCAATGTTTGACCGGACTGAATATTATCCAAGGCCGTCCGTATATTTTTATATGGATTCGAGGCAGTACCTTCACCGGCGCTTACATCCCCTTCACCATTTTCCACATAAACTCTTCCACTTTCTACCGATTGCGCTGCTTCTACATCAGAATACTGCACTTCATTTTTTACAGATTCATCTGCATAAACCGCATTGACCGGTAATAAATGATTCATTATAAACATAACTAAAGTTACTATCACACAAACTCTTTTTCTCATTGTACCCTCCTGACAATCCTAATCAAACACTCTGAAGCATATTTTTATCTCTATACAAAAAATAGCTGAAATGCTTGTATTTTCAAGTATTTCAGCTACTTTTTCAAGAGCAGGGGATGAGAGAATCGAACTCCCGCCAAAGGTTTTGGAGACCCCTATCATACCATTTGACCAATCCCCTATAAAGGTATTATAACACAAAAAGCGAGCATTGTCTCGCTATTTATGTATTTTCATGTACCTTCAAAACATCATACAAAAAGTTCTTTCCAATCA
>OIZV01000706.1_pt1 | contig 14054 bp, 10 predicted proteins | sample 1588681 | NCBI WGS metagenome assembly OIZV01 (sample SAMN03283281) | human gut metagenome | biome: human-associated habitat; material: feces | host: Homo sapiens | place: Peru | collected 2012
CAGGTGACGCCCCATACTCCGCCGAGTATTGCGCCTCCCTTGGCTCCGAGCACGCAGGCTCCGATAATGACCGGCAGGTGCAGCAGTGTGATACTCAGCGCTCCGTAGCTGATGTATCCGATATACGGCACGAAGGTCATGGCGATGATCAGCGCGCTCAAAAGAGCGAGCTGGGCGATTGTGAGATTTGCTCCCACGGTTGACTTGTTTGACATATATATTCCTCCTTGCTGCTGCCCTCTGAAAATTTTTGGTGAGGTGCAGCGCATATTTGGCAAATATAAGGCTTGTTTACGACCTCAGGCGCACACGTTATCGCTGCGTTTGCGGTCGTTTCTTATCATTTTGACTTTATCGTATACGGTGAAGAGCACGCCTATCCAGATAAGTATGAATGCGATAAGGCGGTTGCGGTCAAGCTCCTCACGGAAGTAAAACAGACCCATCAGGAATTGCAGCGTGGGGTTTATATACATAAGTATGCCCGAGAAATAGTAGGGTATTTTCTGCACGCCGATGTTAAATAACAGCAGCGGCATGCTCGTCACTATGCCGCAGGCGGGCAGCAGCAGGAATTGCGCCCCACTGAGCGAGCCTGTGCAGCCCGGCATACGCACCGTGGCGTAAATGACGAAGCCGATAGCAAGCGGCGTCATCAGCAGCGTTTCGGCGAAGAGCGAGGCGTGCGGGGTCAGAGTGAGATTCTTTTTGACAGCGCCGTATACCGCAAAGGAGCCGGCGATAAGCAGCGCAAGGGTCGGGAATGTGCGGCTTGCCGCCACCATGTATATCAGCCCTGCGGCTGCGAGGATGAATGTGATCTTTTCGTATTTGCTGGGCTTCTCTTTGAACGCCGTCATTCCGATGAGTGCGACTATCACAGGCTCGATGAAGTAGCCGAGGCTGGCGTCGAGCACATGGGAGCTGTTGACGGCGTAGATATAAACGCCCCAGTTGACTGTCACGAGAGCGCCGCAGGCAAGGCAGAGCAGGAAGGTGCGCTTATCCTTGAACGCGGGAGCTATGTCTTTTAACTTGCCTGTGACCGCCATGTATATCCCCATGAATACCATCGACCAAATAAGGCGCTGAGCGAGGATATATACGGGATTGACGTCCGCAAGCAGATTCCAAAATATCGTCAGCGTGCCCCAAGCGGCATATGCAGCAGCCACGGCGGCTCCGCCCAAAAAACGGGGGCTTGCTTTTTGGCCTTTCATAGGTTTTAACTTCCTTATTTGTTATTCTTATCGTAGAGCACCTTGAGGCCGTAAAGGATCAGCTCGCCGTTATAGATGATGTCTCTCTTGCAACTTTTTACAAGATCCTTGGCGAGGCCGCCCGTCGCAACGGTGGTCATCACCTTTTCGCCCAGCTCCTCCTCGAGCTTCTCGCAAAGCCCGTCTATCATCGACGCGAAGCCGAATACCGTGCCGGACTGCATAGAGTCTATAGAATTTTTGCCTATCGCCCTTGCGGGGGTCTTGAGGCTGATGTTCGGCAGCTGCGAGGTCTTGGCTGAGAGAGCGTCGAGCGAGATGCCGATGCCCGGGGCGATAACGCAGCCGCAGAAGGAGCCGTTGCCGTCAATAACGCTTATCTTGCTCGCCGTGCCGAGGTCTATGACAAGGCAGGGCAGGGGATAGAGCGCCGCCGCGCCTACGCCGCCCGCAAGCAGGTCTGCGCCGAGCTGAGCGGGGTTGTCTATAAGTATATTCATGCCGGTTTTTATCCCCGGGCCGAGCATCATCGGCTTGCAGCCGGTCACGCGCTCGACCGCAGCGCTCATCGCCGAGGAAAGCTCGGGCACTACGCTGCTTATCGCCGCCCCGTTGAAGCCCCCGAGCGGTGCTTCATAGAGGCAGAATATCTGTTTGAATTCGATCGCGTATTCGTCGGGGGTCTTTGATCTGTCGGTCGCAATGCGTGAGACAAAGATAAGCTCGTCGCCGTCGTATGCGCCGAGGGTTATATTTGTGTTGCCGATATCTATTGCCAAAAACATTTTATCATCCTTCGCTTTGGGGCAAGCCCGAAAATGGTTATTTTTATTATACTCTATCTTTAACTAAAAAGCAATTATAAAAGCCATTAAAATTCTCTTGCTTTTGTAAATTATAGTTGTATAATATATTTATGAGTTTTCAGGTGTAGGCAAAGGAGAGACGAAACAGCGTGAAATGTAACATTTGCCCCAGAAACTGCTCGGCGGACAGAGGAAGCGGAGTCGGCTTCTGCGGGGTAGGCAATGAATATGTCGTTGCGAGAGCGGCACCGCATTTTTGGGAGGAGCCGTGTATCAGCGGCGAGAAAGGCTCGGGGACTGTGTTCTTCTCCGGCTGTAATCTGCGCTGCGTTTTTTGCCAGAATTATGAGGTCAGCCGAGCCGCTTGCGGCAGGCAGGTGAGCGAGGAGCAGCTGATGCGTATCTTTGACTCGCTCGTTGAGCAGGGGGTCAATAATATCAACCTCGTCACACCGACCCACTATGCGCCTATGCTGGCGAAAACCCTTGAGAAATATCGCTCGCCCGTGCCGATAGTTTATAATTCCTCGGGCTATGAGAGCGTCGAAACGCTTAAAATGCTCGACGGGCTGGTTGATATCTATCTGCCCGATATCAAGTATTTTGACCCCGCCCCGGCGAAGAAATATTCGGGCGCCGAGGATTATTTTAACTGCGCTTCAAAGGCGGTGCTCGAGATGCAAAGGCAGGTCGGTACGCTCACCCTCGGTGAGGACGGCGTCGCAAAGCGGGGGCTTATCATCCGCCACCTCGTGATGCCGGGCAACGTCTCGCAGGCGATAAAGATATTCACATGGGTCAGCGAAAATCTGCCGCCCGATACATATATCAGCCTTATGCGGCAGTATGTGCCCTACGGTAAGGCGAAGGAGATGCCGCCGATCGACAGACGGCTGACCTCGAGGGAATACGCCATTGCGAAGCAGCGGATACTCGCCCTCGGATTTGAGAACTGCTATTTTCAGGGCAAGGACGCGGCGGAGGAAATATTTATTCCGGATTTCGGGCTTCAGGGTGTTGACCTTTGAGGCTTTTTCTGTTAAATTATATGTATCAATTTTATGATATTTTGTCGGAGGTTAATGGTATGGCAAAAGGAAAAGGTTTTATTGCGGAATTCAAGAAGTTCATCATGCGCGGCAACGTCATTGACCTTGCGGTCGGCGTTATCATCGGCGGAGCGTTTCAGTCGATAGTCAAGTCGCTGGTCGACGACATCTTTATGCCGATAATCTCGCTCGCCACCAAGGGCATCGACTTCTCGAATTGGTTCATCGCCCTTGACGGCAACAAATACGGCACGCTGGCTCAGGCTCAGGAGGCGGGAGCGGCTGTCATCAGCTACGGCAACTTCATCAGCGCCGTCATCAATTTCATCATCATGGCATTCATCATCTTCCTCTTTGTCAAGGCTATCAATACCCTTGCCGAGAAGACGAAGAAGGCGGAGGAGCCGGCGGCTCCCACCACCAAGAAGTGCCCCTACTGCATGAGCGAGATCGATATCGAGGCTACGAAGTGCCCGCACTGCACATCTTCGCTAGAGGAATAAAAATCGGAGCGCAAACGCCGCAGGGTGATTTGCGCTCATTTTGCTAATTAAACACGGGCAGGAGCGCCTAAAAGGCGTTAAATATACGCAACGCACATCCTTCTTTGTAAATCAAGAAAGGGGTAACGAAATGAAAAAAAGCAAAATTGCGACTCTCGCAGTCACCGCATTCATTACCATTGCGCTGTATATCTATTCGCTCTATTCCGCTTATTGGACATTCAAGAGAGGCAACGTCGGCGAGATAATCCTCTATACGGCGCTGCTTGCCCTGTGCAACGGGGCGATAATGCTGCTCTATACACTGACCGATAAAAAGCGCAGCCACTCGACCGCAAATAAAGTTATAGTTCCGATCGCCGCATTACTGTTCAATGCGGCGGCTTACCCCGCAATAGGCTTCGGCGTGCAGAAGGCTGTTTCGCCCGGCGTTGGCGGAGGAGTGGCGGCGGGCTACGCCTGCATAGCGTTCGGCGTTGCGCTTGCGATATTTTTTAACGGGCTTTCAAGCAGGGGGCACAAGGTCGTATCCAAGCTGACCGCGGCGGTCTGCGCCCTTTCGCTCATATGCTCCGGTCTCACCGTTACTTACCGTGCAATAGGCGATTACTCGTTCCTCAAGCCTTTCTATGAGATATCAAAGGCCTCGAGCGATATCGGCGGAGTCCCGACAAAGGACGCCGATATCGTTTACGATTTCGCCTATGCTACCGAGAAGGACGTGCGTGACACAGCCCTCGGTAAGGATGAAACGATCGACATAGCTCTTGCCAAAAACGAGTGGGAGGGCTTCCGGGTCGTCTTTGCCACGGCGGCAAAGGATAAGAAAGTCAATGTCTCCGTCACCGATTTCAAAAATTCAAACGGCGACACACTCAAGACCGAGGCTTTCAAAGAGCATTATCTTGAGGTCAAGGGCTTGGGCGACGTCTATAACTGCGAATACCCCGACGCTCTTATCCCCGTGACCCACACGGGCGACAGGGGCGGCGCCGCCGAGCTTCAAAAAGGGCTTCAGCAGGCGTTCTTTATCAGAACAAGAGCCGAGAAGGATTCCTCGGCGGGCGAATATACAGCGACCGTCACGGCCGTTAACGAGAAGGACGAGGTTATACTTGAAAAAGAAATAAAAGCCACCGTTTGGAATTTTACACTGCCCGACGCTCCCGCAAACGAGAGCGCGTTCGGCAACGGCGGCGGTACCTTCTATACCCTCAGCGGGGTCAGGGACGGCGACGATGAAGCCGCCGAGAAGCTCAGGCTGCAAGTTTATAATATGCTTCTCGAGAATCGACTTTCTCCTTATAATCTGCCCTACGATATTCTCGATGAGCGCGCCGACGCTTATATGAGCGACCCGAGAGTGACGTCCTTTGTCATTCCCTATCCCGAGGACGACGATCTGCTGGTCGAATACTACACCAAGGTTACGTCAAACCCCGATTGGGCAAAGAAAGGTTACTTTTACCCCATCGACGAGCCGGGCAATGCCGAGGCTTATGCAAAATATACCGAGATAACCGACCGCCTCAGCCGCCTTTGCCCCGGTTACAATATGGTCACGCCGTTCAACACCGATAAGGTCACCATCGACGGCAAGGAGATGTCCTCAGTTCAGCTCCAGGCGGGCAAAAGCTCCATCCTCTGCGGCCTCAGCGAGGTCTTGAACAGGGGAACGACTCTTGAAGAAATGCAAAATGAAGTTAAAAACGGCAGCCGCGCATGGTGGTATGTCTGCTGCGCTCCGGGCGGAGACTATTGCAACTTCTTTGAATTTCTCGACGGCATAAAGCACCGGCTCCTTATGTGGCAGCAGAGGTCGTTTGACATTTCAGGTCTGCTTTATTGGTCGACAACCTATTGCGAGAAGGCAAATCCGTGGGAGAGCACAAAGACATGGGATGATTATAATAGCGCCGGCGACGGTATGCTCGTCTATCCCGGCGGCTACATAGGCTTTGACGGCCCGATCGCTTCACTCAGGCTTATGAATATCGCCGACGGTATGGAGGACTATGACTATTTCGCCCTTGCCGAGGCAAAATTCGGCAAAGAATGGGTCAATGAAAAGATAGCAAAGGTCGTCACCTCGCCGACCGAATATACCTCTGACCATGCGCTCTTTGAGCAGGTGCGCCGTGAGATTGGCGTTGCCCTCGCGGAGGCATAAATATACAAATTCTCACTATGGAGTGTGATAATATGAAACTCGGATTTATCGGCACGGGCAAGCTCGCCTCCGCCATTCTCAGGGGTGTCTGCGCCTCGGGCAAGGTCGGGAGCGGCGATATCATCATATATGATATCAATTCCGCTGTCGTTGATTCACTCACGGCGGAGCTCGGAGTTAAGGCGGGCTCGTCCGCTGCCGAGGTCGCTTCCTCGGCTGAATATGTGTTTGTCGCCGTGAAGCCAAAGGATATCCCGTCGCTTATCGGCAGCATTGCCGCCGAGGGCAGGGAGCATGACCCCGTATTCATCTCGACCGCCGCAGGCACTCAGCTCTCAAGGCTCAAGGAGCTTTTCGGCTACGACGTCCGCGCGGTCAGGATAATGCCCAATATCAATGCCGCCGTCGGCGAGGCAATGACGGCAGTCTGCCCCGACGAATTTGTCACAAAGGAGCAGGCGGATTTCGTACTTGGGCTTTGCGGCTGCTTCGGCAGAGCGATAATGCTCGACGAGAAGTATTTCTCGGTGTTTACCGCCGTTGCAGGCTCTGCACCCGCATTCGCCTATCTATTTGCGGATGCTCTTGCCGTGGCGGGCATAAAATACGGTATGACCGCCGCCGAGGCGAGGGAGACTGCGGCTCAAATGCTTTACGGCAGCGCCAAAATGCTGCTTGAAAGTCCGCTCTCCGCCGACGAGCTTATCAAGAATGTCTGCTCGCCCGCGGGCACGACCGTCGAGGGGCTGTGCAGCCTCAAAAAGACGGGCTTCGAGGCGTCAGTTATCACCGCCGTTGAAGAAACCGTCGAAAAGGACAGAAGAATGGCGGCGCAATAATCTTTAAGGAGAAACAAAATGAAAATAATCGCTTTAAGCTCGCTTGAGAAGGTCTTTCACGACGAAGCGCCCTCCGCGCCCGAAAATAAGAGCTTCTCAATGCTAAAAAATGAGCGCAGCTCGTTTCAGGCGGCTTTCTGCCCAGAGGGCGGCGGCAAGGTGACCGTCACGCTCGACGGCGATCTTGCAGCGGCGACGAAGGCGTATATCGTGCGTGAGGTGCCCGTCGGGCTGCCCTGCTTTGAGAATGCCGACGACCTGTATCTGCGCAAAACTCCGGGCGACTACCCCGACGTGCTTGAGAGCGCCGACGGCGGATTCAAGGCCGAGGGCGGCAATTGGTACTCCGTCTGGGTCGAGGTCTCGCCGAACGGCGGATATATCGGCTCCTCGGAGCTTACCGTCGGAGTTGAGTGCGGCGAGGAGAGCGGCGAGGCTCGCGTAACGGTCGAGGTCATTGATGCCGAGCTGCCCGAGCAGTCTATCATATGCACCGAGTGGTATCACTCGGACTGTATATGCAATTATTACGGCATTGAGCCGTTCAGCGACGAATATTGGCGCATAAATGAGAATTATATGCGTACAGCCGCCACGCACGGCATGAATTGCATTCTAACCCCGCTTTTCACCCCTCCGCTCGATACCAAGGTCGGCGGCGAGAGGCGCACCGTGCAGCTCGTCAAGGTGCGTAGGGCAGGCGGCAAATACTACTTTGATTTCACCAATCTTAAAAAGTGGATAGATCTTGCCCAAAGATGCGGCATCCGCTATTTTGAGATGAGCCACTTCTTCACCCAGTGGGGCGCAAAGCACGCCCCCAAGATAGTCGCTATCGACCGCAAGGGCAGGGAGAAGAAGATATTCGGCTGGTCGACCCGCACCTCAAGCAAGGCGTACGACGATTTCCTCAGGCAGTTCGGCTCGGCTCTTGTCAGATTCATCGACGATTACGGCATCCGTGAGCGCTGCTTCTTCCATATATCCGACGAGCCGTCGCTCGCGCATCTCAAGATATATAAGCAGCGTGCAAAGCTCATAAGCGAGATATTCCCGGGGTTTACCGTTATCGACGCTCTATCGAATCTCGAATTCTATGAGACTGGTGCGGTGAAGCAGCCGATACCCTGTGAGAATGAAGCCGACAAGTTCTTCGGCAAGGTGCCCGAGCTTTGGACATATTATTGCTGCGGTCAGGGCAGCGAGTATATGCCGAACCGCTTCATGTCAATGCCGTCGCTCAGAAACAGAGTGCTCGGCATCATCATGTATAAATACGACGTCAAGGGCTTCCTGCAATGGGGCTACAACTTCTACAACACGCAGTATTCTATCAAGAATATCGACCCCTACAAGGTCACTGACGCGGGCGGAGCTTTCCCATCGGGCGACTCGTTCGTTGTCTACCCCGGCAAGGGCGGCGAAGCCGTGCCGAGCCTCAGGCTCAAGGTGTTTTACGACGCTTTTCAGGACGCAGCCGCTCTCAGACTGCTTGAGAGCAAGTTAGGCAGAGAAAAAGTGCTCGAATTCATAGACAAAGATCTCTTCAAGCCCCTCACTTTCAGGGAATACCCGCATGAGAATGACTGGCTGCTTGAAACGAGAGAAAAGATAAACCAAATGATCAAGGAGAACTGATATGCCCATTATTTTTGACAGCGAAAAGCGTATGTTTAAGCTCGATACCGCCACCTCGAGCTACATAATCGAGATATTCAAGGAGAATTACCTTGTCCATCTCTATTACGGCGCAAAGATCCCCGATATGAACGTATCAATGCTTAAATACAACGGCTCTTTTGCTTCGTTCAGCCCGCAGAATATCAATATTGACGACTGCCGATTCTCTCCCGACGTGAATCCCATGGAGTACCCCGGCGAGGGCGCTGGCGATTTCAGATCCTCCGCAGTCGCCGTGCGTAACGCCGACGGCAACGCGGTCACCGATATGCGCTATAAGTCGCATAAGATATACGGCGGCAAGCCCGCCCTCGAGGGGATGCCCTCGCTCCATGTCGATAACGACGACGACGCGGCGACCCTTGAGATACTTACCGAGGACAGCGTCACGGGCGTGCAGGCGGTGCTCTATTACACCGTGTTTGAGAAGCTCGGCGCAATGGCGAGGCACGTCAGGATAATCAACGCCTCCGACAAGCCCGTCGAGGTCGAGCGCGTGATGAGCTGCTGCGTTGACTTCACCAACCACAATTACGATATGCTCACCCTCTACGGCAAGTGGGGCAAGGAGAGAAGCCTCGCCCGCAGGCCGCTTGAGCACGGCAGGCAGCTTGTTTCGAGCAAGAGGGGCTCGTCGGGTCACCATCAGAATCCGTTCGGCGCAATAGTCGGCAGGACCGCTGACGAGGATAAGGGCGAAGCATACGGCTTCAACTTCATTTACAGCAGCAACTTCCTCTTTGAGGCGGAGGTCGACGGCTTCTCGGGCACGAGAGTTATAATGGGCATCAACCCCGACGGCTTCGGCTGGCACCTCGACCCGGGCGAGCACTTTGAGGCTCCCGAGGCGGTCACCGTCTATACCAACGAGGGTATCGGCGAGATGAGCCGCGTATTCCACCGCCTTTACACAAAGCATCTCTTCAACGGCAGGTGGAAGGATATCAAGAGACCGCTGCTTATCAATAACTGGGAAGCCACCGGCATGGAGTTTGACGGCGACACCATAGTTTCTTTCGCAAAGAAGGCAAAGGAGCTGGGCATCGAGATGCTCGTCATGGACGACGGCTGGTTCGGCCACAGGGACGACGACACAAGCTCCCTCGGCGACTGGCAGGTCAACGAGGAGAAGCTCGGCGGCTCGCTCGCTTATCTTATTGAGCGTATCAACGCCCTCGGTATGAAATTCGGCATCTGGTATGAGCCTGAGATGATCTCACGCGACAGCGACCTTTACAGGGCGCATCCCGACTGGTGCGTCCATGTGCCCGGCAGAGAGAAATCCATCGCAAGGCATCAGTACGTCCTTGACTTCAGCCGCAAGGATGTCCGCGACTATATCTTCAACGAGATGTATAAGGTGCTCTCGGCCAACAAGGTCGATTACCTCAAGTGGGATTTCAACCGTAATCTCAGCGAGATAGGCTCGGCGGCGCTGCCCCCCGAGAGGCAGAAGGAGGTCGCTCACCGCTTCGTGCTCGGCACATATGAGGTCATGGATCGCCTGACCAAGGCGTTCCCCGATATGCTGCTTGAGAATTGCTCGGGCGGCGGCGGACGCTTCGACCCGGGTATGCTCTATTATTCGCCGCAGATCTGGACGAGCGACAACACCGACCCGCTCGAGAGGCTCAGCATTCAGTTCGGCACTTCGATGTGCTACCCCGCCTCGACCATGGGCGCTCATGTCTCCGCCTCAAAGCGTGCGGGTTATGACACAAAGGCGAATGTCGCTCTTTGGGGCACCTTCGGCTATGAGCTTGACCCTAACCGCTTCACCGAGGAGGAATCCGAGCTTATAAAGGCTCAGGTCGCGGAATATCATAAATACTACGATGTCATTCATTACGGCGAGCTTTACAGGCTCATCAGCCCATTTGAGAACGAATTCAGAGCGGCGTGGATGTTCGTCTCACAGGATAAGGACGAAGCGCTCGTCACAAGCGTTGTTATCAAGCGCCCGGAGGACAGAGGCTTCACCCTGCGTCTTAAAGGACTTGACCCCGCCAAATACTATGTTGACGAGGACGACGGCGAGATATATTCAGGCGCTCTGCTGATGAATGCGGGCATTTGCCTCGACTTCAACGGTGAATGGGACGGCGACAGCTTCAAGAAGCATTTCAAAGCGGTAAAATAATTTAAGCGGTAAATAATCATAATTAATTCTGCATGGAGGTTATCAAGGTGAAAGAAGAAAATAAAAAGTATGCAAAAGAAGCGTTTGACATCGTCAAGCACGCTTCGCAAAAGATCGGCGCGAGGCTGCCGGGCTCCGCGAATGAGAAGAAATACGCCGACTACATGGGCGACAAGCTCCGCGAGATAGGCATCGAGCCTACTCAGGAGGAGTTTGCGGTGTCGCCCCGTGCGTCGATAGGCGGTATTCCCTATGCAGGCTGGTACGGTCTCATAATGAGCGGTCTTGTCTACCTCGCCATCTCGATACCGACTCTTTGGTTCGGCATGGCTCTCTCGGGCATTGCGATAACTCTTTGGCTTGTCCTCAGCGTGTTCCTTTATAAAACATGGTTCGACATATTTTTTAAGCAGAAGATATCGCAGAATACATACGGCGAGCTGCTGCCCGAGGACGGCGAATACGACTACACCATAATCCTCTCGGGTCACACCGACACGAGCTGGAACTGGTATCATTCCGAGCATTCGCATAAGTTCAGAAACAGCCCCGCTCTCGGTCTTATCTCCACCTTCGGCAAGGTGGGCTTCGGCGCAATATGCGTGTTCTTCCTTATCGGCACCTCCGTTGCAATGGCGGTCATCTACGGCGCCGCAATGGCGGGCGCTCAGTGGGCGCTCTACACCGTCAACTACGCGGCGAGCTTCCAGGCATTCAAATATGCCCTGCTCTTTATCCCCGCTGTTACGGCTGTCGGCAGCGTATTCGTCATCAAATGGGCGGATCCCGATCACGAGAATGCTTCAAGAGGCGCAATGGATAACGCCACCGGCTGCGCTCTGAGCTACGCCGTCACCAAGTATTTCAAAGAGAATCCCGATAAGATGCCCAAGAATTGCCGTATCATCGACTTCAACTGCGGCTCTGAGGAGGCGGGTCTCAGAGGCTCGCTCGCATTCACAAGGGCTCATAAGGGCGAGGAGATCCTTCAGAACGCATGGAATATCAATATCGACTCCGTTGCCGATAAGGATTATTTCGAGGTCGTTATCAAGGACGACTGGCAGTTTACCCGCTTTGACACCGATCTTGAGAAAATGTTTAAGGATACGTTCAAGGAGGTCGGCGTTGAGAGTAAGACGAATTATTGCATTCACAACCCCGTCGGTGGCTGCGACAGCACCCCGATGACCAAGGCGGGCGTCAAATCCGTCACCTTTGCGGCTCAGAATCCCACCCTTACTCACTATTATCACACTTGGCGCGATACCGCAGACCGCTTCGATGAGGAGACCGTCGGCGACGGCTTTGAGGTGATCCTCGGCGTTATCGAGAGGATCGCCGCCTTCCAGGAGGCGAACGGCTACAACGGCCCGCAAAAGAAATGAGGATAATCAATGGCAGAGAGAAATAAACTGCACACCGGCGAAGTCTATGACCCTAATGACGGCGATGTGATGAGTGAGCAGCTTGGCTACCTCGACCGCCTCTATGACTTCAATATGACCCGCCCGACCGAGCTTGACAAGCGTGAAGCCATGCTCAAGGAGATGTTTGCCGAGATAGGGGAGAATTGCTATATCGAGCCGCCGTTCCACTCGAATTGGGGCGGTCACCACGTCCATTTCGGCAATGCGGTGTATGCGAATTTCAACCTCACCCTCGTCGACGACACGCATATATATGTCGGCGATCATACGATGTTCGGCCCGAATGTAACCGTCGCTACGGCGGGGCATCCCATAATGCCCGAGCTGCGCGAGAAGGCGTTCCAGTATAACGCCCCCGTGCATATCGGTAAAAATTGCTGGCTCGGCGCGGGCACGGTGGTGCTGCCCGGAGTCACGATAGGGGATAATACCGTCATCGGTGCAGGCAGCGTAGTGACAAAGGATATCCCCGCCAACGTCGTCGCCGTCGGCAACCCTTGCCGAGTGATGCGCGAGATCGGCGAGCATGACCGCGAATTTTACTTCCGCGATAAACGCATGTATCCCGAAGTGCTCAAAAAAGCATGGGAATAATTCAATAATCATTGCAAAACCTCCGAGGAAGCACATTCCGCGGAGGCTTTTTGCCGCCCGATTCAATATCTGTTGCAAAACTCAAAAATTGTGATAAAATATCTATGGAAAGAGGTGTGTTTATGCAGCTTAGATTTAACCCCGACGGCAAATTCCGCATAATGCAGATAGCCGATATTCAGGATACACAGATAACTTCAAGAGACACCGTTGAATTCATAGCGGCGGCGCTCGACAAAGACAAGCCCGATCTGGCAGTCTTTACGGGCGATCAGATAAAGGGCTACGGCGTGACCCTCCTGCTCGGCGACAGAGAGGAGAATTTCAAAAAAGCCTTTGCAAATTTTTTAAAGCCCGTTGTTGACCGAGGCATTCCGTTCACCTTCTGCTTCGGCAATCACGACGCGCAGGCTTTCGGGATTTCAAAGGAAAAGCAGTTTGAAATATATAAGAGCTTCCCCGGCTGCCTTGCCGAGAGGGGCGACAGCGGCCTTGAGGGGCTTGCCAATCATAATATTCTCATCAAGGACAGCAAGGGCGAGCGGGATATTTTCAATATTTACCTGATAGATTCGCTATCCACGACGGCGGACGGCAGATGCGCCGCGGTCACAAAGGGTCAAATAGAGTGGTATCAAAAGACGCGTGACGAGCTAAAAGCGAAAAACGGCGATTATGTAAAATCAATTCTTTTCCAGCATATCCCGATGTGCGAGATGTGGGAGCTTTTCAGCGAAGTGCCGAAGAGCCGCAAGCCCCACGCCCAAGGTTTCAGGGAGCATTACGGCAAGTATTATTGGATAAACGAAGAGCGCCTTATCAAAGGCAGCTGCGACTTCGCCTATGAGACGCCCGCCGCTCCGAGCGAGAATACGGGCGAATTTGACGCTCTGCGCGAGAAAGGCGACGTCATCGCCGCGTTCTGCGGGCACGACCACAACAACAGCTTTGTCGGCGAATACGAGGGCTTCATCATGGGCTATACCCAGGGCTGCGGCTTCAATGTCTACGGCCCGAGACTCGAGCGCGGTGTGAGGATAATCGACCTTGATGAGCACGATCTCGGCAAATTCACGACCTACACCACGATGTATAAGGATGTCAAAAGCGCAAAGGATATACACAATAAAGTGAAGTATCTCATCTATTCTTATGCTCCGCCGAGCGTTGAATCGGTGATGCCTGCTCTCAAAAAAGCGGCTGTCGGTGCGGCGGCTGTCGGCGCAGCGGCGGCGGTAATACACTTTTTGAAGAAATAAAATATCACAGCAAAAAAGGCTTGGTGCAAACGCATCAAGCCTTGATTTTTTGTTTGGTTGTTTATCAGAAAAGGCCGGTGATCTTGCCGTTTTCGTCGATGTCTATCCTCTCGGCGGCGGGGCGGCGGGGTAGACCCGGCATGGTCATAATATCGCCGGTGAGCACTACGATGAAGCCTGCGCCTGCCGAAATCTTGACATTTTTGACCGTCACGGTGAAGCCATCGGGTGCGCCGAGCAAGGTCGGGTCGTCGGAGAAGCTGTACTGCGTCTTGGCTATGCAGACGGGCAGGCCGCCGAAGCCGAGCGAGGCGAGTTTATCTATCTGCTTGCGTGCGGCGGGCAGGATATTGATGCCGCTGCC
>OIZV01000719.1_pt1 | contig 13842 bp, 21 predicted proteins | sample 1588681 | NCBI WGS metagenome assembly OIZV01 (sample SAMN03283281) | human gut metagenome | biome: human-associated habitat; material: feces | host: Homo sapiens | place: Peru | collected 2012
GCGCCGATCAGCCCCACAAGCCAGTCCTGGGAGTTCAGGCCCGGCGCGAAGGAGCGAAAGGCGGGGCCGATGGTTTTGACGATATGGATGAGCTTATGTCCCATATCCGCGCCATCGGCCAGCCGGTAGGCCATGCCGAGCTTCAGGCAGACCCAAAACACAAACGCATACGGGAGATTGAGCAGGACATACCTGCGGAGTTTACCTGTCCACATGGCCGACCTCCCGTTTCAGCTCCCGGGCCTTGTTCTCCACGCGGGCCTTTTCTCCAAAGTGCCGTAGCTGCTGCCGGATAGAGGGGCGGCGGGATTTGTTCATCACCCGCTTGCTGTATTCGGAAAGGCAGGCGGTAATCGCGTCAGACTGTCCCGACTTGAAGAACAGCAGGTATTTTTCCGGCGCGACCTTGTAAAATGCGTAGTCCACGTTGAATTTCCGGGCCACCCGGTCAAACTGCCGTGGCGCGCCGACATATTCCGCCGCCTCGGTGCTGGTGCGGTGGTTCATCAGCTTCTTTACCGACTGTCTGCCATGGGGCGTCAGGCCCTTTTGATATGCCTGCTGCGCCATTCGGACGAGCACGGCGGCGAGCCTTGCCAGTGTCCGGGCGGACATCTTGCCGCCGTTGTATAGGATAGCGACAGTCTTGCGTTCCAGTTCCTCCTGCAATCAATCCCTCCTTTCCCGACTTCGGGCCATGTTGGCCCGAAGTCGCAGTTCTTCACCGTTCCGCAGCCTTCACCGGGGCGGGCCGTTCCGCCTCGGGAGGCTTTGTGCTCAAATCCCGGTACGTTTGCAGCGTTTCCCGGATGGATACGGGCTCGGGGTAGGCGAAAATGCGGTGTTCCTCCGGGATGTCCTCTCTGCCGGAATAGACCTCCACAAAGCCTCGGAGCTCGCCTTCAATATAGCCCCCGTCCGTAAACGCGCCGCCCTCCATGGCAAGGCAACGCCCGTAGGCTTCAAAGTCGAAGAAGGCCCGCAGATTATCGGGAATGTCCAGAGTGCCCAGTTCCTCCACGAAATACAGGCCCAAATCTTCCTCGTCCTTGATGTCCGGGTAGAAGTAGTAGCAATCCAGATTTTGCGCCAGATTGATAAGGTCTTTGATGCTGCCGGTTCGTTCTCCCAGCTCCACAGCGGCGGCGAATTTGTCCATGTCGTGCTGATCCTCCACCTCTTGCAGCACATGGGCCAGGTGGTTCAGCTCGTCGATGCTCTCATACTCACCCAGGCAGTCGTACAGGCCCGGAACATCGGTCTCGTAATCCGTGATGAAGATTTCTTCGTACCGAACACCGTCCACATGGATCTTCTTCAAAAGTGCCTGCACATCTTCCTTCTCAGCCGGTAGCTTCAAATAGGCCCCGTCAAGGTAGCCCTCGTTATACCTGCCGAGATTGGTGATAAAGGCTTCAAGTATCATGTTCCTGTCCCTGCCGCTTCACATCCAGGATGCCCGCAAGGGTGGTGGCGGTGATGTTCAGCCGGGCAGCAACGGCAATGTCGTTTTTCACGGCTTCGTCGATTGCATCCCCGCATACCACAAGGACATGGGCCCGCCGGAGCAGGTCGCGGCCCATGTCGATCCCGCTTTTATGCTCCTCCGGGATGGCGTCGTTCAGGATCAGGGGAAGATAGAGGACGGGGCAAAGCGGGGAAAAGCCCGCCTCATACACAGCGCGGCAATAGCCCGCCGCCCGCTGGCCGTCCTTTTCGTGTTCGCCGCTCCACGCGGCGGTGATATATGCCAGGGGCCGTTTCATGGCCGATACCTCCTTTGTTCAGTCGTTGGGGTCAACCCATCTCCCCGCCCTTCCCATTCTTGGGAAGGGAGCGGCTCTGGAGAATCATCCCCGTCGCTTGATGACAGATGGCATATCCGGGGTGGGCGGTCAAGAGCAAAGCCGCCTGCGGCGGTGGCAAAGCCACTCTTGACGGCCTGCGCCCGGATATGCGAAAAAGCAACCGGCGACGGGGAATCATTCAAGAGCCGTGTCATTGGGAGAGAAAGCAACCTCGGGCCAACATGGTCCGAAGTCTCTCTTACTTTTCCTGCTCGGCCTTCTTTTCCGGTTTGGCGATCTCCTTCTGCTTGCCCTTCCACTCGTCCAGAAGTTTCAGAATCTGATCCTTCATTTCACGGGGCGTCTTGTCCTTGCCGAAATACTGGCTGAGCTCCTGACTGGAAATAATCACTTTGTCTACCTCCTTTTTTTCTTCGAGCATGATACCGTCGATCACGTCGCCGTTGAGCATGTTCTTCTGGTCGAGCTCTCTCATGCGCTGCGCCTGGGAGAGAGAGGGGGCCGACTGCTGGCCCTCAATGGCGATTGCGATATACCGCTGGTTTTTGGGCTTGATGTAGGAAAGCTCCACGGCGGGGGTGAACGCGATCTTTTTCGCGTCCACCATTTTCATAAGATCCGGGACAAGATCGTTGAGTTTGATATACCGCTGTACCTGCTTGACCGCCATCTTATTGCGGTCCGCAACGATCTGATTGGACCGCTGGCCGTTCTCCAACTTCGGGCCATTTTGGCCCGAAGTGGCAAGGTCGCCTCGGGCGCCCTGCCGCTTGATGGCCTCCAACTGCATTTTCAGCGCCTTGGCACGCTCGCTGGGGAGGATGCTTTCGCGCTGGGTCGTGTTGTCCTCCACCATCTGCGTGATGGCCTGCTCATCCGTCAGATTGCGGACGATACAGGGCATGTCCGCAAAACCGGCAAGCTCGCTGGCCTTCATGCGGCGGTGGCCGGAGACCATCTCATATCCGCCGCCCTCCCGGGGACGGACTACGGCGGCATTGGTAATGCCCTTGTCCTTGACGCTCTCCACCATGGCCCGCATTTCATCATCGTCCCGGACCTGGAACGGATGATTTTTGAAGGGGTGCAGCTCCGACAGCTTGATATATACGACCTGCTCCACTTCCTGGGAACGCGGGGCCGCAACAGGCTCGGCCTTGGCCGGGGCCTCGGTTTTTGGGGCCGGAGGCTCCGATTTCACCGGGGCTTTGTCCTTGGGAGCCTTTGCAGCCTTGGAAGGAGCCGCCTTGTCCTTGGGGGCTTTGCTCTGCTTCGGTGCTTTGGCCGGGGCCGGAGGCTCCTTTTTGGCGGCATCCTTGGCCGGGGGCTTTGGCTGCTTGTCGTCAACGGCCTTCGCGGCTTTCCCGGACGCCGCCTCTTTCTCGGCCTTGATCTCGTTGATCTTCTCAAACGGGATCACGACATTCTCCGGCGAAGGAATGTCCTTTTTGCCGGGGACGGAGGGGGCTTCCGCCATTTCAAACAGGGTGGCAGGACCCTCGTTAGCAGGAGGCTCGGGCTTCACTTCCGATACCTCCGGGGCGGGAGGAGCAGGATTTTTCTGCTCCACATCCTTGACAGGCGATGCCTGATCCGTTGTACTGGCTGTATTTTCTTTTGCCATTTCGCAACCTCCTTTGTTCTGGCATGAAAAAAGGGCCTAACCTTCGTTAGACCCACGGATAAACGGGACAGCACCATCTCCTTTCTTGCGTTTATATAGCAAACGCCGCCCATAGTCTCTCTTGGGCGGCGTCTTGATTTCCTATTCAATTTGTGCTATGGTGTAAAAGCATTTGCGGCGACGTTAAAAAACGTAGATTTTATGCGGGTTTCAGAGTTTGTCGTTATCACTATTCGTACCACATAGAAAACCCTTGAAAACACTACGTTTTCGAGGGTTTTTCTTTATGCTGAAGCAGGCGTTTTCCCCTAAGTTTTCCCCTTACAGAGTTTTTACGCCTTTTTTGCCGCCTGAATGCCCTCAATAAAGCTGTCCATTCGCTTGGCGCTTTCCTTCCGCATTTGGTCGGTCACATGCGCATAGGTATCCAGTGTGAACGCTGCCGTGTGGTGTCCCAGATTCTCCTGAACGGTTTTGATATCGTCACCAGAGCGGAGCGCGGCGACTGCATAACTGTGCCGCAGATCGTGGAAACGCGCGTTTGGAACGCCTGCTTCGGCAGCCAGCTTTTTAAAATGCAAATAAACCGTTTGTGCGTGTGCGCACAGATTCTTTCCGAGTGAATTTGTAAAAACAAGATCAAGCGGGTTACTCCAGGCAGGGCCGGCTTTCAGCCGCTGCTCGTTCTGCGACTTTCGCTGCCTGGTCAAAATCTGCATGACGTATTTCGCCGGTGCAACAATACGGCTTTTCCCGTTTTTGGTCGGAGCGAGGATATACTCGCCGCCGGTACCGCGCACCTTCTGAAGCTGCTGCTTGATCGTAATTGTCCCGCTCTTGAAATCAATGCAGTCCCATGTCAGGCCCAATACTTCACCTTCACGCATTCCTGTGAAAAGCGTCACGAGATAAACCGCTTCGTATTCGTGTCCTTTGATCGCATTGAGGAACGCAACCATTTCGCTGTCCGCAAGCGGCTTGATCTCGGCCTTTTGAACCTTTGGAAGATCTGGCTTGTCGGCTGGATTGTGCCGGATATATCCAAGCGAAACGGCCTTTTCCAGTGCTTTGTGCAGCGTTCCATGAACATTCTTTTTGGATTTCGCAGAAAGCGGTTCTTTAGTACGCTTATTTGCGAGATTGTTATAAAGCCGCTGAACATCGACTGCATTTAATTCGGACAGACGCTTTGCACCTATGGCCGGTTTCAGATGTTGCTCAATGTTGGCTTTGTAGCTTTCTACTGTGCGCGGCTTTACGCTGTTCAGATACTCCGCCGCCCATGTGTCGAGCCACTGCCCGACAGTCATTTTTGACGGCTCGAAATAGTCTCCGTCATTGACGGCGACAGCAGCGGCCTGCATTTTCTCGCGAACCTCTTTTTGCGTCTTGCCTGAGAAACTGCGGCGGATCTGCTTACCGGTGCCGGGGTCAACGCCGACTGTTAGACGGGCTTCCCAGAACGTGTATTCTTTTCCCTTCCGTAGAACAGTTTTCTTACGAATACTGCCTGCGCCCCTTGCGGCGCGTTTTACCATATCAAGATTCCTCCCTGTCTGATTGATGATTTCGCAAACCTAATACCAACTGCTCCATAAGAAAACCCGCTCGATGGGCATAATGCGCAAACAACTCGGAAAATCCAAGCGGTGCGGCTCCTGTGCACATGAGCGTCCTGACAGCTTCCTCGTACTGGTTCTGTGATGGCTGTTTTTCTGCCGTCTTGCTGTCTGATACATCCGCAGCATCTATCGCGCACGCGGCGGCTACCATGTCACAAAGCTGGGCAAGCGTGTATTGTCCGCTGTCCCACACTTAGTCAGAAGGAGATTCAGCGCCTGAATGCTTTGCTTGCTGTATCGGTCATGCAGCGCCTGAATTGCCGGTTCTGACAGATCTGTATAGTCCATCAGGGCTTTGGCTGATTCATCCCGTGATCGGATATCACTTCTTCCAAGCAGATAGTCAGTCGAAACGCCATAAAAGTCAGCCAGCGCAGCGATACGATCTACGCTCATTTTTCCGGCTGCACCGGCTTTTACACTTTGCACGTCGGTGTTCTCATAGTCGATAAGGGATGCCCTGGAGAGGCTGATTCCATATTGGACTTTGAGTACAGCAGATAATTTTTCATGAGACAGTTTTTTCTCCCGCCGAAGCATTTTCAAACGCTCGGCGGTTTTTTTATAATCAAAATTCATATACACCTCAAAACCAGTACAGTAGCGTATATAAATATTATAGTCGATTTTGCTATACTTTTCAAGAAGTAAGCGGGCAGTCCAGTGGTTTTTATCTGGACTGTCCGCTTTTTGCAGATATGGCCGAGCCGAGTTTACATAAGAATGTAAAAAAACATTTGTTGGCATGAGTATGATGAAAAATGGAGGGGGGTATTCCGCCGACAACATCAACACCATGCGCATGGTTCAAGGTGCAACCACCACGGCGGGAACAACCATCGCCACAACGAAAGGGGAATGAAAAATAATGGTAAAATGTAACAAGGATCTTCGGGATCACGCTGTCAAGAAACGGGTTTTTCTCTGGCGGGCAGCAGAGCGGGTCGGAATCAGCGATTATCGTCTCTCCCGCCTCATGCGCCGGGAGCTTTCACCCGATTTCAAGGCGCAACTTTTGGCGGCGATTGACGAATTGGCACGGGAGGATGAGGATTCTGAAAATGGTTGGAAATGAGGAAAAATTGGCACTTTCTGTACATGAAACTGCGGAAATTCTGGGTGTCAGCGTCCCGACAGCTTACGAGTTGGCGCGCCGTGCGGACTTTCCGGCTTTTCACGTCGGCAGACGAACGCTGGTCGATCGTACCGGGCTGAGACGCTGGATCGCGAAGCAGTCTGGAGCAGAATGGGAGGTCGGAGGGAATTCGAATGGCTGATAGATTTTCCGAAATTCGACAGCAGATTTCGGCAGCAGACGCGGCTCGTGCTTACGGAATTTTTATCGGTCGAAATGGGATGGCATGTTGTCCTTTTCATTCAGATCATACTCCTTCCTGTTCGTTTAAGGGAAGATATTTCCACTGTTTCGGTTGTGGTGCTGGAGGCGATGCGATTGAATTTGCAGCACGTCTTTTTGGAATTTCTCGCATCGATTCAGCGAAAAAGATAAACGTTGATTTTTGCTTGGGTTTGCCGTTCGGACAACCGCTCTCTCCTGCCGAGCGAGAAAAAATATGTCAGCGCAAAAAGCTGCGAGCCGACTATCAGGCGTTCGAGTCATGGCGTGTTACATTTTTCAGGAGGCTTGGTGAAGCATATCGACGTGGTGCTTTGGTCCGGGGGGTTGCTGCTGCAGAATTATCTTCTTCAGACACTGCTGCGCTGCGGTGGCATGCCGAGCTGGGATATGCCATGGACTTGCTCGGAGTAGGAAACTTTTCTGAACAGATAGAAATTTATAGAAATCGTGAGGTGCTAGATAATTGGGTCGGGAAGATTCTAAACGCGCATGCAGCGGGATAAATGCTGCAAATTCAATATCTTCACACACAACATCGACGGATACGCAGAATGTTCTCTTGTCGTGTTTTCGACCCTTAGACGCATTTGACGATGAGGAAACTTCATGGCTTGTTCCCGGCTGGATTCCGTCTGGCCAGATTACTTTACTGGCGGCAGACGGAGGCGTAGGCAAAACGTCGATCTGGTGCAATCTTGTGTCTGCGATAAGCTCCGGAAAACGATGTGTCCTTGATCCACCAGTTTTCTCCAGAAAACCGTCGAAGATACTGTTTTTGTCAGCAGAAGATTCTGTCGGCGGCGTTTTAAAGCAGCGTCTCACCAAAGCTGGTGCAAATCTTCAAAATGTGCAGACGGCGGATCTTTTGGGAGAAAATGCAGAATTGTTATCCAGCCTGAAATTCGGTTCGTCTGAACTTGCGTATATGGTGCGGGAGCTTCAGCCGAGTCTTTGCATCTTCGATCCAGTGCAGGGGTTTATCCCATCTGAAGTTAACATGGGTTCTCGCAACGCTATGCGGAATTGTATGGCATCACTTGTTGCCCTTGGCAAACAGACAGGAACAGCTTTTTTGGTTGTCTGCCATTCGAATAAGCGAAAAGGGGCAAGCGGCCGCGACCGAATTGCAGACAGCGCTGACCTGTGGGATATCGCGCGGTCCGTGCTTATGGCTGGATTCACGGGTGAATCTGATATCAGGTATCTCAGCCATGAGAAATCCAATTATTCGGAGCTCCAACAGACACGGCTGTTTAACATCAACTGCGAAGGATTGGTGGTTGATGCAGGGGTGACGCGCAATCGAGACCGGGATTTTGCCGAAAAAGTGTTCTCCGGTGGAACTGCGCCAAAACGCGAAGAATGCGAGGCTTGGATTTTGCAAAAGTTGCGCGACAGCAATGGCTCCATACCGGCCGAAATACTAAAAGCGCAGGCAGCTCAGGAAGGCTTCCGCGAAAAGACATTGCGCAATGCGCGGGAAGCCTTGCAAGGCGAAGGATTGATTACGAACCGACAGGAAAACAGAACGTGGTTCGTTGATCAGATGGAGGAAGCATGAATGCAGTCTGTCTGATATCCTCGGAAGGACAACTGAGGCAATAATTCTATAATTTTCAAGGTTTTTTTCATTTGCCCCTCATGGGCATGTGAATTGAACGAATGGGCAAGTGATAGTTTCATTTGACCGTGCGGGCAAGTGAGAAAATCCTTGTATTTGTTGAAGATTTACGTCACTTGCCCATTTGTGAACACGTACACAGGAGTTTTTTTCAGCGACAAGTGAGAAGAAGCCCAAGTTGTCAGAATGTTCGGCTCCCCAAAGCACACAGCTTACAGAAACAGAAAACAGTGGAGGAAGACAATTTGAAAAAACACAAAAATAACCAGCTTATTCGTTGCCCCTGCGGCAACATTCTTGCCGGCTACGACGGGAATACAGTGACCATCCGGAAAAAAGGCCGATCCGTCGCCGTGGCATCCAGCCAAGCAAATATCAAAATCACCTGCGAGGACTGCGGGCGCAGAATCGACGTCCTACTTGATGGGCAGGCCATCCATACACGATCAATGGCAGGAAACTGCTTTTGAGATTAAGACAATCGATAGGGCCGACGAATTTCGTCGGCCGTTCGGAAACATGGATTTCCGGCAACAAAATGATATGGCCCTGCGGCCGGAATAGCACATACGCACTTTCACACAGATTTGAGCAAAAGTCATTTATTTTAGGAGGAATTTGGAATGAGCAACCGCATTTATGAAATCGTTGAGGAAATCGCCACACTTTCAGGGACAGGCCGCTCGAAAAGAAAAGTGAGACGCATCCGCTGGGATAATAGTCCTGATTCCGTGCTGGACATTCGTAAGTGGTTCCAAGAGGTCGATGGGACGGAAACACCCTGCAAAGGCATAAAGCTGGATGCAGCAGAAGAAGCTGCCTTGCGGGAAGCTCTTCGTTTGTAAGCGGAAAACAAGAAAGGAACGTTCTTCCTGAGGCGTTCCTTTTTTATTATATCTATGGGGCGGTGTAACGAATCGTTCCCCCGTCTGACTACAATGAAACCAACGGCCAACGGTCAGGAAATACGATCTTTGCGTTCACTCACTAGCGGTTTGCCAACGAATCCAACTTTGGTCTCGCTGTCTGGATTTCGGACGGCGTTCAAAGGATGAAAACAGCGCGTCCGGATTTCGGACGTGCAGACCAACGCGACGAAAAACGTCTGCTTGGTTATAGGAACAGCAGCCAACGGAAAATTCCGTTCGTTAATTTCATTGAGCGCAATTTTGCGCTGGTTGACGGGTCGCTGAATCCAAATCTGGATTTAATATAATTCCAACTCGGTCAAAAAGGTACGGGTTGAAAGTCGTGCGGCACGGGGCGTGTTACAAACATACCCACCTTACTGTGCTTTGCCGTATAGGGCTAATGGACAAAATTGTCCATTACTCAAAAATGAGTAAAACGCTGGAAAAACCACGAAAGTCTTTCTCGAAGCGTTGGGAACCCGCTCAAAAAAGAGCAGGTTCCGTTTCCCCCACTTGTGGGGGAAATGGTGCTTGGCGGTCTGTCCGCTTTTCGGGCATACCAAGGACGCGGCATTTTACCGACCCCTTTTCGGTCTACTGCGTTTTACCGCAGACGCATACAACCGTCCGAATTTCGGACAGTTGCCTTGCGGGCTTTCCATGGGCTTCCATGTGGAAATGTGCCGTTTGCATGACTTCCCTACGCCGAGTGGATAAAAACCGCTCAGAACGGCGCGTAGGAGGCCACAGAGGCATTTACAGAACACGGCCGGACGCAGAGCACATCCCCCTTCGCCCCATTTTCACACGCTTTCCAGCACGAAAGCACCCTGATATCTATGAATTTGGTAAAAAATAGGCTTCTGCAGTCCGGGGCAAATACTGAAAAAACACGCATTTCTGCGTAAAACTCATCAATATCCTTCGATTCGGCGTACTCCGGTCAGATCGTCTGGCGGAAACTCTGCGAATTGAGGCGCTTCCACCTTCTGCCCACGGGCAGCATATTGGCCGGTGCGAGTCGCGGATTTCTGTGGTTTTGCGCCATGCAGGAAGGCAAGCAGCGTTTCTTCGGAAACCATGACCTGCCCGCTGACGCTGTTGGACGGGAGTTTTCCACTCTTGCAGTATCGGTATGCGGTTTTTCGTGAGACATTCAGAACCTCTGCCACCTCGTCGAGATCCAGAAGCGTGACTCTGCTGTTCGGCAGATATGCGATATATGGCACAAAACCATCTCCTTCCTGTGAGTAATTATAATATTTTGCTCTGATTTATGCAAGAATTCCTGCGTTTTCGGTTTCAAAATGCAGTTTATAAAATTTTTTAGAAAACTCTTTGGGCGATTTGATTTTTTCTACTCAGGTTTGTGAAATAGGGGCGTATCCCCAATTTGGGGGCCCCCCTGTCCTGGTGGAGTCTGCGCAATTTTGAGCAGGCCCCCTTCGTACGTTTTTCATACGAAGGCAAAGCAACCGTAAATTGGAACAGCAAAAGAGGCGTTTCCTCACTTTTGAGGATACCTCCCCAGAATTGGGGAGATGTGCTCAATTTTGAGCGAAAGTTTTTTCAGATGTGTCCAAAACTGGACAGACCCCTGCGGCGAATCTGACGCACCCTGTTTCACGGCTGAAGATTCAGCTGCGAAATTATGACGCAGGCGGGACAAACCCGAAAATGCGGTAGAACAATAGACAGAGAAAAACGTAAAGGAGTTTTTTACATGAACGAACAAGATATTATTAACCTGATCCTCGGTGAGCCTGAAGACGATTTTCACGGCACAGTCCCCAGCAAGGACAAGCGGCTGCGATTCGACCGGCTGCGCGGCCATGCCGGCGCGCTCATGCACTATACGCACGGAAACCTGGACATTCAGGAGCCGTCGGAAACACGCCGCAGCGCCTGTCTGACACTCGACGTGCCGCTTCCCGTTGTGGTGCTGAACGAATATGTGCGAAAACATTTTTCCATGCTCATGGAACTCAGCGACAGCGTATCGCTGTCCAATGCAGGCGGCAGGCTGCGCATCAAGTGTACGGTCTGCGGACTGTGGGAGGAATGACCGAATCAGAATTTGATGCTGGCTTCCATATCTTCCGCCGGGATGTGCGCGCGCAGGCAAATCATTTGTAATTCTCCGAGTGTAAATTGTCTAGGGTCATTTATTTTTTTACGAGCAGTTGGTACAGACCTCCCAATCATTTCCGCGACCTTTGATACAGGCGCATATCCTCTTATCAAACGAGTGACTTTGATGAAGTCGGGTTCTTTCTTTTTTAAGCGTGGCATAAATTACCTCCTGTTTTTTAGAACGTAGTCGGATGGAGACGTGCTTCCCATGGTTCTGAAACTATTTTTCCATTCAGGCTTGTAAAACCACCCCCTGTCTGTTTTTTGTGCTGACCAGTGCCGGGCTGACGATCTCTGACTGTGCTGCATTCAACGGCTGGAAGATCTGAAGTTGAAATCCGAGAAATGAAGAACCGGAACGCAGACCCCTGCCATAAAAGAAAATCCGTGAGAAAGCCCACTGCGGACCTCTCACGGATTTTTTATGAATATCTGTTATAAATCTGCCCACGGTTTCCTGCATCAACCACACAGACCACAAGCAAGCCGTTATCCACTGTATATATGATGCGATAGTCCCCTACACGCAAGCGGAGCAGACCACGGCTTTTCTTTCCTTGCAGTCGCTTGATATCACCTTCATATGGCAATTTACTGATAGCGTGCAAGACGCGCTCTTTCTCTGATTGGGGAAGTTTTACGATGAATTTTTCAGCGGGTTTCTCAATAATGATCCGATACTTCATAATTTGACACCCTCGCGCTTTGCAAGCTCTTCAATAGAGATTGTATGGTGCTTTTCAGGGTCCGGGTCATTTAAATAATCGTCTACCAGCTTTTCGCAGTACATTGTGTCCTCTAGGTCATCGTCAAAGGCCATTCCTTGCAAGAAAGCAAGCAGGCCAGCCATTTTGTATTCCGGGAGTCGGCTGATGATCTGGTTTACTTGTTCACGGTCACTCATTGCGTATGTCCTCCTTATTTTATTAGTTAGGTTTATCCTTTCGACGCTCGAACTTCATTCTCAACAGTATCGACAATGAATTGGTTTAAAGACTTGCCTTGATCTGCTGCGGCATTTTTCCATCGATCTTTTGTTCCCTTTTCTGCTCGTATCCGTACCTCATCAAGTTTTTCCAAATACTTCACAGACGCCTTCTTTTGCGCTTCACTGACTGCCACATTTCCACCTCCAAACTCTTAGTATAATGCAGAGACAGCTTCTCCATTCTGTATATATTATATCACATCCATTTATATGTGTCCATATAAATTTTCACGAATATATGGGAGCATATTTGCGGAATCTGCCAATAGACTTATATGGGAACATATATTATAATGAATACAGTCAAGGGGGAACAAACGAAAACAGTTCAGACACCGGCAGAAGATGGGTGAAGAACATCTACAAGAGTTGGGAAGGAACAGCAAAGTGCAGCAAGGCTCACGAGATCAGTTGAAAGCCCCCAGCCGCCGGAGTTCCCCTGAATGAAAGAAAAGCGCTTCCGGAGGCCGTAGGAAGCAAGCCGGAAGCGCAGCCGAAAAGGGCTGCTTGCAGTATAGCACAGCCCGCCGAAAAAGGAAAGGGGCTTTACAAATGAGCAACACAGAAATTCAGAGCAAGGTCAACGAGCTTCGCGAGCTGCGCCGCATGGCCGACGAGCTAACAGCCGAGATCGAGAGCATTCAGGATGCGATCAAGGCGCACATGACCGCCATCGACGCCGACACGCTGACGGGTGCGGATTACAAGATCACCTGGAAGACCGTGACGAGCAGCCGGTTTGACAGCACGGCGTTCAAGAAAGCCATGCCGGAATTGGCCGAGCGCTTCACCAAGTCCACCACAAGCCGCCGGTTTATCGTGGCGTAAGAGAAGAACGCGGGCGGGACTTCCCGCCCGCACATCGGACAGGCTTGTGAGCCGGAAAGGAATTGACTATGGAGAAGATCACAACAGCCGCCAGCGTCAGCGCTGCGTGGCGCGGCATGAGCGACGAGGAACAATATACCGCCTTGCAGAAAATGGCGTGGACAGTCCGCAGGGGCGGCAGCAAGCGTGGTGCGGAGTGGATACAGACGCAGGACGATGCAATGACCGTCGCGGCGGAAGCATGGCTCAGAATGGGCGCAGCGCTGGAACGCAACGAGCGGGCCGACGAACCGCGCCCGCTTAACCTGATCTTGTACAGCGCCTGTGCGCAGGCCGCAAATACCATCGCCCGCAGAGAAAAGCGCTATTTCAGCGCCACGGCCAGCCTGACCATGGAAGACGGCGAAATGACGGATCTTTTTGATATGAACGCCGTTCATGTTCTGCCCGCACCAGACCCGGAAGAAAACGCCGTGCAGCGGGATCTTCTCGCCCGGCTTCTGCAATCGGATGAAGACCGCAGCATTGCCGGACGCATGGCCGAGGGTCTGACGGGTCGGGAGATCGCCGCCGCGCTGGGGATGAGCAGATCCGCAGTCCAGCGCCGGATCAACAATATCAGAAATCGCGCCCGCCTGTTGGCAAGCGCATGATAGAAAGGAAAAAACATTATGGAAAACAAGGAACTGAAGGAATTCAAGAAAATTCTGCACGAGGTCACAGATACCAACCGTTTCCTGCTCTTTATGTGCTTCTGTGAACCGCTGCTGAAAAGCGGCGAGTCCGTCGAGGAGATCTGGGAAGCATGGGTGCAATCCGGACTCTGATTTTCAATAGGTACTTTCAAGTAGATGAAAATGGCGAAGACTGCGGGGAAAATTCCCCGCAGCCATTTTTGTATAAAGAAAACCACCGGCAATGCCGGTGGTTCCAAAAAGCTTTAGCTA
>OIZV01000723.1_pt1 | contig 13765 bp, 11 predicted proteins | sample 1588681 | NCBI WGS metagenome assembly OIZV01 (sample SAMN03283281) | human gut metagenome | biome: human-associated habitat; material: feces | host: Homo sapiens | place: Peru | collected 2012
GTTCCCAAGGCCTTCGGTAAAAATCCGCTGGCAGACCTGCCGCAAACCGAAGGAGCTATGCTGGTGCGCACAGCCGGCAACACTCTGATGCTGGCAGCAACCGTGCTTGACCCTACGGACACTGCAAGCTTTAAGGCAACAGAAGCTCTGCCTGTCTATGAAAATGCCAAAGTATACTGGCAATGGCAGCATGGCAATCAGTTAATTTGGACCTGCCGCCTGAGTGCCCACAATGATTATCACGGCAACAAGCTGCTTTTGACCGCAGAAGCTCAGCAGAACGGCAAAACCTACCAGCTGCTGTACGTAATGCCTTCGCTGCAGGCAGATAACTATCTGCCCCAGGCAATTTATTCCTTAGACAGCTTTAAATTAAATCAGCCATAAAGAAAAATCCTCCGACAGCTCGCCAGCTGCGGAGGATTTTCTTCTTTCTCTCTCGTTAATTATGAGTCCGGGGACATTAGCTTTGTTGGGACATTGGCTAAAAGCAAGGGGTGTTAAAAGTTAAGAAGAAATAAGCAGAGGGATAACACCATATGCAAACAAACTTGATAACCACGAGAATTTCTATGCAAATTGACTTTTAAAGAAAGGCTTTTTAAGTTAGCTCAGCTTCTTCAGATAAGCTTGTCCTTTTTCATGCTCGGACATAAACTGGAACAGGTAGAGGCCGCACAAGAATAAGAAGATGTTCGCTGATCTGAAAAAATGGATGCCGGAATTTCACAAGACCGGCGCAAAGCTCTTTGTACAGCTGACGGCGGGCTTTGGCCGTTCCTTTACCATCAGCAAGATGATGGAGAACCTCTACACAAACAAATTTCTGCGAGTTGTCAGTAAGCCTTTTATGGATCTCGATAAAATAACCGCAACAGCCAGCCCCTCTCCGAACCGCTGGTCAGACAAGCTCCCCTCCCGCGAAATGACCAAGGCGGAGATCCAGCAGTTTATTGATTCCTTTGCAAAGTCCGCAAAGAAGCTGAAGGATGCGGGTGTGGACGGCGTTGAGGTCCATGCTGTACATGAAGGGTATCTGCTCGATCAGTTTACGCTGCACTACGTCAACAAGCGTACCGACGAATACGGCGGCAGCCTCGAGAACCGCATGCGCTTCCCGCTGCTCGTCATCGAAAAAGTCCGCGCCGCGGTGGGCCGCCAGTTCCCCATCGACATCCGCATCTCCGGCACGGAGTACGCCGAGGGCGGCTACGGCCTCGAGGAGGGCGTGGAGATCGCGAAGATGCTCGATGGCAAGGTGGACCTCATCCACGTCTCCGCCGGCACGCAGCAGGAGGAGTTCTCCGCGGTGCTCATGCACCCCGGCGCGTTCCAGGAGGAATGCACAACGGCTATCTCGCCGCGGAGATCAAAAAGCACGTCAAGACCCCGGTCATGACCGTCGGCGCGTTCAACATGCCCGACGCCATGGAGAAGTACCTCGCCGACACCGGCGTGGACGCCATCGCCATGGGCCGCGCGCTGATCGCGGACCCGTTCCTCCCGCGGAAGGTGCTCGAGGGCAAGGTCGAGGAGATCACACCCTGCATCCGCTGCACGGAGTGCCAGTCCGGCATGATGAAAAACCGCGTGATGCGCTGCTCGGTGAACCCCGTCATCGGACGGGAGTGCGAGGTGTTCCATCCCCAGCCCACCTATGTGCATAAAAAGATCCTCATCGCCGGCGGCGGCCCCGCGGGCATGCAGGCGGCCCTCGAGGCCACGAAGCGCGGCCACGAGGTCGTGCTCTGCGAGGCGAGCAACAAGCTCGGCGCGCTGCGCTTTGCGGACAACGACACCTGGTTCAAGCGTCCCATGCGCCGGTATCGCGACAGCCAGATCGAAAAGGTGCTGCGCTGCGGCGCGGAGGTAAGACTCAATACTCGCGTTACCAAGGAGATCGTGGACGAGGTAAAGCCCGACGTCCTCATTGCGGCGGTGGGCTCGGAGCCCTTTGCCGTGCCCGTGCCGGGTCATGACGGCCCGAACGTGGTCTTCGGCGCGTACCTGACGCCAGAGACGAAGCTCGGCGAAAAGCTCGTGGTCATCGGCGGCGGCTTCATCGGCTGCGAGGAGGCGGTCGATCTCGCGAAGAAGGGCCACGACGTGACGATCCTCGAGATGATCGATGATCTCGCCATTAACTGCGGGCGTATGCACCGTATTGCGCTCATGCATGAGATCGAGACGAGCGATAAGATCCACCCTGCGATGGGTATGTGCTGCTCGAAGATCGACGAGAGCGGCGTCTACGCCATCGCGAAGGACGGCAGTGAGGTCTTCTATCCCGCGGACAACGTCATCATGGCCTCCGGCATGCGCGCCCGCGCGGCCGAGGTGGAGGCGCTGCGCCCGCTCGTGAAGGAATTCTATGTCGTCGGCGACGCGAACAAAGCCGCCAAGATCATGAACGCGACGCGGGACGCCTATGACGCCGTTATTGCCTTGGGCTATATGTGTTAGGGAAACGTAGTGCTCTAAAACTACCTCGTTCTTATAAAGAAATGTGTCTCACCGTGAGACGTATTTGTGGGGGATGTAGATCGCGTGCTAGGCGCCTGAGCTACGTCCCCTGTGTAAATGCGCTGATTTTGAATTGACGAACTACGATGAGTTTGGTATCCTTTCTTTAGTTGTGCGGGTTTTAGTGGTGCTTTTTGACCGGCGTAGCCAAGCCGGACGTCCACGCCGTTCGCATCGAATTTGTTCGGCGTAGCTGAGGTGGCTGTCGGCTCGTTCGCATCGAGAGGATTTTATGAAAAAAGCGACGAATTATCTGCCAGGTGACAGATCCCTCGCCGCGATCTATGTAAAGGACATACACGCAAAACTTCGGTTTTGTTAGTGTTTCCAATAATTTCAGGGGTTACACATTCGTTCGATTCTTCCGGCTATCTGTGAACGATCCGGGAGAGCGTTCGGTTCGCATCCGAGAGGTCGAGGGTTCGAATCCCTTCGTCTCCACCATCTATAGTGAAGTCGGAAAGTCTTGATTATCAAGGGTTTCCGGCTTTTCTTATGCGCTGATGCTCTCGCTGGGCAGTGGGCTTTTTTCGGCTGTTTCCGGCTCAACCGCCAGCCGCTGAAAGTCCTCAAAGGACACGTTGAATTCGATTTCAAGTCGGTAATCGCTATACACATAAATTGATTTGATAAACCGTGAGACGATCATCTTCTTCGCCTCAAACGTGCAGGACTGATAAAGATCGGCCCAAGTCTGGAGTTGTCTGTATTCCTTCATTTCCTGCTCGGCGGTTTTTTCGCATCGCTTGACCTCTGCCTCCGCGTTTTGTAATTCCACCGTCAGCCTCTCAACATCGGCCTGTGCCTTTCCGATCAGAGGCGCGAGCATAGGGTCGTTGATGAACTCTCCGTTTTTCTCCATGACCTGTATGCCCACGACAGCGTCCTCGTCCGGGATATTTACCCCGACTTCCTCCGTCTCGACGGTGAGGGTAAGATCTTCCGTCATGGTGAAGTCATAGATGCAGGAGCTGCTTTCCTGGATGGATTCATCCTCTGCGCTGACAAGCGAGGTGGCGGCGATAACGTGGCCGTAGCCCCCGATGGCCTCGATATGGACGGCAGCTCCGAGCTGGATGGGAACGATGCCGCGCCCGGCCTCGTCCGTGTCCACGTAGATTTCCACGGCCTCGTCATCCGGGGCGAGGCTGTAAAACTGGCCGTCATTGTCGGAGAGGTAGTACAGATTGACGGTTTTGGCGGTGCTGTCATCTGTCTGGATACATACGGCACAGCCGTGGTCTTTGAGGCTGAGAAAGAGAGTGGCTTCGGTTTCGCTCTCCAAAAGCTCCTCGTCCGGCTCAGCGGCTTCGGATTCGTTCTCGGCGGCCTCATCATTTTCCTCGGTGGCCGCGTCCGTGATTTCGGTCATGACTTCCGCGAAGGCTTCTTCGCGTGTAGCCTCGTCGATCTCGGCAAATTCGATGGTCGTGGTATTGTCGAGCAGAATCGCCCCGATGGTTTCGTCCGCTTCAGCGTCCTCGGTTGTGTCGGTTTCGCCGCCGCCCGAGGCTGCTTCCTCTACGAGCTCGGCAAGGTCGAGTGTATAGGGCTCCGCGTTCGTCGGGGATTCTTCCTCGATTTCCTCCTGCCCGGTGTCCGTTTCCAGCTCGTCCGACGTGGCAAACGCGCCGAACGGAAACAGGCCGCACAGGAGGAGCAGGGTCAAGATGATCGCAAGGGATCGTTTTGCAAGTTTCAATAGATGTTCCTCCTAATGAATTGTAGTGAGTGGTAGCCGGTGTTGTGCTAGGGTGGTACGCCGCGCCGATGCAGTTTGGTCTTGGGCATGGGTATTCCTCCTGTAAATGGTGATGTATATGAAAAAAGCGAGCGGGGAAAACCGATTCGCTCTGTCACAAGGAAATGCGTCTCACGGTGAGACGCAATAAACAAAAAAGCCCCATCGGTCATGACCGATGGGGCAGGACGGAATGTGACTCACGGGGAGACGTATAATAATGGCTGGAAAAGGGCTTCTCGGCCTATCTAAACACCCTAATGGGATTATGTTTATTCGGTATTATGGAATCAATCTTTGTTTTCTTTACGACCGCCCTTAAACGGTGTGCCATCCTGTTTATCATCCATGAATTTCCCGGTTTCAGCATTGCGCTTTACCCATTGCTGAGTTTTTGGATTAAATGTTTGAGAGCGATTTCTAACGGCACCTTTACGGGCGTTGTCAGGCTTTTTTATATCCGCTATTGAGAATAGGCTGTTTTTGCCTTATAATAGCTTCATCAAAGAATGTGAGCAAGTGGAACCGGTGCAGAATGAATGGGCTAGCGGCCATGCTTCAGGAAAGTGCCTATGCCGCAGCGGATTATAAGGCGTGGCGCTCGGATCTGTCCAGACCCCGTTCCCTTCCCTGCTTCATAGAAAAACAGCATAATACTGCGAGGTTTAGCTTTATGGATCTGACGCAACTCCACTACTTCAAAACAACTGCACACATGGGAAGCCTGTCCCGTGCGGCATCCACTCTGTTTGTAACCCAGTCCACTCTTAGTAAATCCATAACAGCGTTGGAGAAATCGCTCGGCACAAAACTCTTTGATCGTGTCGGAAACAGCATCCAGCTCAACGATTTTGGCGTGCGTTTTCTTGACTATGCGGAGCGCATTCTGGATCTGAGCTATGAGGCGGAACAGTCCGTCATCGGCGCGGATGACCCCGAGACGGGGACGGTCACATACTCCGTTCCGAGCGGCGGAATCCTGTCCGATCTGGAAAGCGAGTATCTTATCCGACATCCTAACATCCACATGCGTCAGCGAATGCTGAATGCGGAGCAGGCCCTCGCAGCGCTACAGAACCGCGAGTTGGATTTTTCCTTTTCGTTTCATAAGCTTCAGGCTCCCGGTATTGTCTGGCGGCCGCTCCATCATGTCCGCTTTGTTGCCATCATGTCCACATCCAATCCGTTGGCGTCGCGTGACGGCATATATCTGCGAGAAATGAAAAATGAAAAGTTCTTTTTCAACAACGTCAATTCGGATGACTCTCAACTGGTGACAACGCTGTTCAAGGAAGCCGGCGTAGTGCCGGATGCCATTTTCGAAGGCGACGATCTGCTGCTCTCCGTCCGCTTTATCAGAGATTATGGCGCTGTATCCGTCAGCACCGATATGAATTACTGCGGCGATCTGGAGCGTCTGTTTTATGCCCACGAAAGCACCTCCAATCCCCCCATCTGCAAAATCCCGATATTGGATGAGACCGCCTGCGTCGAATTCGGCGTCGCCCGCCTACAGGGACACTATCTCAACCGCACCGCCACGGCCTTTTACCAACATATTGTCTCGGCACTAAAAGAATAACCTGTCGCTTTCCGGCGAGCCTGAAAATAGCGTTCCTTTGGTGGGTATGCGTATTTTCAGGTTCTTTTTTTATGAGAAAATTCCGTGGGTTGAATATTTTTCAACGCTCCTTGATTAAGTCGAATGTCTGAAAAGGCTGGTTTTTCTTGACTATTGTTAAAAATCCGTCGTATCTTAAAATCAAAGATTGACACCAACTCATTCGAAAACAATTAATTCAAGGAGGACATTATGAAAAAGCTTACGAAGCTCATGGCTCTTCTGCTTGCGGTTCTGATGCTCTGCGCCGTTGTGACCGGCTGCAGCGGCAAGACCGTCACGGAAGAACCCGCCCCCGCCGCCAAAGAGGAGACCCCTGCCAAGGAAGCTCCCGCCGAGGATGCTCCTGTGGCGGAAGAGGCCGAGGAAGGCCCCATCTCCGTGACCGTCGGCACCACCACCTCGTCCGGCTCTTTCGACAACACCGTGATGTCGTCGAACGTCGGCTATATGCTGGTGTATGATTCCATTCTCGCCCGCGATACCGACGGCAACATTATCGGCAACATCGCCGAGAGCTACGAATACACCGACGACACCACGCTCGTGCTCACCATCCGCGACGACGTGTACTTCTCCAACGGTAAGCTGTGCACCCCCGAGGACGTTCTGTTTTCCATCGAGCGCTTCATCTCCACCAACTCCGCTTTCGTCAGCACCACCTTCTATGATAAGATCCTGTTTGACGAATGCAGCATCGACGGCAATCAGCTGACCATCAAGCTGGCGGATCCCTGCTCCGGCATTCTCGCCTCCTTCTGCAACCCCAAGTGGAGCTTCGTTCTCTGCAAGAGCTACGTCGAATCCACCGGCGACGATGAGTTCTGGGATGCTCCCGTCGGCACCGGCCCCTACACCTGCACCGCCAACATTGCGGACTCCTACATGACCTTTGAAAAGCGCGCCGACTACTGGGGCGAGGAGCCTCAGGTGGACGAATTCACCATCAAGTACTACCCCGAAGAGACCACCATGTTCATCGACTTTGAAAACGGCGTTCTGGATATGTGCCTCGGCGTTTCCGATGCCGACCTGACCCGCGTTCAGAACGGCGAAGTGGGCGGCTGGTTCACCATCGGCTCCGAGCATGACCTTGTCATGATCTGCCTGCCCGAGTATGTCGAAGCATTCAACGACATCAATGTCCGCAAGGCCATTGCCATGGCTTTGGACTCCGAGTCCCTGACCGAGACCGCTTTCGGCCAGCTCGGTGTGGTTTCCACCTCCACCCTGATGTCCGACTCCGTTGGCTACGTCAACATGGGCGCCTATGAATACGACCCCGATCAGGCCCGTCAGATCCTGGAAGATGCTGGCTATGCCGAAGGCGATCTCAGCTTCCGCATGGTCATCGTGAACTTCCCCGCCAACGAGAAGCTGGCCGAGGCCATGCAGTCTCAGCTCGCTGACATCGGCATCGACCTACAGGTCGAGTCCTATGACATCGGCACCGCCATGAGCTATTTCATGAATTCCGACCTCGACATCTCCATCAGCGAGGGCTCTGTCCCCTGCGCAGACGCTGCTCAGCTCTTCGCCATGGCGAAGCCCACCCACACCAACGCCTGCATGATCCAGACTGACGACGAGATCGTGGATCTGCTCTACTCCGCCGAGGCCGAGATGGACGCCGATGCCCGCGCCGACCTCTATGCCAAAGTTCAGGAGTGGTTCTTCAACAACTATCGCTGGCTTCCCATTTGCGAGAAGAAGTCTGCCAATGTTTACAGCGACCGCATCACCAGCTGGGACACCTACTGGACCTCTGTTTACACCGACCTCAAAGCCATTGAAGTCCAGTAAGCACCTCTGATTCAACCCGTAATGGCGGGCGCGGTTTGTCCGCGCCCGCCAATCCACATAGGGAGGTAACATTTTGTTCCGATTTGTCATTAAGCGAATTCTATGGATGATTCCCGTTCTGATCGGCGTCGTGTTCATCGTGTTCGTCATCAACCGTATGTCGCCGGGCGATCCGGTGCAGGTGGTTCTCGGCGGCACCTACACGGAAGAACAGTATATAGCTAAGCAGGCTGAGATGGGACTGGACAAGCCCTTTCTGGTACAGTTTTTCAACTACATCAAGGATATTGTCACCAAAGGCGATTTGGGAACATCCTATTCCAATAAACGCTCTGTGACCAAACAGGTCGTGGAGCGCATCCCCATCACCTTTAAATTTGCTTTAATCGGCTGTCTCATCACGGTAGCCTTGGGTCTGCCGTTCGGCATTATTTCGGCGACGAAGCAGTATTCTGCCGCAGATTACTCCGTGACCGTATTTTCTCTTATATTTGCCTCTATGCCACAGTTCTGGATGGGTCTGATGTTTATCATCATATTTGCCCTGAAACTGAAGTGGCTGCCTGCGTCGATGCCATCCGCGGCGGAGATTCCAATCAAATTCTGGATCCTTCCGGCGCTGACCATCGGCCTGTCCCCCGTGGCGACCATCACCCGCCTCACCCGCTCGTCCATGCTGGACGTGGTGCGGCAGGACTATATCCGCACAGCCCGAGCCAAGGGGCTTCCGGAGGGCACGATTGTCCGCAAGCATATGCTGAAAAACGGCCTGATCCCTGTCATCACAGTCATCGGCATCAACCTTGGCGTGCTGATTGCCGGCTCTGTGGTCGTAGAGAACATCTTCTCCATCCCGGGGCTCGGTATGCTGATCACCAATGCCGTCGCGCGGCAGGACTATCCCATCATACAGGGCTGCGTTTTGATCCTCGCCGCCATGGTCTGCGTCATCAACCTTTTGACGGATCTTGTCTACGGCTTTGTGGATCCCCGCATCATGGCGCAGTACAAGGCCGGCAGCAAGCGTCGCCGGAAAACGGGAAAGGAGGCGGCGAAAGCATGAGCAAAATCCCTGAATCCAAAGCCACCTCCCAGTGGTCGGCAGCCTGGAAACGCCTGCGCCGCAACAAGCTCGCCATGATCGGTATGGTCATCGTCATCGTTCTGATCCTCGCCTCCATCTTCGCCGGCATCGTCGCACCTTATGACTATGCCGAACAGGATCTGAAAAACAAGTTTGCCGATCCTTCTCTGGCGCATATCTGCGGCACGGACAACTATGGCCGCGACATCCTTTCCCGCATCATCTACGGCGGACGCGCCTCGCTTCTCGTCTGCATCATGTCGCTGGCCTTTTCTTTGGTGGCAGGCGGCATCCTCGGTCTAGTCTCCGGCTACTACAGCGGTGTCACCGACTCCGTCATTATGCGCATCATTGACGTCATCCAGGCCATTCCGGCCTTTCTGCTTGCCATCTGCGTCTCCGCGGCACTGGGCACGGGCATCGTGAATACCGCCATTGCACTGGCTGTCGGCTTCGTTCCGAGCTATGCCCGGCTGATCCGGGCGCAGGTCATGTCCATTCACGACCAGGAATATGTGGAAGCGGCCAAGCTGTCCGGTGCCAGCTCCTGGCGCGTTATGATGCGGCACATTCTCCCGAACATCCTCTCCCCCATCATCGTGGACACCACGCTGCGTGTCGGCGCGGCCATTATGATGATCTCCTCGCTGAGCTTCATCGGTCTCGGCGTCCAGCCGCCCACGGCAGAATGGGGCTCCATGCTGGCCGTCGGCCGCGAATACATCCGCGACTACTGGCCGATGGTGGTTTGGCCCGGCGTTGCCATCATGCTGACGCTCTTTGGCTTCAACCTGTTCGGCGACGGTCTGCGCGACGCGCTCGATCCGCGTCTGAAGCGTTAAGGAGGAGCCTATGAGTTTTCTTGAAATCAAGGATCTGAAGATCCGCTTCGTCACCGACGACGGCATCGTCAATGCCGTCAACGGCATTGACCTCACACTGGAAAAGGGACAGACACTCGGTCTCGTGGGCGAGACCGGTGCCGGTAAGACTACGACCGCCCTCGGCATCCTCCGGCTGATCCCCGATCCGCCCGGTGAGATCACAGACGGCAGCATTTTCTTTGACGGCGAAGATCTTCTGCAAAAGACCGAAGCGCAGATGCGTCAGGTCCGCGGCAACAAGATCTCCATGATCTTTCAGGACCCTATGACCGCGCTCAACCCGGTCATCAAAGTCGATGAGCAAATCGCGGAAGGTATCCGCCAGCACGAAAAGTGCAGCAAGGAGGACTCCATCCGCAAGGCGCTGGAAATGCTGGAAATGGTCGGCATCCCCGCCGAGCGCGGCAGCGATTATCCGCACCAGTTCTCTGGCGGTATGAAACAGCGTGTGGTCATCGCCATGGCGCTGGCGTGCTCGCCCCAGCTTCTGATCGCCGATGAGCCCACCACGGCGCTGGATGTTACCATTCAGGCGCAGGTGCTGGACATGATCAACGATCTGAAAACGAACCTCTGCACCTCCATGCTCCTCATCACTCACGATCTGGGCGTTGTGGCAGAGACCTGCGACACAGTCGCCATCATGTACGCCGGCGAGATCGTGGAATACGGCACGCTGCGTCAGGTGTTTCAGTCCACGGCTCACCCCTACACGGAGGGTCTGTTCGGCTCGCTTCCGTCCTTAAAGGACGAGGTGAAGCGACTCAAGCCCATTCACGGGTTGATGCCCGACCCCGCCAATCTGCCCACAGGCTGTAAGTTTCACCCGCGCTGCCCCAGGGCAACGGCGAAATGCGCCGAGCACTGCCCGTCCGTTACCGATCTGGGTGACGGTCACATGGTTCGCTGCATTTGGTATGAACAGGGAGAGGAGGCGGCGCAATGAGCGACATTCTGGAAGTCAGCCATCTGAAAAAATACTTCAAAACGCCCCGCGGTATGCTTCATGCCGTGGACGACGTCAGCTTCTCCATCCCTGCCGGCAAAACGCTCGGCGTCGTGGGCGAATCCGGCTGCGGAAAATCCACACTGGGTCGCGTAATCGTGGGTTTGCTGGAGGCCACCAGCGGACAGATGCTCTTTGACGGCAAGGACATCACCCACCGCTCCGGCCGCCAGCGCAAGGCTTTGTTTCGGGATATGCAGCTTATTTTCCAGGATCCCTTCTCCTCGTTGAATCCCCGTATGTGCGTTTCGGAGCTGATCGCCGAGCCGCTGAAGATCTACCATGCCTGCGCAAACCGCGCCGAACTGGACACGCGCGTGCTGGAGCTGATGGAAACCGTGGGACTGGCCGAGCGTCTTTCCAACACCTATCCGCACGAGCTGGACGGCGGCCGCCGTCAGCGCATCGGCATCGCCCGCGCCCTGGCACTTGATCCGCGCTTTGTGGTCTGCGATGAGCCGGTGTCGGCGCTGGATGTGTCCATTCAGGCGCAGATCCTGAATCTTCTGCAGGATCTGCAGGAACAGAAAAATCTGACCTACATCTTCATCACCCATGATCTGTCGGTCGTCAAGCACATCTCCGATGATATTCTGGTGATGTACCTGGGATGTGCCGTGGAAAAATGCAGCTCCCACGAGCTTTTCGCCAAACCTTTGCACCCCTATACGCGAGGTCTTTTGTCGTCCATTCCCTCCATTGACCTTGACGAAAAACACGAACGCATTCATATGCAGGGAGAGCTGACCTCCCCTATCGAGCCCAAGCCCGGCTGCCGTTTTGCCAGCCGCTGCCCCTATGCCACGGAGCAGTGCCGCGAGCAGTCGCCCGCGCTGAAGGAGATCGAACCAGGTCACTTCGTCGCCTGCCATTTGGTACGCAAGTCATAACCAGGTTATATTAGAAAGGAACACTGTCATGCCCAATCTGAATCCCACACACGAACACATCGTCGATCCCTCCCACGAGGAAGTCGAGGCCATTCTTCGAGAATACGTCGAGAAGAATCCTTTGACGAAGTTCTGTGCTTATATTGAAAACAACAAGCAGCGTCCGGAAAAAGTGACCGAGGGCGGTCTGAGCGGACTTGTAACAGACCAGTATGCTATGGATCTTCGCCTGAAAAGCGACACCGAGCGTCTGAACGCCTTTTATATCACCGGCAAGGATACCAACTATCTCATCGACGGTTTGGATTTTGAGCTGAAGGGTCACGGTTGCAACGATTTCGCCGGTGTCGGCGCCGGTATCGACGTCGCCGACGGTGCCAAGCTCACGCTACGCAACGCCAAGGTCATCACCGAGGGCGCCGTGCGCCCCGCCATGCGCACCGACGGCGGTGCCGAGTTGCACGCCTATGACTGCGAGTTCCGCTCTCTCGGCGCCGGTCTGAGCCCCGACACCTTCACCCCGCCCGATGATACCGGTATGTGGTTCCCCCCTGCCCCCCTCGAGCTGGCGGGCGACTGCCGCACCACGCTGACCATGAACGGCGGCAAGGCGTACTACAATCGCTGCAAGGTCGTCTGCGATGCCTGGGGCGCGCTGGCCACCGACTGCGCTCTCGGCTATGTCTATCTCGAAGCCAACGACTGCGAGGTCGTCAGCGAGGGCAATGGCTACATCACCTATTCCGACGATGACACCCATGTCGTTCTCAACCGCTGCAAGATCAAAAGCGCCACCGTCTGCGGCATTCAGGCAGGCGAAAGCGATCTGAGCTTCCACGGCTGCGACGCCGAATGCGGCAAGAATTTTGTCATGATCCACGAGGTTCTCAACGATTATCAGACCATCGGCCTGTCCCGCATTACGGACTGCAAGATCCGCTGCGGCGGTCCTGTTGTCCTGATCCGCGAGGCGAGCTGCGACTGCTACATTGCCCGCTGCGATCTGTATCCCGAAAACGGCGAGCTGATCCGCATGGTCGTCAGCAAGGACGAGAACGTCACCAAGCTGCGTCCCGACGAGGTCTCCGTCGGTGCCCAGATCACGCTGGACGACATGAAACTCGAAGGCGATGTCATCAACGACGTCACCGACCGCGATATCGTCCTCAAGCTCACCGAGACCGAGCTGACCGGCGCGATGCACAATGTCGTTCTGCAGCTGTTCAACGTCAGCAAATGGACTGCTACCGCCGGCTCCGAAGTCACGCTGAACGGCTTCGTCGCCGACGATGCCATCGACGCAAAGGCCGGCGTGGTCATCCGCGCCAAGATTGGCGAAGGCTGCCAGCTCAAGGGCGAATATGTCCTCGCCTCCGGCGGTAAGCTCGTGGTGGAATAAGAGTCTCTTCATTCAGTCAGTCATTCACTCAAAGCGCATCGGATAGCCTCCGATGCGCTTTGAGTTTGCTTCATCAAAGAAGGTGAGCAAGTGGAACCGGAAGCATATTTCCACGGATATAATGGTTATGTATGTCGGCTGTTTGGTAGAAAAAAGTCCGGCGAAGCAGCTTTTTCATAATCCTCTTCATCCATATACGAAGGGACTTCTCTCCGCGATCCCGGTGCCAACAGTCACCGAAAGACGGGTCCACACGATTATGCAGGGTGAGATAACCACACCGATTGATCCAAAGCCGGGGTGCAGGTTCGCGCAGAGATGTCCGCTTTGCAGGGATGTCTGTCATACAGAGACTCCAGAGCTTCGCGAGGTCGAGCCGGGACATTTTGTGGCATGCCACGAAGTCGGATGACAAATGTGGAAAGATGTCGGCAAGCAAAACACCGGAAACGCTATTTATTGGGAGTCGCATGAATATGTATGAACATCTGTTTGCGCCGCTGAAGATCGGCGGCATCACGGTGAAGAACCGCATGTTCTCCTCGCCCACGTCCCTCGCGGAGCTGGGGCCGGAGGAGCACTACTCGAAGGAAAACATTGAATACTACAAGCTGCGTGCGCTGGGCGGCGCGGCGGTGGTTCCCGTGGGCGACGTGATCGTCGATCTCGACACCGGCCGCAGCCATCCCCAGCAGGTGGGCATGAACGACCCGTCCGCATCGGAGCAGGATGGGTTCGGCGCGATTCCGCGCGCGAAGCGGGTGCCAAAGGAGCGCACCTTCCACGGCGATACGTTCATCGATAACTACGAATG
>OIZV01000724.1_pt1 | contig 13756 bp, 6 predicted proteins | sample 1588681 | NCBI WGS metagenome assembly OIZV01 (sample SAMN03283281) | human gut metagenome | biome: human-associated habitat; material: feces | host: Homo sapiens | place: Peru | collected 2012
TGGGGCTGACCTTGGATAGCTCAGCAACCGATTGCTGGGACAATCCGATCACCGCAAAGCCGACCTGCATCTACCTGGAGCGAGACATTAACTCGCGCTTGAAGCGATATGCCGAGGACGAGAGTATCACGGATATCTGTATTTGGTACGAATGCATCGGCACAGGCAGTTACCTGATTTATATCGGGTACGCATAAAACTTTATACCACATTGAGAAGCGTCGTAGAAATTACGGCGCTTTTTCATGCCAAAATTCAATTTCAGGAGGAATGAAACTAATATGAAAACAAGCATTTTCAGACGGGGAATATCGGGACTGCTTGCAGTCATGATGACATTCACCGCGCTCATGGGCATCGGCACGACTACGGCCTTTGCTGCCTCGACTGCCGGAGAAACCGCTGAGTCCTATTCCGTAGGCTTCCCCAGAGACGGGGACGCCAATCTGGATTACAGCGGCACATGGGGTCACGATGAGCTTCACTACATGAATGGCTGGACCTCCGGCGAGGCAACCTGGATGACCACGCTGCACACCATCGGCTCCTTCGATGGACAGGCCTGCTACTGCATTGAGCCGGGCGTGCCCCGCTTGCTGGGCAAGACATATTCCCACCATGGCGAGGATTATTGGAAGAACTACCCGTCCGACTGCAACAGCACCATCGACGCTGACACCATCAAAACCCTGCTGGGCCGGATCATGCAGTACGGTTATCAGGGCAATCTTTCCACCTCGTGGAGATCGCAGAATGATGCGGATGCCGACAAACTGGCACATATGATGGCCACCCAGGCGTTAGTGTGGGAAACGGTCGTTGGAGAGCGGGATGCCAACTTCAACCATGTGGACCCCGGCAGTGCCGACGCAGTGAAATCCGTTTACCGTACCAGCCACCCGCTGTACAGCCGCTTTTCCGCTTATTATGACAGCATTGAGGACAGCGTGCAGAAGCATACCATCGTTCCCAGCTTCATGGCCAGAAGTACCGGCAAGGCAAAGACTGTCGAGCTGAACTGGGACGGCAGCTGCTATTCGGCCACGCTGACAGATACCAACGGCGTCCTGGGCAATAACCGTTTCTCTGCTAACCAAACAGGTGTGTCCTTCTCTGTTCATGGGAATGTGCTGACGATCTCAACTCAGAATGCGCCTACCGGCACGCTCCGTGTCACTGCCGAAAAGGAGGCTCTGCGTAAGGGTGTTGTGGTGTGGAGCGATGGGCACTATGGCCCAGACGGCACCATGCAGGATGTTGTTACCTACAGCGCTACGGTCAGCGACCCGGTCACAGCCTTTCTGAATCTGAAGGTCAGCTATGGCGGCGCTAAAATTATCAAGACCAGCGAGGACGGCAAGGTGGATGGCATTACCTTCACCATCACCGGCGAGGGCGTCAATCAGACCGTTACCACCGACCGAAACGGTGAAATTCGCATCGATAATCTGATGCCCGGCATTTATACCGTAACCGAGCAGAGCTATGACAAGTATGCGCCCCAGGAAAGCCACCGTGTTACCGTGCTTGCCGGACAGACGGCGACGGTTTCCTTCAACAATGTACTCCGCCGCGGCGAGCTTACCGTGACCAAAACCTCCGATGACGGACTGAATCAGGGCGTGAAGTTCCACCTTTTTGGCATCTCCCTCAGCGGCCTGCCTGTAGATGAATACGCAATTACCGATGAAAACGGTGTTGCGACTTTTAAGGATGTGCTTATCGGCACCGGCTACACGCTGGAGGAAATGGACACTGCCATTCGCTATGTGGTTCCCGACAGTCAGAGCGCCGCAGTGGAATGGAACAGTGTAACCAATAAGAGCGTTTCCAACATCCTCAAGAAATTCAATGTCACCGTCACTAAGAGTGACTGCGAGACCGGAACGGCGCAGGGTGATGCTTCTCTTGCCGGTGCCGCCTATGGCGTCTATAGGGGCGAGCAGCTGGTGGATACCTACTACACCGACGAGAACGGCCAGTTCACCACCGGCTATTATGTCTGCGGCGACGACTGGACGATTCGTGAGATCAGCCCCTCCGAGGGTTATCTGCTGGACAGCACCGTTTATCCTGTCGGTGCAGAGGCGGCCAATTACACCGTTGAGCTGAACGCTGCGCCTGCCGTGGCTGTGACCGAGCAGGTGCAGAAGGGTAATATCGCCATCATCAAGCACTCGGATAACGGCGATACGCAGATCGAAACTCCCGAAGAGGGCGCAGTATTCGCCATCTATCTGAAATCTGCCGGCAGCTATGAAGCCGCCAAAGATAGTGAGAGGGACTATCTGACCTGCGATGAAAACGGCTTTGCCCAAAGTAAGGACCTGCCCTACGGCGTGTATACCGTGCATCAGGTTTCCGGCTGGGAGGGCCGTGAGCTGATGAGCGACTTTGATGTGTTCATTGCCAAGGACGGCGAGACCTACCGCTACCTCATCAACAATGCCAACTTCGAGTCCTTCATTAAGGTCATCAAGGTGGACGCAGAGACCGGCAATACCATTCCCTATGCGGGTGCGGGCTTCCAGATCTTCCGTCCGGATGGCTCCAAGGTGGAAATGACCTTTACCTATCCGGAGGTTACCACCATCGACACCTTCTACACCAATGACGCCGGCATGCTCATCACGCCGGAGAAGCTGGAGTTTGGCAAGGGCTACTCCCTCAAGGAGGTTTCCGCCCCTTACGGCTATGTGCTCAGCCACGAGGCAGTCAAGTTCGATGTGACCGAAGAGAATTCCACCGAGGAAAGCGGCGTGACAGTCGTTGCGGTGAAGCTGGGCAATTACGCGCAGAAGGGCATCATCAAGATTTCCAAAACCGGCGAAGTGTTTGCCTCCGTCACAGCGGCGGACGGAGTCTATCAGCCTGTGTACGCAGTGCAGGGACTTGCGGGAGCAACCTATGAGATCAAGGCAGCGGCGGACATCTACACACCGGACGGGACGCTGCGCTGCAGCGCCGGCGAGGTGGCGGATACGGTGACCACCGGCGCAGATGGCATGGCGGAAAGCAAGCCGCTGTATCTGGGAAAATACGAGATCACCGAAATAAAAGCTCCCGATGGCATGGTCGTAAACAAGGACGTCCATACCGCAGAGCTTGTCTACGCCGGGCAGGAGATTGAGATCACCGAAACCGCTGCCAGCTTCTGCAATGACAGACAGAAGGTACGGATTTCTCTTTCCAAGGTGCTGGAGCAGAACAAGCAGTTCAGTATCGGCATGAATAACGAGCTTTCCGCCGTGACCTTCGGCTTCTATGCCGCCGAGGAGCTTACCGCAGCAGACGGCTCTGTCATTCCGGCAGACGGACTGATTGAGATTCTGTCCCTTGACGAAAACGGGAAAGCCGTGCTCAAGAGCGATGTTCCCTTCGGTAGCTACTATGTCAAGGAAATCAGCACCGACAGTCACTACATCCTCTTCGATGAGAAGTACCCTGTGACCTTCGCCTATGCCGGTCAGGAAATCCCCGTTGTGGAGCTTGCCGTCAATGACGGAAAGAGCATTACCAACGAGATGATCTACGGAGAAATCCACGGCATGAAGAAGGGCGAGGACGGCAAGGCGCTGGCCGGAGCTACCATCGGCCTGTTCCTTACAGACGGCACCGAGCCTATCCTGACCACCGTTTCCGCAGAGGACGGCAGCTTTGCCTTCACGGGTATCCCTTATGGCGAGTATGTGGTTCGTGAAATCGCTGCACCGGAGGGATATGTGCTGGATGAGACGCCTTATACCGTGAAGGTAGATCAGAACGGCGCTGTGGTCGAGATTGAGATCACCAACAAGCTCATTCGCGGCAGCGTTCAGCTGACCAAGGTGGATAAAGACTATCCCGACCACCATCTGAGCGGTGCGGTCTTTGAGGTATACCGTGACGGAAAGCTCGTGGGCCAGATGGAGGAGCTGTCCGACGGCGTCTACAAACTGGATCATCTGCCCTACGGCGATTACACGCTGAAGGAAACCGAAGCACCCAAGGGCTTCTTCCTTGATGAGAAAGCCTACAGTTTCTCCATTAAGGAAGATGGTAAAACCGTCATCGTGGAAAACGAGGCCGGAAAGGGCTTTGTCAACCAGGCACAGACCGGAGGCATTCGCATTGAAAAGACTTCGGATGACGGCGTGCTGAAGGGCTTCACCTTCCGCGTGGAGGGCTCGGATATTACCGGCAATGCCTTCAGCAAGGACTTCGTGACCGATGAAAAGGGTCAGATTCACATTGAGGGGCTGCGCATCGGCGATTATGTGATCTCCGAGGTATCCAACAAAGCCAACGAAAAGTATGAGCTTCCCGCAAATGTCACCGTAACCGTTCACGAAGGAAAGACGGTCGTTGCCAAGTTCCATAACAAACTCAAGCCTGTTACGGATATCCCCAAGACCGGAGATACCACCAATATGCCTCTTTGGGCGGCACTTGCGGGTATCTCTGCAATCGGCGCAGGTGCGGCGGCTTTCTTTACCTTCCGCAAAAAGAAGGAGGTAGGCAAGCATGAACGCTAAGGTCATTATCGGCATCGCCCTTGTGGTGTTTATTATCGCAGGGCTGATCGTTCTTCGCCTGAAGAACAGAAAGTAAAACGGCAAGGGGCGGCATCTTTTTGCGGATGCCGCCCCGCTTATAAAAGGAGACGCTATGGAAGAGACAAGAAAAATCGGAGATTACTCCGTAAAGTATTCCATGTATATCGGACACAAGGATATTGCGCTGGGCGAGAATCCCAACGCCGACAAGGATGAACGGTATATGTGCTGCTTTGTGGAGACCAACGCCATATTCGAGCGCTATTCCGGGGTGCTGGTCAGCGACGATTTTGCGGAGATTGCAAAGGTGTTCGGCCAGCGCGTAGCAGACGCAGCCGAGGAAATTATTCAGGAAAACGAAAGAGCCTGTCAGGAGGTCGGCATAAATGAGGAACTCACAACAAATAGTTGTAAGCCCATTTCCTATGAGGATTCCATCAAGAACAAGGTGGTTGTCGTCAAGGGTAGCATTCTCCGGCCTGAGTTCCGCCACGCCAATCACCAGCTTATGCTGTGTACCGGCGGCTTCGGCGCGCAGGCCAATGCGCGAGGCCGTACCTGCTACTGCATTTCTCTGTACGACGGGAGAAAGACCTCCTTTTATCGCACGGATTTTCTCGGTGTCATGGAGGAAAAGCGCCTTCCCGAATGGGCGCAGAAGGGCTTGGAGAAAGCGAAAGAGATGCACGCGCAGGAAAAGAAGCCGGCTAAAGAAAGAGGTGACGCAAGATGATCGAGTATGAAAAAAGAGCAATGATCGAGGCGGAGGACAAATATACCTTTCGCCAGAGCACGCAGATTTCCATGCAAACCGGACTGATCGGCCACCTCCGGGCAGACATGGATACAGACGGCAACGGCTTTTTCAGCAGCTGGTTTGATTTCCGGGAGGAGCTGAAAACCGATGAGTTCAAGGCAGAGTTTGATGATGTAATCAACTCTCTGCGTGAGGAAGGCGACATTCTTCATAACCGCAGGGCGCTTGCCAAGTACTGCTATTGCACACCCCAAAGCCGGATGCAGGAGGAGCCGGGCTACTATGGCGTCCGTGTGGACACCGAAAAATACGCCTACCTTCTGCGCCTGAACCCGGACAGGGGCGAATACAACCTGTACTGCTATTGCTATCGCCGGGACTGGCTCGATCAGCACCTGAAGGACGCAGAGAAAGGAATCCGTTTTATTGACAGCCATTACAAGGAGCTGTTTCGCATTCCGGATGGCGGCAAGGTGAAAATCCACTATTCGTGGAATGAAGACCAGATTCGCACCTGCCGGTATATCGACGACTACCATGTGGAGATCGGGAGCAACCTCTATCACATCTGCGAGTTTGCCGAGCGCATGGAATATGGCGGCCATACCTGCGAGCCGGTTCGGGACAACCTGCCCGAGCGGTGCTACAGCGTTCTTTCCGGCAGCGACGAAATCATTATCATCAAGCGCGGCGAAAAGGGCTACTTCAAGACGGACATTCCCGTCACCGACAAGGACGAAGCCCGGAGCATCGCGAATGAGTATAATGCAAAGCTCGGCGTCAGCAAGGCGCAGGAAGAAGCGATGAAGGCCGGCTCTATGTTCGGCTTTCAGGTGCCCGCCGCAGACCCGAGAAATTATGACGCAGACGGAAAGCCCGTGATGCCGAAGGACAGAGGTGATGCACGATGAGTAAGGACGATTATCGCATCTGGTCTAATGCCGACCTTGACTATGAGGAGTGGAAAGACTGGATGGAGGAAGAATATCCGACGCTTTCCGAGGACGAGCGCGTCGCCATGATGTATGAGGAAAATGGGCATTATCTTGAGGACGAACGCCTGAATTTGGACATCCAGCTTTCGCAGCCGATACTGGTTGTTGCCGATCTGGGGCTTTGGAATGGCAGGCGCACGGGATACAAAGAAATTCCCAGCGGCAATATCCGGGACTGCCTTTACTCTGATTACGACTACACCACATGGTATGTGGACCGAAACGGAGACTTCCGGTGCGATGACACCCACCATGACGGCACAAACCATTATCTCTATCGGGTATATAAGGACAATGTTTCCCAGGCGCAGAAAGACCGGCTCAAGGAAAAAATCTACAACGGCACAGCCACCAGGGCAGACATTGTCCGTGTCACCCGCAGGCTTGGCGATGAGATCGGAAAAGTGTGCGGCTGGAGCTTTCCAACCAGGCAGAGAGAGCGAGGTGAAGCACGATGAACCACGCACTGCCGAGCGAAAGTTATATTGCCAGACTGGACTATTTGGCTTTCAACGGAAAAGTATGCAGCAGCGTTGCGTACAGCGATGAGCAGCGCTTCCTGGAAGACCTGAAGGAGTCGCTCTATCACGGAGAGCCGCTGTGCGTCGTTCTCTACCGAGACCGGAACGGCAAGACGATTTCTCGTGCGTTTCTGAACGACCTGGATACACTGCCAAAAGGACTTTTCATAGAGGACAGTTCCCACAGAAAGCCGAAGGAAAGGGGTGAAGCACGATGAGGGTAAATGCCATGACAGAGAAACTTGAGGATGTAACCGTTCTGGGGCATCCCATGCTTTTTACCTGCCTGCGGGTAGACCGTGACACTGTTCCGCAGGGCATGTATATGTACGAGGTTCGCCACGATGATGACCAACAGGGCGAGCCGGTTCAGATTGCCAACTGGATCATGGTGAATCATTGGGGAATGTTGATTTCCAATAGACCCATTCGCTTGGAGCCCCGACCGGATGGGAGAAACGCCTACCGCGACATTGATCCTGAAAACGATTGGAACTATGAGGGCACGCTTACTACCGTGAAGGAGTACATGGAGAAGAATCCACCGGCGGTTCATAAGCAAAAAGACCACGAACCTGTGAGATAAGGAGAAGCTATGGATAAGAAGAAAGCCATCTGCGAGTATCTCCGTAAAAATCATATTGGCAAAGAAAATGCCATCCACAGCAAGGAGCTTGAAAAGCTGTTTCTGCTTGACGGACGAAATATTCGCCGCAAGATCAGCGCCTTGCGACAGGATGGCTTTCCTATTTGCAGCGATGAAACGGGCTACTATTACGCAGATAACCAGAAAGAGATCAATACCACCGTCTGCCGGCTGAATGAGCTTGTGACGAAGGTGTCCAACGCCAGAACCGGGCTTTTATTTGCGTCAATCCTCGGAGAGAATGCGCAGACCGTTGAGGTCACGATCAAAGTAAGATAAGGAGGGAGTTCCCATGCCGAGCAAATACAGAATCATTTTGGAGATGGCGTCCCAGACTGCTAGGAATATCGCCTCCAATGCCGACCGATATACCGATTTTCTGATTACGGCGGCAAACAACTACAAGTACAGCTTTAAGGAGCAGCTGCTCATCCATGCGCAAAAGCCGGATGCAACGGCGTGTGCGGAAATTGACACATGGAATAAACTCGGCAGATGGGTAAACAAGGGCACGAAAGGCATCGCACTGCTGATCGACAGAGATGTTCCCTACAAGCTGAGACATATCTTTGATATCTCCGACACCAACAGCCGTGCCGGAAGGAACATCACCCTTTGGCAGATGAAGCCGGAGTACGAATATGCGGTATCGGAAAGCCTTCAGGCCAGCTTCGGCGATGTGGAGGAGCCGCGAGATTTCCCGCACCTTCTCATGGATATTTCCGATTATGCCGTGGAGGATAATCTTTCAGATTATCTCATGGAGTTGAACGCTGTCAAAGCCGGCAGCTTTCTGGAGGAGCTGGATGACACAAGCCTTGAGGCATGGCTGAAAACCACGCTGAAAAGCAGCGTCGCTTTTATGGCGCTCTCCCGTGCGGGGTATGAGCCAAGGCAGTATTTTGACCGGGAGGATTTCAGCCATCTCTTTGACTTCAACACCGTGGAAGTTATCTCCGTGCTCGGTGCCGCAGTCAGCGATATTTCTGAGATGGTCATCCGGGAAATGGGCGAAACCGTCAAGGAGATGGAGAAGGAGGAAAAGCGGAAGATTCGCACATTTGCGCAGACCGGTTCTTCTGCGTATCATAAGAACCGAACAGAAAACAAGGAAAGGAGCAACGAACATGGAACTGACCTATACGATGCAGGGGGACTATCTGATTCCCGATCTGACCGTGCCGGAGAGCCCGAAGCTTGGGAAGTATGGAATGCTGCGGCGGACATTCCTCCGCAAACACCGGGATGGGATTTACACCGGGATGCTGCTGAACGGAACACTGAACAGTCATCTGGAGGAAGTGGACCGGCAAGCCAGCGAGATGATGGAACGCCTGACCCGACAGATGGCAGAGAAGCAGGGCGTGACGGAGCGCCTGAAAGCGGAAGATCAGATGAAATGGGTGCAGATGATGAATTCCATTCGTCACTCGGCGGAGGAAGTGATTCTGAACGACCTGATCTACGCGTAACGCTTCCCACAGTTGAACAGCAGCAGGAAATTATCGCAGAAGCGGAGGAAGAAAAATCCTCCGCTTTTGCTATTTCTCAGGAGGACATCGACGCCATTCTGACACGGGGCAGCGGCATCCATCAGGGCAAATTCCGCATCTATGAGCAGTTTCTCAAACAGGAGTCTCCCGAGAGCAACATCACCTTTTTGAAAAACGAATACGGCGTCGGCGGCGCGTATCCTGCCGTTTCCGGCAGAAATCTCGATGAAAGCCACGACGCTAAAGGAATCAAAATCAGCAGAGGAAGAATCTCCCAGCCCGACGCAGAAATGCTTTTGCGGTGGAATAAGGCCGAGAGGCGGATCGGGGAGCTGATCCGAGCCGACCGCTATCTGAGCCAGGCCGAAAAGGACAACTATCCTGCCTACCGGGAGCAGGCAGAAGCTCGGAGGAAACGAGGTGAAATCTCTGAGGAGTTCCGGTCGATTGTCTATGATTACAATGACTTTGTGGCGCAGCTTGGTGAGGAAAGCAAAGCGCTGAATCTGTATTATTTGTCAAGCTGCTGGAGTGCGTTCAGCGTGGGCGAAAAGAAAATGCACGCCCGTACTGCGGAGGGTGACTTCATCCTCCCCATGATGCGCGAAGCAATGAATACGATCATTGCGGACAACACCCACCTGACCGCACGGTGCGAAGCCATGCTGGAAGCGTTGAACAGCGATGTGGCGAAGTCCCTTGAGCCGACCTTTGATGAGTTGAACCCTCCTCCGGAGCTCCGGAAGGAATACCGCTATCATCTCGGTGATACGGTCTATATCGGTACGCAGGAATACGAGCTGCTGTCTTTTGACGAGAAGAAGGTCGTCCTCTTTGATACGCAGTTCCCGCTGTTTAACAAGGAGCTGACTCGTGAAGAGTTCGATAGCCGGCTCAAAGAAAATCCGCTGAATGACAGGCTGCTGCAAGCCGTGGAAGAACCCCCTGTCGCAGACAATACGAAGGCGAGAATATCCCTTGACACCGGCAGTAACAGGGTTCACTGGATTTACTTCAATCCCGATGCAGATGCAGGTGGACAGTATGTTTCCGGTGACCTTGATTTCTCTGTTTTTGAAGAGCTTGTCGAGCAGTATGACATTGCCAACCATCCGGAAAACGCCGCCGACTTCCGAAATGACCTTGAAGAAATGTCGGATCAGTTCCTTGCAGACATCAATACTCCGTTCTTCATGGAAGCTGAAAATGACTATGAGATGGACTGCGATTATATCGAGTTCACGCCGGAAAACCTCCTGAAGATTCACGAGGATATTCTATCTTTAGAGGCAGACCGGGAAGCAGCGCGAGAGACTGACCGATATGAGGCGGAGTTTGGTGCGGACGGCACACGGGTATTCAGAGAAACGGAAGATTTGGCAGAAGACGATTCCGAAATTGAGAGCCTAACGGACGAAGAATTGGATGCTCTGCCCATCAGCACCGTCAAAGACGGCGAGGTTGTGACCTATTCCAATGCGGAGGCCTTGCTGGATGACCAGAAAGAATCGCTCGCCCCGCCTCCGCAGGTGAAAAGATCCTCTAGGGTTGCGCCTCATGTGCTGCATCCGGAAATCAACACCGAGTACCGAACCAACTTCCAAATCGAGAGCGATGATATCGGCGTGGGCACACCGCTGGAACGGTTCTATCACAATATCCGTGCCATTCAGCTTCTGAACAAGCTGGACGCTGAAAGCCGATTGGCAACACCCACGGAGCAGCGCGTACTTGCCGACTATGTGGGTTGGGGCGGTCTCTCTGAGTTCTTCAAGGAGGACAATCCCCATTATGCCGAGCTGAAGGATGTGCTTTCCGATGAGGAATATGCGTCGGCGAGAGAATCCACGCTGACGGCCTTCTATACACCGCCCGTAGTGATCAAGGCGGTGTACAGTGCCTTGGAGAATATGCACTTCCAGACCGGCAATGTGCTGGAGCCCTCCTGCGGCATCGGAAACTTTATGGGGCTTGTTCCCGAAAGCATGAATGACGCGAAGTTCTACGGCGTGGAGCTGGACAGTATTTCTGGGCGGATCGCCCAGCAGCTCTATCAAAAAAACAGCATCGCGGTGCAGGGCTTTGAGAGTACAAATCTGCCCGACAGCTTCTTTGACGCCGCAATCGGCAATGTCCCCTTCGGGCAGTTCAAGGTACCCGACAAGCGCTATGACAAGCACAACTTCCTCATTCACGACTATTTCTTCGCCCGCACTTTGGATAAGGTGAGACCCGGCGGCGTGATCGCCTTCATTACCTCAAAGGGTACGCTGGATAAGGAAAAACCCAATGTTCGAAAGTATATCGCGCAGAGAGCCGACTTGCTCGGCGCTATCCGGCTGCCGAATGATACCTTCAAGGCCTCTGCCGGCACAGAGGTCACATCGGACATTATCTTCCTCCAAAAGCGTGACCGATTGGTGGATATTGAGCCCGATTGGGTGCATCCGGCCACCGACGCCAATGGCATCCGGATGAACGCCTATTTTGTGGACAACCCTGAAATGGTGTTGGGCGACATGCAGATGGTCAGCGGGCCTCACGGCATGGAGTCCGCCTGTATTGCTTATGAAAATGCAGAGCTTGGGGACCTCTTGCGGGATGCCATCCAGAACATTCATGCCGAGATTACCGAATTTGAAATCGACGATCTTGAAGCGGAGGATGAGGACCTTTCTATTCCCGCTGACCCTGATGTGCGCAATTTCAGCTTCACGGTGGTGGACGGCAAGATTTATTACCGCGAAAACAGCCGCATGAATCCCGTGGATGTTTCCGCGACTGCCGAAAGTCGCATCAAAGGCATGATTGCCATCCGTGACTGTGCCCGGATGCTGATTGAGTACCAGACGGAAGACTATCCCGATGCCGATATCAAGGCAGAGCAGGAAAAACTCAATCGCCTCTATGATGATTTCGGCAAAAAATATGGGCTTATCAGCGCAAGAGCCAACAATTCGGCTTTCAATTCCGACAGCTCCTACTGCCTGCTTGCCTCGCTGGAGGTGCTGGATGATGAGGGCAACTTCCTCCGCAAGGCAGATATGTTCTCCAAACGAACCATCAAGCAGAAGGTAACGGTGCAGTCGGTTGACACGGCTTCCGAGGCCTATGCTCTGTCTCTTGCGGAAAAAGCGAGAATCGATATGCCGTATATGTCAAAGCTCACCGGCAAAACCGAGCAGGAGCTGTTTGAGGATTTGAAGGGTGTTATTTTCCTCAACCCCATGCACATAAGCGAAGAGGACGGCAAGCCGAAGTATCTCCCTGCCGATGAATATCTCTCCGGCAATGTCCGTGAAAAGCTCCGTTGGGCAAAGCGGAGTGCGGAGCTCTACCCCGAAGATTACGGTGAGAATATTCGTGCGCTTGAGGCGGTGCAGCCGGTTGACCTGACGGCAAGTGAGATTTCCGTAAGGTTGGGCGCAACATGGCTGCCTCCGGAAACCATCGAGGAGTTCATGTTTGAACTGTTCAGCACCCCACGCTACTGCCAGTGGAACATCCATGTTCACTACGCGCAGTACACCGGCGAATGGAATGTGGAGGGGAAATCCTATGACCGCAGCAATGTGAAAGCTCACAATACCTACGGTACCGGTAGAGTCAACGGTTATAAGATTATGGAGGAAACCCTGAACCTCCGTGATGTGAGAATTTTTGACTATATTGAGGATGCAAACGGCAGGAAAACGGCTGTGCTCAATAAGAAAGAAACCGCCATCGCCCAGGGCAAGCAAGAGCTTATCAAGCAGGCCTTTGCCGACTGGATTTGGAGCGATCCGGAACGCCGGGAGCAGCTGACCAAGCTGTATAACGAGAAGTTCAACAGCATTCGCCCCCGCGAGTATGATGGCAGCCACCTGAACTTTGTGGGAATCAACCCGGAGATCACGCTGAGGCCGCACCAAGTCAATGCCATTGCGCACATTCTCTATGGCGGCAATACCCTGCTTGCCCATGTAGTGGGGGCCGGGAAGACGTTCGAGATGGTAGCGGCTGCCCAAGAGAGCAAACGGTTGGGCTTGTGTCAGAAAAGCCTGTTTGTGGTTCCCAATCACCTTACCGAGCAATGGGCAAGCGAATATCTCCAGCTCTATCCCTCCGCCAACATCCTTGTTGCAACCAAAAAGGACTTCGAGGCCAAGAATCGCAAGAAGTTCTGCGGGCGCATTGCCACCGGCGACTACGATGCGGTCATCATTGGGCACAGCCAATTTGAGAAGATTCCCATGTCTATTGAACGGCAGCGTGCCATCCTGCAGCAACAGCTGGATGAAGTACTGGACGGCATTTCTGAATTGAAGAAAAACCGTGGGGATAATTTCTCCATCAAGCAGCTGGAGCGAACCAAGAAAACGGTCAAGCAGAAGCTGGACAAGCTCAATGACCAGTCCCGCAAGGATGATGTTGTGACCTTTGAAGAGCTGGGCGTTGACCGTATCTTCATCGATGAGGCGCATTACTATAAAAACCTCGCCGCATTTACAAAAATGCGGAATGTGGGTAACATCAGCCAAACCGAGGCCATGAAGTCCAGCGACCTGTATATGAAGTGCCGGTATCTGGACGAGCTGACCGGCGGCAGAGGCGTTGTGTTTGCCACCGGCACACCCATCTCCAACAGCATGGTGGAGATGTACACCATGCAGAAGTATCTCCAGTACGGAGCGCTGCGCAGGAATGACCTTCTCCACTTCGATGCCTGGGCCTCCACCTTCGGTGAGACGGTGACAGCCATCGAACTCTCCCCGGAGGGCACGGGCTACCGCGCCAAAACGAGGTTTGCCAAGTTCTATAATCTACCGG
>OIZV01000728.1_pt1 | contig 13700 bp, 18 predicted proteins | sample 1588681 | NCBI WGS metagenome assembly OIZV01 (sample SAMN03283281) | human gut metagenome | biome: human-associated habitat; material: feces | host: Homo sapiens | place: Peru | collected 2012
TAATCCACCTTATAAGCTTTCCTAAAAAAGTCCAAGTTCACTTTGGGCAGGACAATACAACTTTGGAAGGTAAAACAGCTCTTATGTATGCATGTGAAAATCAACAGATAGCTGAGCATATTAATTTATTAATAAACAATAATGCGAATATAAATTCGGCAGATAACGAAGGTAAAACAGCATTAATGTATGCTCTTGAAAATTATACAGAACCTGACATTGCATATTTCTTAATATTTGCAGGAGCAAATTGTTCTGCAGAAGATAAAAATGGAAAAACTGTATCTGAATATCTTCAAAAGAATGTAAGTTTAAGAAAATCCGAATTAAACAAAATAATAATGATGTCACAAAACAATGGTGAAAATAATATAACAGACGATTCTTTGACTATACAGACTGAAAATAATTTTGAAGCTGTAGAAACCTCTTCGGAAAAAATAGATGATAAAGAATTCATAGAAATAGAAAATAAAATAGATTCTGTGAACACTTCAGTAGAAATTTCCGATGAATAAGAAGAAAAAAATGATGCATTATAAGACTTCTTTTATTAATTCAGAACTATAAGCACGGAATTTTAAGAGTTTTTAGCATGGTGTAAGTATTACAAATTCGTGTCATTGACTCCATAACCCCTCTATGATATAGTTAAAACCGAGGTGAATTGATAAAAACATTACTTCACCTCGGTTTTAATTTAGGGTGGATTGTATGATAGGACGAAAAAAAGAAACAACTGAACTAAATAAACTCTATGATAAAAACAGTGCAGAATTTGTTGCAATATACGGACGTCGTCGTGTTGGAAAAACATATCTTGTTGATGAAACCTTCTCAGGACGAATTACATTTCGCCATGCAGGTTTAGCACCTGAAGATCAAAAGAATGATATAGGTCAACTAAAAAATCAATTGGAACATTTCTATAAATCTCTTCTCCTTCATGGAATGGAAGAATGTGAAAAACCTAAGAATTGGTTTGATGCATTTTTCCTTTTAGAAAAATTCCTGCAAAAAATTGATGCGGGGACAAAACAGCTAATCTTTATAGATGAATTACCATGGCTTGATACACCTCGTTCAAATTTCATTCAGGCATTTGAAGGCTTCTGGAATACATGGGCCTGTCATCGAAAGAATCTTATGCTGGTTGTCTGTGGTAGTGCAAATTCATGGATACTAGATAAACTGATAAATGCCCATGGAGGGCTTTATAATAGGGTAACGCATGAAATGAAGCTCTCTCCATTTACACTTTCTGAATGTGAAGATTTTTATAAGGCAAATAATGTAAAAATCTCCAGATATGATATAGTTCAAAGTTACATGGTATTCGGCGGTATCCCTTTTTATCTGGGATATGTAAACGGAGAATATAGTCTTCCCCAGAATATTGATAACATCTGTTTTGCAAAGAATGCTCCGTTAAGAGATGAATATGACAGACTTTTTGCATCTGCATTTGAAAATCCAGATTATATAAAAGCGATTGTCAACCTGTTAGGAACAAAGAATGCTGGTTATACAAGAGCTGAAATTTTAGAAAAATTAGATATTTCAGATGGAGAAACCTTTACCAAAAGCTTAAAAGCTCTTCTTGCAAGTGATTTCATTGTAAAATATTATCCATTTGGCTTAAGCAAAAGAAGTGTTCATTACAAGCTAGTAGACTCATTTTGCATATTCTATCATCATTTTATGAAAAACCTGAAAACGACAAATGAAAAATTCTGGCAGCAGAATAATACTTCTCAATCCCTATCATCATGGCGTGGTTTTGCTTTTGAAAACGTATGTTTCAACCATGTGGAACAGTGCAAAAAGGCTCTCGGCATTTCTGGTGTAGTTACACAAACTTCTGCATGGTCTAAAAGACCAGATGATGAAGAAGGAACTCAGATTGATTTGCTTATTATTCGAGATGATAATGTAACAAATATGTGTGAATTGAAGTTTTACAGTGGAGAATATGAAGTAGACAAGCCTTATTATAAAACTCTGCTCACAAGAGAATCCCTTCTTCAAAAAATGGTATCTCCAAAAGTTGTAATCCGCAGCACATTAATAACAACCTTTGAGTTAAAAAAAAATGAGTATAGTAGTGTATTTTCTAATGTTATTTTGATGGATGATTTATTTGAAAAATAGTTACTCGATACTTTGGCGATAAGTGTATAAAAATAAGAGTTATCGCCGAAATATTTAATATTCTTAAAGTCCGATATGGGCGTTCTCTTCAAAAACAGCTCATCACCGCAAATGTCACCTATCAGCTTTCCCTTAAAATATACAAGGTATCCGCCCATCATAGATTTTATGACAATATCGCCTGCTTCAGAAAAACAGTCGCGGACATATTCATTAAACTCATTCATCATGATTATCTCTCCATATAAAACTCAACCTGCTCTCCAGGCGGTCCGTAACAGAAAGCCATGCCATCATCATCAGCAAGAAGGGCCATATATCGAATTGCACCAAGGCAGTGAGTTCCGCCAGCATTAGTAAAAATCTCAAGCAGACCGTTTCTGGTATCAATCATCATACCTTCAGCCCACTCGCGTATAACTTTCAAACCAAGAAGCTCAATATAAAATTCGCGGACCTTGGCAAGTTCTTCTGCTGTTCCGCATTTCATTTTTTGCCTCTTGATTTATTATAGCAGAGATTTATACATAAGGCACTGTATAAATTATTCCCGATTATCTGAAAATCAGCTGCTGTGTATCTTTTACAAGTTTAATAAAAGCTTTTGTTGAATTGTCTTCAGTATGTTCAAAATTAAGTATAAAACCTTCAGTTCGCAGCTTATACCTTTCAAGTTCTATTTTTTCTGCTTCTGTTTTAACCGGAAGAATTGTATTTATTTGAGTTTTTTTTCTTAGATCCATCAAACTGAAAGCAACAGATTTTGAATACCTTTTAAGATATCTCTTTGCTTCAGGTGACAAACTTGGAGTGTATTTTATTGGCTTGTTTTTCTTATATGCTTTTCTAAAACCTTCCCAAATCTTGATTATTTGGTTAGCTTCTGAATTGAACAATCTATAATCCATATCTCCTGGCAAAATAGTTCTAATAAACTCTTCAGCAAGACTTAACTGTGCTAATATAGCCAAATCATCCTCCGTATAAAACTCCGCGTTCAGCGGCGATGCACGAGGCATCGAATCGCAGTTTTGCCAACGGCAAAATCTGCAGTGATAAAAATTACATGGATGTAATTTTTATCACACCTCCTTTATCCTATAACGACCGGCAATTTATCTTTTACAGATATTTTTAAAGGTAAAGTATCATTTATGATACGCTCGGATTGACTGACAAGACTTAAAGTTTTTTCCAGAAGCTCTGGATTTTCGATATAACATTTCTGCCTGAATATTGCAGAAATAATACTCAATGCCTTTTGCTTTAAGTTCTCATTTTCGATTGCGTCCTGAGTTTCATCCACTGCTTTGTTATAACCATCTGACATAATTTGTTCATTATAAGAGTCTAAATCGCTTTTATAATTTGAATAGGCAGAACTAAGAGCTTCTAATATTTCTGTTTTAGCATCTTTAAAAAACAATATATAATCAAGAAAAGCTTGTAACTCTTCTATAAACCTAGATAAGCTTTCATTAAGGTTTGATACTTTAAATCTATAAACTTGATTTTCCTGATTTCTGATATTAGAAAGTAATTCTTCTAAAGTTCCTGTCATTTCATTTATTTCATCATCAGAAACTGAGAGCTTATTTTCGTAATATAGATCTTTCAATACTTTTATTGCAGCTTTAGTATTCTCACCTAATACCATAAAGATACCATAGTTTACTTTCAATAATGCAGCGGGTTCAATTTGTCTGTATTCATTAAAGAATATTCGAATAATATCCGGGAAATGATTTTTTTCATAATCTTTTTGTTCATAAGAATCGAGTACATAATCATAATAAGTCTTCGAACTTATAAGGATTTCCAGCAGATAGCTGATTCTTTCTAAACCAGTGTAACCACTTAATTCGTGTAATTGAAAATTATCTAACATAATCAATCGCTCCTTATAAAACTCCGCGTTCAGAGGCGGTGCAGAAAGCACCTCCTTTTATTGAGGGTTTATTACAAAACCCTCAAAACGGCGAAGTCAAGGCTTTAAGCGTGAGCGTGCCTTGACTCGACGTATTTTTTCCTACTAAGTTCCAGGCTTCTTGCAATTCTTTTTCTACGATCGTCCTTTTCTTTTTTATACAGTGGAAATTCGTCTTCTAAAATCCCGTTTTCAATTTTTTGAGCAAGATTCCAGAGTTTTTTTATCTGTTGTACGACTGCATCCTTTTCCGGAGTCCGTTTAACTTCGAGAATTTCATCATAATATTCATTAGGCGGAGCACCAAAAATATGAGGTCCGGTAATAAGCTTTTTGCCAAACCGTATGCTCTCCTCACTGTATATACGATCGTCATAGGGATCTTTTAATCGGTCTGGAAGGGAATCTATCTCTTCCTGATTTTCCCTATAGAATTCAAGGAGTTTAGGTACTACAGAAAGTTCCTTACCGTAGACTATGTCTTTCCGCTCTCCTTTAATTTTTTTCCCTTTATATTTCTCTCTGGGAAGAAGTATTTTTCGGTATAGACCATTGTCATAGACTCGTATTATAGATTCTCCACCTTCTACTAACCCCTTACTCCGCCGTTCATAGATGACTTCAGAAAAATCTTGCAAAATATTTTCGATTTTTCCTTGCTCCACTGCAGCCACTCTTTCTCTTCGCGCTTCATTGACAATCTTTTCATTACATTCCGCACAGCAGCGTTTATTTTCACCAAAAGCTGCTTTTTCTTCTTCAGCGGTCCAAACGCACCAGGTTGAATAACCATAGTCTGTGTATTCTTTTCCACAGAAGCAACATTTTCCTGTTTCCGTAATATGACCACCTTTGCGGGCTACCCATTCAGAAAATTCTTCTTTAGACATTTTGACCTCCCTTCATGAAGAAAAAATAAGCGAGTTTTAAAGCCCAAAATTTCGGGCTTTAAAACTCGTAAGTCATTTGGAAAAACTCATAATGAGGTTTTCCAAATGACTAGCTTATACCAATTTGCACAGGCTGAAATTCTCCACAGTCCGCGCTTCTCTAAGCCCTGCAATTTTTTAATCAATACATTCATCACAACAGCTGTTTATCTGTCTTTAAAAATACTTTTCTGCCTGCTTTAAACCATCAGCTAAATACTCTTCTTCAATACTGTGATGCCCCTTTATTAAAATGCTGTTTTGATAAAAATCTTCTTTATATTGGAATAATTTATCAAATGAATCTTTGAAATGAAATAATTCATCGTCCTTTGCAAAAATGCCAAAACTTCTTCTTTTTTGTTCTTCTGGAATGTCTTCATATTTTTCCATTTCACGAAAGTCTGCCAATACTTTATCTGAAAGAATTATGGGATTACCAGTTGACCGGTCTCTAAGTTTTGGAATCTCAATAGAAGGATATAAACACGGATTTATTACAAGTTTGTCTATTATCTCTTCATATTGAAGAACATAAAAAGCTCCAAGGGAGGCTCCAATTAACAAATCAACTTTTTCACTCTTACAATAGTCCCTGATAAGACACTGAGTTTTTTTTACATCAGTGTGCAAATCTGGAAAAGGTATTGAATGAATGTTCCATTTTGTGAGAGTCTTTTTTAGCGTTTCAAAAGTTCCGCCCTTTGGATTTCCCATAAAGCCGTGAATGTATAAAGCGTTTTTCTTCATAATTATTTCTCTATATAATCGCGTAATGATAATCCCCGACGAGGATTTCTTAATCTTTTCAGTGCTTTTTTTTCTATTTCCTTTATTCTTTCAGCAACATATTTCTGAAACTGTTCATATTCTTCTGGAGTCATGTCAAATATATCCGGTTCATTACTCAGCCTTAATACCTGCAAAGGCTCAAGATTGATTTGTTCCATAAGCTTACCTGAAATCCATATTTGAAAGGGGTCGGTATAGACATTTTTATTGCTTCTTATTTCAAATTTTGCAAAATAGCCCATTTGTTTCATATCATCTGTTTTGAGGTAGATGCTATTTTGCCCGATAAAACTTGTTGACTTTTTATTAGAAAGAATCTTTTTTCCAGAGTCCTGATTTTGCCTGCAACTTACCCTAATAAATGCCTTCTCAAAATTTACAGCTAAAACCGTGGTAAAATATTTCAGGTCATGAAGATAGGCCAAATCATACTGCTGGTCATGACGAATTAGCCCAAGGTTATCAAAGCACTTGTCTGTAAACAAAAACAGCTTCTCACCATTCAGCAGGGAACAATAGACTTTATCCTCGCTGTTGATTTTTCCTGAGCCACTATTGCTGTCAACAAGGCTTTCAAATTCTTCCGTAATATTCACTTCCTGAATTTTAAAAGAACAGTTGCTTATGTTTTCTATTTCCGGAGACCGCAGGGTTTCGCTAAGAACATCAGAAAGGAAATCCTTAAAGAGTTCATTTTTCTTTTGCCTGTCCTCAACCGGATAAACCTTATCCTGTAAAGGGTTTTCCAAATTAGAAAAATCTAAAGAAGTATTAGAATCTGCCATAAATTTTACCTCTATATAATAAATACACAAAAGGTGTTTTTTTTAAGTAAAATTCTTTAAAAAAATGCAAAATTTTTTACTGTTTAGTTTTTATTATGCCATACATTCCAATAGTATAAATAATCAGTAAGATTCCATTAATAATTACATAAGGTGCAACTTTTACAGCCGTAAAAGCAAACACAAGATTGCAGATTAAAAAAAGGACAAAAAAGATTGACGACAAAGCCGTTATGTTTATTCCTCCAGTTCTTCCTTTGGTTGAAATTCCCAAAATTCCTGTCAAAGTAAGTGCAGAAGTGATTCCAGCCCCACTGCATAAAAGCCAAACCAAATGCTCAGTTGAATTTGCTGCATAAAAACCATATCCGATTAATGCTGCAATAAGTACAGAAGCTACAGTCAAAAAAATATTACATTTCATTTTCTTTCTCCTAAAATTAGATTACATCTGTGGTGGCACTGGAGGAACTGGCGGAACCGTGCCCGCAAACAGACCTGCAAGCTCTGAAATACTTCCCGCTGCCTGCCAGTTTGCCATTCCACTTTTCCAGACAAGACTTTCAGAAGTCAACTGACCGTTTGCTGCCATTGTTGATAAGACCGAAACAGTATAAGGGCCGGTAGCAGTTCCATTAACTGCTACATGATAACTTTCATTTCCAGGAACCGGCGGTACATTCTGAGCCTGAGAACTCACCTGTTGATTCATTCCGTTCATCATGCCGCCAACCATACCAGCCATGTTCTGTCCGATTGCGCTTCCCATCGCCATTCCTGCCATCATTCCTGCCGGGTTCATTCCCCCGCCATTTCCAAGATTGATTCCCATAGCACCATTTGCGCCCATTTGTCCGAATGCCTTTGCCCCTTCAACGCCGACTTCTGCCTGCTTTTCAAGCTGGAAAGCAGAAAGATTTGCGCTTTCATTCTGAAGTCTTTGAGCCTGAACCATACCCTCACGCTGAATGCGCAGGGTTTCTTCCATGTTGGTAAGGTTTGCATTGGTCTGACGCTGAATTGTCTGACTTGTAATATCCTGAGTAACGGCTTTGAGCTTGTGGTATCCATCAGAAGTTTTATCAATATCGATATCTTCTATATCTACTGAACTTACAGTTACACCAAACTCATTCTGTAAACGTTTTTTCAGAGATTCTTCAACTACATCGTTAATTTCTGTAAGCTTACGCTCAAGCTGAATTACTGGGATTCCTTTCTCTGAAGGAATATTTGCTACTACACTTTTTACATATTTTGTTACAGCTGATTGTATCTGAGATTTAAAATCATCCATGTCAAAATGTATCAGGCGTCGCTGTTTGATGAATTCTTTGTAGTCTGTAATTTTAAAACGAATATCGCCGCGAACAGCCACAGGAACTGCATAATCAAGAAAACGGGGATCTGCAACGTCAAAAAAAGGAACTGCAAATCTTGTTTGAATTAGACCCGCAAGATTTATAAAATAAATTTCAGCCTGAAAAGGACTTGAACCGCTAAAAGCCGCACCTACAATACTTGCAAGAACAGGAAAGTTTCCTGTTTTTATAGTCTGATCAAAAGGACCTTCAATAAAATCCTGATTACCCTTTTCTCCCGGATAAACAAAAACTGCGACTTCGCCGTCTTTTACCCTAAGGCTTGAACCATAGCGGATTGCATTTTCTTTTTTAGTTGAATTTACATCCTCTCCAGCTGGCCGCCATTTCCAGATTAAATATTCTTTTTCATCACAGCGGATTGCATCCATCAATCCGCCTTCGTTTTTTTTATTGAATAAGCCCATTAGTTTGTCTCCTCATTTTTAAGATTGCAAAAAATCCAGTTAAACCTGTCTATTTCTTTATATGAAAAAGCATCAAGTCCAAAAATCTCTTTGTATTTATTTATAATCTTGACGTAATCTTTATAGGATTTTCGCAGTGTGAACGGAGAAATACTTATATCCTTTCTATAATATCTAAGAACCTTTTCATTTCTACTGTCAAAAATTGGATAAACATCAGGACGATGAAAAGAACAGTATTTTGATGCAAATGAATATTCTCTCCTAGCACTTTTACACTTCTTTTCAGTTTCTGCAGCTATATCGTCAACAAGAGACAAATCACCATTTTGAAGCCGCCTATCAATGTTTAATTGATAAATAACTTTTGCAACAGAATATGTATCTCGGATATTTGTTGAATAAAAATCATTCAAGCAAGAAACTTTTACCAGAACATTTTGCAAATTATTATTCTGGTAAAAATGCTGAAATAGTATAGATAAAGCATATTCCTGTTCCAGCATTTTAGAATCACGGTATGTGTACCACTTATCCAAATACTTTTTAACAATTTCTTTATTGTCTGACTTATTTTCTATTTCTAATGTATCTTCTATTAATGTATCTTCTATCATATGTGCGTTATACCTTTCTATTTCCTATTTGATTATAAAATGAAGCGAAGTAGCATTTTCTAGTTTATATTCGTAATCTCGATCCTCAATAATCAAAGTTCCAGAATCACCAGACTTTATATATCTTAACTGTGCTTCTATATCTTCAAGCTTAAAAGGAAGGTAATCATCATTTATATAAAATCGCTGACCAAAATTAAAATTATTAGGAATAGGTTTTACATTTCTGACTTTGAATTCAACCTTAAAACTTGTATTTCCATTAAACGTTGTTATTGTTCCATCAGACACAACTTTATAGTAATCCGCTAATTGATGTGGTAGATAGATTTGATTTTGTGGAATATCAACGACTTTCCCTTTATGTGTCCAAATAGGAAGTCCATCTAAAACAATGCAGACTAATATAAATCCCCAAAATGAAACTGCAGAAATAGTAAATATACGTAAGAATTTATGAAGAACTGGATGCGTATATTTGAATTTTCTTTGTTCCTTAACTTTCCTCTCATTCAAACGAGTTCGTTCTTCAATGTTTTTTTTATAATTTTCATACAACTCATTTAAAGCACTATCCCATTTTTTTGTTTCACCAACAATCAGATCATCTGCTTTCAGCATTATGTAGACTTTGCTTTTGATTTCATCAAACTTACTTCTAAAAGAGCTGACACGCATCTGGTCAGCACCATTCTGCATGTCCTGGTTTAAGATTGATGCAACCATCAGCATAAAGTTTCCGAGAGCTTCTCTTTCATTTGGAATAGGAAATGAAGCAACAAAATCACGCTCTTCTTTTCCTTCGTACTTTATAAGTCCTTCCTGAAAATCTTTTGAGGTTTTGCTTACGCTTATTCCTGATAATTCATGACCATTAGGGCATGTTAATGCAAAGGCAGATACTTCAGCTCCGCAGACAGGACATTTTCTTTTAACTCCTACAAATACTTCCTTCCTTTTTGTATCATCCCCAACATTCTCATTTATTCCAGGGATTGGCGGAGTCTGTGTTCCAGAAAGCGGAGCTCCGCATGTATCACAAAACTTTGCATCATCATTTAACTGCTTACCGCAGTTTGTACAAAACTTCATTTTTCCACCTCAATTTTCAAAAAATTACTTCTTCTTTCCAAACATGCCAAAGCCTTTAGAAATTCCGGCGAACGACTGTTTCATTTGATCTGCAAGCTGATTTTTCATTTCATTCATAGGCTCGGCCATCGTATCTTTTACCATACCTCCCATTTCTGAAAAGGCATCTTTTATTGGAGCGGCAATGTCTTCTTTAATCTGTTCTGTTGCAGTGAGCTGCCCGTTTGCTTTTCTGTTTTCATAATCTTCTTTTTTTTCAGCTGCAGCTTCTTCTGCAAGTGCCTTACATTTTGCCGAGCAGTAATGTTTGGTCGAAAGACTTACAACGCGCTTTACAATTCCAAAACCCATCTGTTCAATAAATCCGCCGTTCATATCATTTTTGATATAAGCACCGCACCAGTCACAATAAATATCTCCTGTCTGAGATGTTTTCATTTTGTTTAAGAAACCCATAATTCACCTTCCAATGCTTTGATTTTTTTTCGTTCCCGTAAGCACGCAGTTATTCTACTCCATCGCTTCAAAATTCCTTTGGGACGCTTTCCTAAAATTCTTGGGAAAATTTCCCAAACAAAAACGGGACTTTTAATGTATACTTGGCGCATGAGCAAAAGTGTTGCTTTAACATTGAAGCATGTTTTTAAAATTGAATTACTCATCATCTATGTGGCAATAATCAATTTTGGATTTTCCATTTATTTTAAGACGTACTCAAACAAAAAGATTTCTGAACTGGATTCTCAGATGCTCAAAATCCAGCTGGAAGAAAACAGCGGCAATTTTAATCATGATGATTTGATAGAAAAACTCACTTACGATTACGCGCCTTTTACTTATTTTGATGAAGAATTAAAAACTGAACTTTCAGAGATTATTGAACTTTTGGAAACAAATCAGAGCACAATTGAGCCGATAATCACTTTTCAAAACAACATGCACCAGACGCAGAACCGCCTGAACCTTGGCTACGACACGCTTTTATACTGCTCTCTCATCCTCATTATGATTGCAGTTTTTCTGATTGTAGAAAAATCATTTAAAAACAGAATAGACCTTCACCGCCTTAAAGTGATGAACGAAGAACAGTCTAAAATCAGCCGCAATCTTCACGACGGTGTTGCTCAGGATCTTGCGGCGCTCAAGCTTTATCTTGAAAAAGAGGATCTTTCCAAATCAAAGTTTTATGCCCAGCAGGCTTTTAACGAAGTGCGCTATATGATTGGAACCACCCACCTGAACCTGAACGAAAGCTTTGAAGAAATTGTAAAAAAACTGGCGGCAACGCTTGAAGCAAACTACAACATTTCAACAAAGGTCTACATCGGTTCAACAAAAATTCAGCATTTAAGCGAAAATGTTCAGATTGAACTTATCCGAATCCTGCAGGAAGCGCTTTCCAACATCAGCCGCCATGCAAATGCGAGCAATGTGGAAATCCGTTTTGTAGACGGCATTGATGACTTCCGCTTTATTATAAAAGATGACGGCAAGGGATTTTCGGAAGAAGAAGTTGAACTTAAAAACAAGCAGAGCGCAAAAAAACATTACGGCGTTTCTAACATAAAAGAGCGCGTGGAACTTTTGGGCGGCACTGTCAATTTTATAAGCGAGGGAGGAACAACAATTGCAATCACAATTAAAGATTCTGTTTGTTGATGATCATGTGGGCTTACGCGACGGCATGACTCAGATGCTTAAAAATAAAGATTCCTCTTTTGATTTTGTGTGCGCAAGAGATTATGAAAGCGCACTGGAAACCTTAAAGGAAAACCGCGGCATCAAAATCGTTATTCTTGATTTGAACCTGGACGGCAGAAGCGGACTTGAACTGATTCCCGAACTCAAAAAACTTTCTCCCGACATTTCAATTTTGATTTACACCATGTTCAACGATGTGATTCATGTTGAAAATTCACTCTTGAACGGAGTTCAGGGCTACATTACAAAAGACGCAACAATTGATGAACTTGCGACTGCAATCATAACTGTTGCAAACGGGAACTCATATTACAACAAAGCCGCAACAGAACTGATGCAGTCGCTTCTTGTAAAACATGGGTGTGAACACGACATCACAAATGATTTGAGCTACTTTTTTGATAACTACAAATCACTTTCTAAAAAAGAGCGTGAAGTTTTTATTCTTCTTTCGCAGGATATGCACGTTGCAGACATTGCCAAAAAGCTCGGCAAATCAGAAAAAACTGTCATCAATCAGCGAACCGAAGTTTATTCAAAACTCGATATTAAAGACAGGCACGACCTTCTTGAAAAAGCAAAACTTCTGGGGCTTATAGTATGAGCGGCAACTTAATAAACAGCAGGTTGCCGGACAAAAACTGGACACCGCGCAGAATAATTTTTACAGTTCTCTTTACCGCCGTTTCAATCGGAATAAATTATCTCGGTTCTTTTCTGGCAGGATTGATTGCATTTCCGCTTTATCTAGATTCAGTAATGACTATTGCGGTAACTGCTTTGTGCGGACTTGTACCGGGCTTAATCTGCGCGTTCTGTTCAAATCTTCTTTTGTTCATTTTTGCACACACGGGAATCTTCTTTTCTGCATGTCATCTTTCTACCGCTTTAATTGCCTGGCTGATTTTCCGCTCAGAAAGAAAAAATCATCCTAACGAAAAACTTCTTTCCGCAGACAGCTTTATGTGGGCTGGATTTTTAGCCGCAATCAGCAATTCAATTATCGGCGACACAATTTCAACTTTTGTTTACGGCGCAAACACTTCAATTCCGCAGGTTGATAACGCCGTTCAGGGAATCTACGTCGTAATCAGAAGCCTGCCGGTTGCAGCCTACATAGGCGGCACAATCACAAACTTTGTAGATAAACTTGTATGTGCTACGATTTGCCTTTTTATTTACCGCTTCGTTAAGAAAGTTTTTTCGGACTTACCATCATTCTAAAACATAACAGATTAGTTTTCCTCTGTCGCAGTAACTTTATTCCAGAAGCCCTCTTTTTGTGATAAAATGTTTTCAAAAGGAAACACTATGGCAAGCATTTTGATTCGTGCGGAGAGCACAAGCCCGACTGCAATACCTTTAGAGAACAGCACAGATTGCGGCAAGCAATCTGTGCTGATTAAAGACACAACCCGTGAACAGCGGGAACAGATTGTCCGCGAATCACTGGGCGAAGATTACGATGTAGGCTGCGGCTATGAATCTACTGGCATCAACTATCAGCTCTATATTGACGGAGTAAAAGAACTCCGCGAACTGAACATGGAAGCCAACTGCGGCTTTGAAGTAGCACATCCGGAAGAAAGAAAATCCGGCTGCAATATGATTTAAGGAAAGGACACACAAATGGTAAAACACATAATCTTATGGACATTAAAAGAAATGAGCGATTCTGAAAAGGAATCTGTAAAAGCCGGAATACGTCGAGTCAAGGCACGCTAACGCTTAAAGCCTTGACTTCGCCGTTTTGAGGGTTTGTACTACCCACTCAATCAAAGAAGGTCTGGAAGGTCTCAAAGGAAAAATCCCGGGACTTGTAGACATCAAGGTAAACACAAGCGGCTTTTGATGAGAATAGTAAATTCGACATGACAATCAAGGATTTTATCCAAAAACGGAATTTCAGAATCGAAG
>OIZV01000734.1_pt1 | contig 13608 bp, 10 predicted proteins | sample 1588681 | NCBI WGS metagenome assembly OIZV01 (sample SAMN03283281) | human gut metagenome | biome: human-associated habitat; material: feces | host: Homo sapiens | place: Peru | collected 2012
TCCACTGAAATCACCAACACGCACACGCCACCCACCACGCCGGACCAGCCGCACACCGGCGCCGACGTGCAGCAGGCCGCTTGGATTGCCGTGGCCATCTTGGGCGCGGGCTTGGTGCTGCTGATCGTTGCCAAGACGGCTTTGCGGAAGCGGGCGTAGTATAAATAACGTGACGGATGAATCGGACGCCAAGCCAGCTGCGCAAGTCGAATTGGATGCGCAGGTTAAACCGGGTGCACAGGTTAAACCGGCTGCCAAGCATAAGAAATCGAATGCGCTGCTCAATGTGATGATTGCCATTTCCGCAATCGCCATGATCGGTGCGCTGGGCCTCATCGCATATCCGACATTCAGCGACTGGTGGAACCGCATGCACCAGTCATACGCCGTAGCAGGCTACGTGGAACAAACCAAAGACATGTCCGGCGCCGAACGCAAAGCCATGCTGAAAGCGGCGCACGAATACAACGAACGGCTCGCCGCGAACGGCGATCGGTGGCACATGACCGACGCGCAGAAGCGCGAATATGATGAAACGCTCGACGTGACCGGCACCGGCATCATGGGCTATATCGAGATCCCGGAGATCGACGTGAGCCTGCCCATTTACCACGGCACGGAGGATTCCGTCCTACAGGTGGCCGTGGGCCATCTGGAATGGACCAGCCTGCCGGTGGGCGGGCAGAGCACCCACTGCGTCCTCTCCGGTCACCGGGGTCTGCCCAGCGCCAAGCTGTTCACCAACCTGGACAAGCTCCGGGAGGGGGATACCTTCCTCCTGCGGGTGCTGGATGAGATTCTGACCTATGAGGTGGATCAAATCCTCATTGTGGAGCCGCAGGATACCGCCGCGCTGGAAATCGCGGAGGGGGAGGACTACTGCACCCTGGTGACCTGCACCCCCTACGGCATCAATACCCACCGGCTGCTGGTTCGCGGACACCGCATCGACAATATCGAGGAAGTCAAAACCGTGCGGGTCACCGCCGACGCCGTCCAGTTAGAGCCCATGCTGGTGGCGCCCGTCGTGGCGATCCCCATGCTGCTGATTCTGTTGATCCTTCTGCTGCTGCCCAGGCGCAGAAAGAAATAGGAGGTTTTTTCATGAGAAAGCATGTTATTTCCGGCCTGCTGGCGCTGCTTTTCCTGCTTGCTCTGCCCCTGTCCGCCGCCGCCCACGCGGTTCCGGATGAGAGCCGGAACGGCCATTGCAGCATCACCGTCTCCATGACCTACAAGGGAAAAGCCGTCCGCGGCGGCACGCTTGCCCTGTACAAGGTGGGCGACGTGGCGGAGGACGACGGCAACTACAGCTTCGTCCCCGTGGAAGAAATTCAGGCGGACATTCCCGAATTCGGCGACATCGAGTCCCCGGATCTGGCGGGGCGTCTGGCGGAGCTGAAAGGGAAGCTGACTCCCGTCACCTCCGATCCCGTGACCGTCGATAGAGACGGCAACGCGACCTTTTCCGACCTGACCTTCGGCCTGTATCTGGTGGTGCAGAAAACCGCCGCTCCCGGCTACGGGAAAACCGCTCCCTTCCTGGTGAGCGTGCCTTACCTCTACGCTGACGAATACCAGTACGACGTGACCAGCCAGCCCAAGACCGATCTGGAACGGGAGGTCAAGCCCACCGCGCCTCCCTCCCCCGGCGGCGGGAAGAAGCTTCCCCAGACCGGGCAGCTGTGGTGGCCGGTGCCGGTGCTGGCCTGTGCGGGGCTTGGCTGCATCGCCGTGGGTCTGTTCCGCCGCCGGGAGGCCAGGGATGAAGGCTAACCGGGGAACCGTCTGGATCAATGCGGGGCTGCTGCTGATTGCGGCGGCCCTGTTCCTTTCGGCTTACAATGAACGGGAGTCCCACGAAGCCCGGGACTCCGCCCGGCAGGTCATTGCCCAGCTGTGCGACGCGCTCCCCACGGGAGCGGGCGATGACGAAGCCGAACCCACGACCCTTCCGGAATCCCTGCCGGATGTCCAGCGGGAGATGCCGGTGAAGACCATCAACGGCCGGGACTACATCGGCGTGCTGAGCATTCCGTCGCTGGAGCTGGAGCTGCCGGTGATCAGCCAGTGGGACTATCCCGCATTGAAGGTTGCCCCCTGCCGGTATTCAGGCTCCTTGTATCAGGACGACCTGATCATCTGCGCCCACAACTACGCGTCCCATTTCGGAAAGCTGAAGGAGCTACAACCCGGGGACACCGTCCTGTTTACGGATATGGATGAGCATGTGGTGACCTTCCAGATGGTGGAGCGGGAGACGCTGAACCCCATGGACGCGGAGGGGATGGAAGCAGGGGACTGGGATCTGACACTGTTTACCTGCACCATCGGCGGACAGACCCGTGTGACGATCCGGCTTGAACGGGTGGAAGTATTCCGGAACCCCGAACAGGAAGACACCGTCCAATCCGAAAAATAAACGCACAATCCGGCAAGAGACGGAGGTAGGAACCGTGAAAAGGGTGTTTGCATGGCTGACCGTCTGCCTGCTGGCCGGGTGCCTGGCCGGATGCGGCGGGGAGAAGCGGGTCGTCACTTCGGACACGCTGTATGTTCCGAGGATTGAGGGCATGACCGAAGCCTTTATTCTGGGCATGGACGCCTCCATCGTGCCGTCGCTGGAGGCGGGCGGCGTCCGGTACTATGACTTTGACGGCAGGGAGAAGGACGTTTTTGAGATCCTTTCCGAAAACGGGATCAACTATATCCGGGTTCGGGTGTGGGTGGATCCCTACGACGGCTCCGGCCGGGGCTACGGCGGCGGAAACTGCGACATCGGCACCGCCCTCGCCATCGGCAAGCGAGCCACCCGGTACGGCATGAAGCTTCTTGTCGATTTCCACTATTCCGATTTCTGGGCCGATCCCGGTAAGCAGATGGTTCCCAAAGCGTGGGTCGGTATGGAAATCGACGAAAAGGCCGATGCCCTGAACCGCTACACCACGGACTGCCTTCAGCAGCTGAAGGACGCCAAGGTGGACGTAGGCATGGTGCAGCTGGGCAATGAGACCAACGGCAGTCTCTGCGGGGAAACCGCCTGGGGGAACATCTGCTATCTGATGGAGGCCGGCTCCCGAGCCGTCCGGGCAATTTTCCCGGAGGCACTGGTGGCCGTTCACTTCACGAATCCGGAGAACGCCGACGCCATGCGCTTCTACGCGAAAACGCTGGACGATTTCCGACTGGATTACGATGTATTCGCCGTCTCCTACTACCCTTACTGGCATGGGACGCTGGAGAATCTCGCCGCCGTGCTCTCTCAGATTGCCGAAGCCTACGGCAAGAAGGTCATGGTAGCGGAAACCTCCTACGCCTACACCCCGGAGGATACGGATTTCTTCGGCAATACCATCGGCGAGGGCGGCAGCTATGCCAAACCCTATCCCCTTACCGTACAGGGACAGGCCGATGCCGTGGCGGACGTTGTCCGTACAATGGCGGAGGACACGACAAACGGCATCGGTGTCTTCTACTGGGAGGGCGCATGGATCAGCGCCGGAGGCGGCAGCCGGGCGGAAAACAGCCGGAAATGGGAGCAGTACGGCTCCGGCTGGGCCAGCTCCTACGCCGCCTCCTACGACCCGGAGGACGCGGGCAAATACTACGGCGGCAGCGCCGTGGACAATCAGGCGTTTTTTGACAGCACGGGGCGCGCGCTGGAATCCCTGAAGGTATTCTCCCTCCTCCGGACGGGAAATCCGCTGAAGCCCGTACCCGGCGCAGTGCTGAATGCTGATACGATTTTCGGATAAAAAGTTCAAAGGCGGGATCACACATGAAAAAAATTCTTCTTCGCGCCGCGGCGCTTCTGCTGGCCTTGGTGCTGGCAGGGTGCGGCACGGCCTCTCCGGCGGAGACCGTGCCCACGGAGGCCGACAAAACGGACGACAACTACCGGGTGTTCTATGAGATTTTTGTCGGCTCCTTTGCCGACTCCGACGGAGATGGAACGGGAGACCTGAACGGAATTCTCCGGCACCTGGACTATCTGAACGACGGGAATCTCCTGTCGGATACCAGTCTCGGGGTACAGGGGCTGTGGCTGACACCGATTTTTGCCAGCCCCTCTTATCACAAATACGACGCAACGGATTACTACCGGATCGACTCGGACTTCGGCACCGAGGACGATCTCCGGGCGCTTCTCGACGCCTGCCATGCCCGGAACGTGAAGGTGATTCTCGATCTTGTCATCAACCACACTGCCCGGAACCACGAATGGTTTCAGTCCTTCTGCCAGTCCCACGCCGACGCCAATCCCGACGATCCCTACTACGATTACTACAGCTGGTACACCGGCGAGACGCTTCCGGCCGGGATCACCTGCGAAAAGATTCCCGGAACGGCGGACGAATATTACGAGTGCAACTTCTCCCCGGACATGCCGGAGCTGAACTATGACAATCCCGCCGTCCGGGAGGAAATGCTGAACGTGGCAAAGTACTATCTGGAGCTGGGCGTGGACGGATTCCGCTTTGACGCCGTCAAGTATCTTTACTATGGAGAAACCGGCCGAAACGCGACGTTCTGGAAGTGGTACACCGACCAGCTCCGAGCCGTGAAGCCGGAGGTCTATCTTGTGGGCGAGTGCTGGTCCGGCGAGTCGGAGATCCTTGCCTACTATCCGGCCATGAACTGCTTCAATTTCTCCGCCGCCCAGGCCGAGGGCGTCATTGCCTCCGCTGCCAAGGATCAGGACATCAACCGGTTCACGGGCTACATGTGCGCTTTTCAGGACAAGATTTCTCAGGCGAACCCCGACGGCATGATGGTTTCCTTCCTTTCCAACCACGACATGGATCGCTCTGCCGGGTATCTGATGCTGGCGAACCACTTTCCCCAGATGGCCGCCAATCTCTATCTGCTGTGCAGCGGCTCGCCGTTCCTGTACTACGGGGAAGAGATCGGCATGAAGGGCGTCCGAGGTTCCGCCAATACCGATGCCAACCGGCGGCTTGCCATGCTCTGGGGAGACGACAGCAGTCCCCGGGATCCGGAGGGCAGCACCTATCCCTCTTCCAAGCAGACCAACGGAACCGTAGAGTCTCAGCTGGCACAGGAGGGGAGCCTGCTGCGCTACTACTGCCGCCTGATCTGCCTGAGAAACCGCTACCCGGCAATTCCCCGGGGCACCTATACACAGGTGAATCTTGGCAGCGCCAAGTGCGGCGGCTTTCTCGTGGAATACGAGGGAAGCACCCTGTGTATTCTTCACAACATCAGCACGGACATTCCCTTTACGGTAGATCTTGCGGATACGGACATTCCCTGCCGCTCCATTCTGGAGGTCATCGGCATGGGCGAAGCGTCTCTGGAAGGCACCGTCCTGAGCCTTGCCCCCCAGACCTCCCTGATCCTCGGCTCCGCCGCCCCCTGACCGCCATCGCCATCCAAAACCGCTCCGGATACCATCGTCACCGCAAATCTCCCCCGGCTGTGCCGATTTTTTCGGTACAGCCGGGGGAGATTAAACATGTATTCTTTCTTTTGCGCAGTTTTGGGGTGCGGTGCTTACCCGTGAGGCCTTATCCGTAGATCAGATTCCGCTCGGTTTCGGGATCGAACAGGTGCATGACTTCGCCGGGGAAGCTCACATGGATCTTCGCGCCATTGACCAGCTCCGCCCGCTCCTGTCTGCGCAGGCCGAGGGTGGGTACCCGAACCACCAGCTGGGCGCCGTCCTCCGTCTCCGCGTGAATGTGCAGCTCGCTGCCCATCATTTCATTTACGATAATGGTACAGGGAATCGCATGGGGGCCCGGCTGGGACAGGGTGATGTGCTCCGGACGGACGCCCAGAACCACACTGCGGCCGTCCACCGCCTTTGCCGCCAGATTTTCACCGGTCTCACCGTCCACCTCAATCCGGCTTCCGAGAGGCGTCACATAGTACTTGCCGTTCTCCCGCACCAGCTCCGTGCGGAAGGTGTTCATCTGGGGCGCGCCGATGAAGCCCGCCACGAACAGATTCACGGGATGCTCAAATACCTCCGTGGGGGTGCCGACCTGCTGGATGAAGCCGTCCTTCATGATGACGATCCGGTCGCCCAGGGTCATGGCCTCGGTCTGGTCGTGGGTAACATAGATAAAGGTGGTATTGATGCGCTCGCGCAGCTTGATGAGCTCGGCACGCATCTGGTTACGCAGCTTGGCGTCCAGGTTACTCAGAGGCTCATCCATCAGCATGACCTGGGGGTCACGAACGATGGCGCGGCCGATGGCAACACGCTGACGCTGACCGCCGGACAGAGCCTTGGGCTTACGGCCCAGGTACTGGGTGATGTCCAGGATCTCAGCGGCTTCCTTGACCTTCTTGTCGATCTCGTCCTTGGGAGCATGACGCAGCTTCAGAGCGAAGGCCATGTTCTCGTAAACGGTCATGTGGGGGTACAGAGCGTAGTTCTGGAAAACCATGGCGATATCGCGGTCCTTCGGGGCCACGTCGTTCATGAGCTTGCCGTCGATGTACAGCTCGCCCTCGGAGATCTCTTCCAGACCTGCGACCATGCGCAGCGTCGTGGACTTGCCGCAGCCGGACGGGCCGACGAGAACGATGAATTCCTTATCGGCGATGTCGAGGTTGAACTCCTGTACGGCAACGACGCCCTTGTCGGTGATCTGAAGGTTGACCTTCTTCTCCTCGGCAGGCTCTTCGCCCTTCTTCTTTTTCTTGCTCTTCTTTTCTTCGCCACTGACGAACGGGTAGATTTTCTTGACGTTTACGAGTTTTACTTCTGCCATACTGTTTGGACTCTGACTGCGCTGCCTCCGCACCGCATTCTCACGGCCGCCGGGCTTGGCGGACGCATTGCGGCATGTCTCCACAATGCCGCACCGGGAGCCTCCCGGATAAAAAATCCTCCTTATTATTGCCGCAGGGCACCATAAGTGTGGATTGGTACACCACGACTAAGATACAGATATTATATCAGATTGCTCCGGTAAAGTCATTTGTCGCTTTTGCTGAAATTTTACGCAGAAACACGGCAGAACGCACAAACCGGCCCCCCGTTTACTTTTTCCCCAGCCCCTGATACAATAGAGAAAGCATACACATGGGAGGGATGGCGCATGAAGCAGACGACGCTCTGCTATCTTGAGCGCGATGGACAGTATCTGATGCTCCACCGCGTAAAAAAGGAGCACGACGAAAATCACGACAAATGGATCGGCGTCGGCGGAAAATTCGAGGATAAGGAAAGCCCGGAGGACTGCGTCCGCCGCGAGGTGCTGGAGGAAACGGGGCTGACGCTCACGCAGTACCGCTACTGCGGGCTTGTGACCTTCGTCTCCGACGTCTACCCGACCGAGTATATGCACCTGTTCCACGCCACGGGCTTCACCGGCACGCCGAAGGACTGCGACGAGGGTGAGCTGGCCTGGATCGGCAAGCGGAAGCTCGCCGCCCTGCAGCAGTGGGAGGGCGACCGGATCTTCCTGCGGCTCATGGACGAGCACGTGCCGTTTTTCTCGCTGAAGCTGGTCTACGCGGGCGATACGCTCACAGAGGCCGTTTTGAACGGGCAACGGCTGGAGCAGTCTTAAGGTATCAGGTATTTCCCGGCGTCCTGCTCAAGCTGCTTCCACACCGGGTATTCCGTACCGGTTTCATCGAAGAAGCACTTCAGATCGCGGTTCAGCGCGCAGGCTTCTGTAAAGCTGCCGCAAGGCAGTTTATGGAAAAACATTTTTGGGAGAAATTGCTGAATTGTAAGCGAAGAGTATTGAAAAATCGGTTGCTCTGGATTATAATGGCTACAACATATTGTGGTGGAGAGCGGCTGAGCGCCGGACTTCAGACACAAATGAACGACAAGGAAGGAGAAACTTTCATGAGCAAGAAAACAAGATGCCGCGTGCTGAGTCTGCTGCTGGCGCTCGTCATGGTTCTTGGCATGGTTCCGATGGCTTCGGCCTCTTCGGCATACAATGTCAAGCTGACCCCGACGACTCCGGATGCAAGCAAGCTGAGCACCGCCATTCAGCAGAACAAATTCAAGCTGCAGAATGGTGAAGAGGCCTACGCGGACAACGATACCGTCCGCGCGATCGTTATTTTTGAGGGCGAGGGCGCTGTCCCCGCAGCGCTGAAGAGCACCGGCGTCGCTACGCAGAGCGCTGTCGCAGCCGCGTCGAAGACCCTCACGGCGCAGCACAGCCGCATTAAGACTGCGATCCAGTCCAAGGCTGTCAGCTATGACGTCAAGTACGAGTACACCACGCTGCTCAACGGTATGTCCGCAGACGTCAAGTTCGGCGACCTTGAGAAGCTGGCCAGCACGGCAGGCGTCAAGGAGGTCTATCTGGCCAACTATTACGACGAGCCTGTCGTCATGCCCAGCATGGATTCGGCCAACGACATGACCAACATCACCAAGGTTCGCGGTTATGACACCGGCAAGGGCACCGTCATTGCGGTCATCGATACCGGCATCACTCCGGGCCACGAGGCGTTCACGGCTTATGACAGTATGCTGAACAAGGCTGCCATCAGCAAGGAACAGGCCGAGGCCGCGATTGAAAAGCTTGGCCGCGGCAAATATCTGTCGGCAAAGGTTCCGTTCTCCTATGACTATTATGACAAGGACAACGACGCGACCGACGACGTCAGCGGTCACGGCACGCACGTCTCCGGCATCGCAGCCGGCTGCGTCCTGTCGGATGACGGCGGCTATGAATTTGCTGGTTCTGCGCCCGGCGCGCAGATCCTTGCACTGAAGGTCTTCTCCTCCGACGCAACGAAGGGAGGCACCTCCAGCGACGTTTATCTCGCAGCCCTTGAAGACGCCTACACATTGGGTGCGGACGTCATCAATATGTCCCTCGGCGCACAGAACGGCTTCGTCTATGACGGCAACGAGGAAAAAGTCCTGAACGGCATCTTCACCACGCTGGACGACGCGGGCGTCATCTGCTGCATCGCAGCGGGCAACGAAGGCTCCATGGCAGACGGCGAGAGCATCACCGGCGTTCCTGCCGGCTATGTCACGTCCGACTATGCGGACTACGGCGTTGTCGGTTCCCCGTCCACCTATGACGGCAACCTGTCTGTTGCGTCTGTTGACAACGCGAAGTACGCCTCTCCGGCGATTGAAGTTGACGGCGCTCAGATCGGCTACAGCGATACGGTCAACGCTTATCATACGCTGGCTGGCAAGACGTATGACTTTGTCCTGGTTCCCGGCAATGGCGAAACGTCCGACTATGCGGGCATCGACGTTACCGGCAAGGTCGCAGTCATCAAGCGCGGCAGCATTTCCTTCGTTGACAAGGTCAACAACGCAGACGCTGCCGGCGCAGCTGCTGCAATCGTTTACAACAACGAATCCGGCATCATCAACATGGCGCTGGACGGCACGAAGCTTCCCGCTGTTTCCGTTTCCGGCGAGGACGCAGCCAAGCTGCTTAAAGCAAAGGAACAGAAGGTCACATTCCTCGCGGAGATGGCCTCTGTTGACAACCCCACCGGCTGGCAGTCTTCGTCCTTCAGCTCCTGGGGCCCCACCCCGTCCCTGACGCTCAAGCCGCAGATCTCCGGTGTCGGCGGCAGCGTTCTGTCTGCACGGAACAACACGACGGACGGTTATCAGGTCATGTCCGGTACCTCCATGGCGACGCCGGATGTCGCGGGTGTTACTGCGACCATCCTGAGTTATCTGAAGAGCGAATCGAAGTACAAGGATCTGAGCAAGAAGGAACTGGCTGACATGGCAGAGGCTCTGTTGGCGTCCTCCGCGCAGACGGTTATTCCCAACAACTACACCTTCAGTCCGAGAAAGCAGGGCGCTGGTCTGGTCGATGCTTTCCATGCCGAGCAGCTTGTTCACGGTGGTGCAAAGGCGTACATCACCAACCCGATCGCCAACATCGGCGACAACCCCTCCAAGGACGGCCACTTCCAGATCCGCTACACCGTCAAGGATCTGAGAAACGAGTTCCCGGGCTGGGATCTCGAAGAGGACGGCAAGGAATTCAACATTTCGTGGAAGTTCTGCTTCGATAAGCCCGCAGCAGATGAGGAAGGCAACTACTACAACGCACTGACGACGCTCGGTCTGACAGAGGACGAGGTCACTGTTACCACTAACTATGAAGACGACGTTCTCGTCATCGGTCCCGGCCAGACGGCAGAAGTCGTGATCGACGTACAGCTGACGGATGGTTTCATGGCCGATATCGACGCCATCTATCCGAACGGCGCGTACATCGAGGGCTACATCAACTTCACGAGTCCCGCTGCAACCTCTGACCCCACCGCCTGCTTCCATGGCACGTTCATGGGCTTCTATGGCGACTGGGCACGGGCTCCCGTCATGGAACAGCTTGACTGGATCGACGTTATGACCGGCAACACTGACGTTTCCTGCAACACCTGGCCGAATTTGGCCTATCTGGTTGCGATCAGAGGCAGCTCCTTCACCAGCAGCTCTCTGGCCGGTACGAACCCGTTCGACTCGCAGCTGGATCTCCCGTTCGATGCGGACAGAATCGCAGTTTCCAGCCCGGATGCCGCATATGCGCTCGAGCGGACGCTGTTCATGCAGCCGATGACGCTCCGCAATGCCCGTCACCTGATCATGGTTGTCTCCAACCGTGAAACCGGCGAGGTCTACTATGTGGACAACACCGAATATCTGCCGAAGGCCATCTATGACACGGATAACGGCTGGACAGCCACCGGCTCGTTCCAGTGGGACGGCACCGATCTGGACGGCAACGCAGTTCCGAACGACACCAAGGTCGACGTCAACTACTATGCCAACATTGCTTACGGCGCAGACGAGCTCGGCGCGCTGACCAATGGCGGCACGGATTACAGCAAGCTCAAGACGCAGGGCAAGAAGTATCTGGAGTGGAACTATGTCTGCACAGTCGACTCCGAGGCTCCGAAGGCACTCACGGCAAGCTATGACCCGGATACCAAGAAACTGACTGTTAAGGTCAAGGACAACCAGTATCTGGCCTGTGTCGAGCTTGACACCTATCCCGACTTTACCGCAAGAGATTCTGCTCTGTTCGCAGAGGAGACTGCCGGTGCTACGTCCACGGTCACGCTGGACGCATCGAGCGTCACGAACGGCATTGCAGTTCTCTATCTGTTCGATTATGCGACCAACTACACCGCATACGTTGTTGATCTGGACGCTGCTTCCGACGGCGAACTCACCAACTGCACCGTGACGCTGCAGTCCTACAATGCAGATAAGGGTCTTGTCAAGGAAGCCTACACCGAAGACTTCGCTGCCAAGGACGTCGTTGAGGTCTGGTCCGGCGAAGAAGTGACCGCACAGGCGCAGCCTGCCGAGGGCGAGGAGTTCTACGCATGGATGCAGAACGGCAAGATCGTCTCCACGGATGCGAACTACACCTTCACGGCTGTTTCCGACGTGACGCTGACGGCAGTCTTTGATCCGATCTATACCGTTTCCTTCGATTCTGACGGCGGCACGCCGGTCGAATCGCAGCTGGTTATCCGCGGTGAGACGGCATCCAACCCTGGCGAGCCCACGCGCAGTCTGTACACGTTCAAAGGCTGGTATCTGGACGGCACGCTCTATGATTTCAGCAAGCCCGTTCTGTCCGACCTGACGCTGACCGCAAAGTGGAAGCTCATCAACGAGCCGATCGATCCCATCCTCCCGGCACTGATCCCCGCCATGAAGACCCCGACGACCGGCAGATTCCCGTTCACCGACGTGACCACGGGCGACTGGTTCTATGACGCAGTCAAGGGCGCCTGGGAGAACGGTCTGATCAATGGCGTGACTGCCACGACCTATCAGCCGAAGGGCACGCTGACCGTCGCTGAGGCCATCAAGCTGGCCTCCGCACTGCATCAGATGATCAAGGACGGCAAGGTCACGCTGACCAATGGCCGCGGCTACTGGTACGAAACCTACGTCAACTACGGCGTCCGCGAGGGCATCCTTGACGAGAGCTACCAGAAGCTCAGCTACGAGCAGATGACCAAGCCTGTTTCCCGCAGCGAGTTTGTCCACATCTTCTTCAAAGCTGTAGGCAGCTACAAGACGATCAACTCTGTCGCAGACAACAGCATCCCCGACGTGAAAACGACGGACACCTTCGGCGATGAGATCTACACGTTCTATCGTGCAGGCATCCTCACCGGCTCCGACGCCGCCGGCACGTTCCATCCGGCCAGCACCATCGTCCGCAGCGAAGCTGCCGCGATCCTCGTCCGGATGTACGACGCATCCTACCGCGTCAACATCACGCTGAAATAATTCCCCGCACAAAAGGGGCGCTTCCCACCCGGGAAGCGCCCCTTTTTCAGTTGTAATCAAGAAAGCTGCTTTGCAGCACACAAGGCAGTTATTTGATGCACGTGTGCTTTTTGTAGCCGTATTCCTCCGCTTCTTCGGCGGAATTGAAGTAAATGCGGTTCTCCTCGCCGGGGAGCTTGGCGCAGCTTGCGCTGTGGACGATCATGGAATTGCGGTTGCCGACGAACGGCGCGTCCTTCCCGGCCGCCGGTTCGCGGCTGGTGGGGTCTGTCGTGATGGACAGCGTTCCCCCGTCGGAGACGATGATGATCTCGCCCTGCGTGTCGGTGCGGTAAATTTCCGCGTTCAGCGCCTCCAGTCGCGCCAGCACGTCCGCGCCGGGGTGACCGTAGTCGTTGTCCGCTCCGACGCTGATCACCGCCACAGAGGGCTGCACAGCCGTCAGGAATGCCTCGGATGAGCTGGTCGGGCTGCCGTGGTGACCGGCCTTCAGAACGTCAGCGTGCACATCTGCGCCGGATTCCAGCAGGTCGCCCTCGGCCTTCTGCTCCATATCGCCGGTAAACAGGAAGCTCGTCCCGCCATAATCGACGCGCAGGACAAGACTGCCGTTATTGGGGTCGGAATATTCCTGCACCGGCCCGATGACTGTCACCGCTGCGCTGCCGAGACTCCAGTGCGTGCCGGTCTGCGGCACCTCGATCTGCCTGCCCTGCTCTTCCGTATACTTGACCACGTTGGAAAAAACCTTCGTCGTATACTCTGTGACACTGGAATAGACGTGCTCCGCCGGGTATTTTGCCAGCACGGCGGCCAGTCCCCCGCAGTGATCCTCGTCCGGGTGCGTATTGACCACATAGGTCAGCTCCGTCACGTCCAGCCGGTTCAGGCGGGACACCAGAAACTGCCCCTCCTCGACCGGCCCGCCATCAATGAGCATCGTGTCCTCTCCGCAGGAGAGCAGGATGCTGTCTCCCTGTCCGACGTCGAGAAAACGCACCGTCAGCGTCTCATCAGACGGCACCTTCTGCGCTGTTGTGGTCGATTCTGAGGTCTGCGAATCGGATAACCACTGGAAGCCTCGCCCCAGCGCCTCCCTGCCGAACCGGATGGCCAGCACCGCCAATAAGAGCACGGGCATCAGCCACCATGGGAGCTTCTGCTGATTTTTCTTTTTCCTGTTTTCAGCCATACCGTGTGCCTCCGATCTCTTTTCTCTATTCTACACCATAAATCAGCCCTTTTCCAGCGCAAAAAAGAACCCCCTCGGTTTTCAACCGAAGGGGATACTCTTTTTTCAGGGACCGAATCAGACCAATTCGATGACGGCCATCTCGGCTGCGTCGCCGCGGCGGGGTCCC
>OIZV01000735.1_pt1 | contig 13607 bp, 11 predicted proteins | sample 1588681 | NCBI WGS metagenome assembly OIZV01 (sample SAMN03283281) | human gut metagenome | biome: human-associated habitat; material: feces | host: Homo sapiens | place: Peru | collected 2012
TATATATGGATTACTTGCAATACAAAAGAAATGGCTATTTTGAATTGAAAATGAAAAATAATCTATTTTTGATGCGGGAGAGTTGGAGATGGTACGGCCCGAACGATCCTATCTCTCTGGACTACATACGTCAGACAGGCGTAACTGACATCGTTCACGCTCTCCATCATATTCCTAACGGTCAAGTCTGGCCGGTCAAGGAGATCAAGGCCCGCCAGAAGATGATCGCCGACTGGGGACTCATCTGGAGCGTGGTCGAAAGCGTGCCTGTGCACGAGCACATCAAGACCCAGACCGGGGACTATCTCCAGTATATCGAGAACTACAAGCAGACTCTGCGCAACCTCGCTGAGTGCGGCATCAAGTGCGTGACCTACAACTTCATGCCGGTGCTTGACTGGACCCGTACCGATCTGGACTACAGGCTTCCGGACGGCTCGACCTGTCTGCGCTTCGAGCGCGCGGCCCTGCTGGCGTTCGACCTTTTCATCCTGAAAAGACCGGGGGCGGAGAAGGAATATTCAGCCGAGGACATCGCCAAGGCAAAGGCACGTTTCGAGAAGATGGACGCTGAGGAGATCCACAAACTCACCCGAACGATGATCGCCGGCCTTCCTGGCAGCGAGGAGAGTTTCACCATTGACCAGTTCAGAAAAGAGCTCGAAAGGTACGATGGAATTGATTCCGAGAAACTTAGAAGCAATCTTATCTTCTTCCTGAGCCAGATCTGCCCAGTGGCTGACGAAGTTGGAGTGAGGATGGTCATCCATCCGGATGACCCACCGTTCCCGATTCTTGGTCTTCCAAGGATCCTTTCAACGGCGGATGATTTCCGTAAACTGATCGCCGCGGTCCCTAACTGGTCCAACGGCCTTTGCCTCTGCACTGGTTCGTTCGGCATCAGGGCTGACAACGATCTTGTCGGAATGATGCGCGAGTTTGGGGACAGGACTGATTTCGTGCATTTCAGAAGCACGAAGCGTGACGCCGAGGGCAACTATTTCGAGGACACGCACCTGGCCGGTGACGTGGATATGTACGGAATGATGAAGACCCTCCTTGAGGTGATGCAGGAGCGCAAGTTCCGTGTGTTCTGCCGTCCTGACCACGGCCACAGGATGTGCGATGACCTTCAGAAGAAATCCAACCCGGGATATTCCTGCTACGGCCGAATGAGGGGCATCGCTGAGCTTCGCGGCCTCCAGATGGGCATCGCCGGCTCGCTTTATCCTGAGGAGTAAAACTGATTGTATTTACAAATATATTCATTATGAAGACATTGAGAACCACCTTTCTGGCAATCTGCCTTTCACTCGTGACCGCTTCGGCGGGATATTCACAGAACCACTATCAGCCGACTCCGGAGAATCTGGAGGCGCGCCGCCAACTCGTCAACGACCGCTTCGGAATATTCCTGCATTGGGGAATATATGCGTCATACGCGCAAGGGGAGTGGTACCTCCAGCTTGGAGGCCTGAACAAGGATGAATATGCCCACGCGGCGACCGCTTTCTATCCCGCCGGCTACAACGCCGAGGAATGGGTTAAGGCTTTCAAGGATGCCGGTGCCGGCTATGTGACGATCACCTCCCGTCATCACGATGGTTTCTCTATGTTCGACACCAAGGCTTCGGACTACAACATCGTCAAGGCTACCCCTTGGGGAAAGGATGTGATGAGGGATCTGGCTGACGCCTGCCATAAGGAAGGTCTGAGCCTCCAGTTCTATTATTCGATTCTGGACTGGATCAGAGAGGATTACCCTCTTGGCGAGTCCGGCCACAACACCGGCCGCAAGGGCGATCATCCAGACTATGACCACTACCTCGGCTTCATGAAACAGCAGGTGAAAGAGTTGATGACTCAGTACGCCCCTGTCCGCGCCCTCTGGTTCGACGGCTATTGGGACCACAAGCGCGACTCGATTCCTTTCAACTGGAAGATGCCTGAGTTCTATGAATATATTCATTCAGTGGATCCGGCCTGTCTCATTGGTAACAATCACCATATCCAACCGATTGAGGGTGAGGATTTCCAGATGTTCGAGAGGGATCTTCCGGGGCAGAACACCGCCGGTTATTCCGAAGGTCAGATGGTCAGCGACAAACTGCCTCTGGAGATGTGCCAGACGATGAACCACACCTGGGGCTACAGTGTGAAGGACCGGGACTACAAGACCGCCGCTCAGCTCATCGGCACTCTTGCGAAGGCTGTCTCTATGAACACCAATCTTCTGTTGAACATAGGCCCTCGCGCCGACGGCCGTCTTCCGGAAGCCGCTCTGTCTCTGTTGAAAGAGATCGGCCAGTGGATGAAGGTGAATGGTGAATCCATCAAGGGCTGCGGCCCCGGCCCGATCGCCGAGCAGGAGTGGGGAGTCTCGACCGCTCCTCTGACAGGTGGAAAGACCTTCTATATTCATGTCCTTCAGAACCCGGGCGCTGTCCTTGAGATTCCGGTCGCCAAGAAGGCCAAGGTCAAGTCTGTGACCGCATTGTATGACGGAACGGCCCTGTCGGTCAAGAAAGTCGGTGAGAATCTTTTCATAACCCTCCCGGCTGACCTTCCGGCGGAGGACTACGTCATCTCGGTGACGATGAAATAGCGTTCCCACATCAAACTATAAAAAGGGTGACCCGAATAGGTCATCCTCTTTTTTTCTTGCCTGCAGTCTTGAAAGAACTGCTGTGGTTCGCATCACTTTGACAGAGCCTCCCGTCGGCAAACGCAAGCAATATGACAAAGGCGGCACAAGATCCTGCTTAACACAGGAGCAAGTGACTTGTTTATCCGAAACGCAAAGCAGTTGGGTATAAACCTAAATGATGTGGATTATGTTTTCATTTCTCATGGGCATAGTGACCATGAAGGAGGGCTACGATATTTCTTGGAGCATAATCGACAGGCTAAGGTCATCGTCTCGCCCGATGCCATGAGCGGTGAATTCTTTTCTAAACGGGGGAATCTACATAGCATTACTACGGAGTGGCCAGAAATCAATGAAGAGAGGCTTCTGAAGATTGAACAGACTTGTGAGATAGCAGAAGGCATCCATGTGATTGCCCATATCCCTCAGAATCATCCGATGCCCAAGGGAAATCAGAACCTTTTCGTGCAGGATGCCAATGGCAAATATGTGCATGATGATTTCCGCCATGAAATTGCTCTGTATGTTGAAGTTCTCTTATTCACAGGTTGTGCTCATAGCGGACTGGAGAACATTCTGGCTGCCTGTCCTTGGCCTGTAAATACTGTAGTTGGTGGCTTCCACTTGCTTGACGGACAAGAAACGGATGAAGAAATCAAAGCATTGGCTAAAAGACTGAAAGCCAATTACCCTGATACACGGTTCTACACCAGTCATTGCACAGGCGACAATGTGTATGATGTGATGAAAGACATGATGGGAGAACAACTACAGTCCTTCAGATGTGGAACAATAATAGAATAATTATATGTTAGAGCATATTGCAGATTTCACAGCATGGCCGAGGTGTACGAGGGCGTGGCCTTTTTCAGGAGTTTTGGATTTAGTCGTAAATCATGTGATTTGGGTATTGCACATATTCTGGAATCATCGTACCTTATGCAGTTGCATAATACTAATAAGGTTTGAATATGGGACTGCTTAACAGGTTCTTCACAAATTGCGCCAATCCACAAGGCTGGATGGGACGGATGATGCTGCGTATGATGAACTTCGGCCATGCACCGCTGACGAATTGGGGGTTGGGCTTCGTAGAATTCCAGAAGGGTTGGACGATGCTTGACATTGGCTGCGGTGGAGGTGCTACCCTAAAAAGATTAACCAAACGTAGTGAGTGGGCGCAGGTCTATGGCATCGACATTTCGGAGGAGAGCGTGGCGAAAGCCAGGAAAGTAAACGCCAACGTACTCGACAAGCAAGTCTTCGTCTGTCAGGGTTCTGCCGAGAAGTTGCCCTACGAGGACGGGAAGTTCGACCTTGTAACGGCTGTCGAGACGGTATATTTCTGGCCCAACCTGTCTGACTGCCTACAAGAAGTTCGCCGTGTACTGAAAAAAGGTGGCAAGTTCGCCATCATGGTAGAGGTGCTTGATGCAGATTCCGTATGGACCAATGTCGTGGAGGGCATGACAGCGTATTCTCCTGAACAGCTCCAGTCGTTGCTCAACGAGGCTGGCTTCATCCAAACGAAGATTCACCACAAAAAGCCGTCGTATGCTGCCATTATTGGTATGAAACCATGAACATAAGGTAAAAACGATGCTTCGTAACCTCTTAGAAATTCGATATTATAAGTCCATCAAACCGAATATCCGCAGCATTCCAAGTGTCAGCTCAATGATGATGATGCCAATGCTCGTGAACCAAATTCCTGCCAGCCAAAAGAAAACTTTTTTGGAGAAGTGGACACTGCTGGCTTTTGGGATAAAATCATTATCTTTGCGGTGTAAAATATGATACCAATATCAAAAAAAGTACTCTAATATGATATTTGAACGTAAGAAATATTTGGATGAACTTATCGCAGGACGTGGGAACGGACTTGTGAAGATTATAACAGGTGTCAGACGATGTGGAAAGTCTTTCCTGCTGTTTGATATCTGGCATAACTGGCTGTTGGAACATGGGGTGACTGATAATCACATCATCGAAATACAACTTGATGATTTCCGAAACAGACGGTTGAGAAAGCCCGATGCTTTGCTCGACTACATTGATTCAAAGGTAGTGGATGATGGCAATCCTTATTATATAGTCTTGGACGAGGTACAGTTGGTAGAAGAATTTGTGGATGTGATTCTTAGCTTGACACACATGAGGAATGTGGACGTGTATGTGTCGGGCTCAAACTCTCGTTTCCTGTCAAGTGATGTTGTGACTGAGTTTCGAGGCAGAGGTGACGAGATACGCATCTGGCCTCTCACCTTTGACGAATACTTTAATGGTATTGGTGGCGATATACGCAAAGCTTGGTTGGATTACTATACTTTTGGAGGACTGCCACAGGTGGCTTTGCTTGAAACGGAAGAAAAGAAAACAGACTATTTGCGTGGTCTGTATGAAACTACCTATCTGCGTGACGTAATTGAGCGCAACCATCTGCGTAATCCAGAAGGAATGAAGGAATTGGTGCGTGTAATAGCCTCGGGCATTGGTTCGTCAACCAACCCAACAAGAATAGCCAATACCTTTCAATCTTCACAAGGGGTAACCATAAAAAGAGACACTATAAAACAATACATTGACTATCTGAAAGACTCTTTCTTGATAGAAGAAGCCTTACGCTATGATGTGAAAGGCAGAAAATATATTGGTACTGAGACGAAATACTACTTCGCAGACATCGGCATACGTGCTGCCATTCTCAACTATCGCCAGCAAGAGGAAACGCACATTATGGAGAATATTATCTATAATGAACTCCGTAGTCGTGGCTATAATGTGGATGTCGGTTTAGTAGAACTTGGAGGCAAAGATGAGAATGGAAAATTTGTCAGAAAACAGTTGGAGGTTGACTTTGTGGTAAACCGTCCTCCATACAGGGTGTACATCCAGTCGGCTTTCCACATGCCTACGCCAGAGAAGGAACAGCAAGAACGTCGCCCATTATTGTCAATCAATGACCACTTCCGCAAGATTGTCATTGTTGGTGATGATATTCATCGCAAAGAAGATGAACTCGGCGTGTTGACTATTGGGCTGTTGGATTTCTTGACCGATAAGAAATTGTTGGAACAAGGTTAGTCAGCCTTTCTTGTTTATATAAAAGCGGTTTTCTTTTGCAAGCCTGTTAGTAGTAAATAGTCTTTACTGCCGACAGGCTTGTCGGGACGTTATCCATGACTCCCGGCAATCATAGATGTGTCTTCGAATACAGCCCTGGGTGGCTTTTCGACGGATTCTCCATTTCCCCATTGGAACTTCCTCTCAAAAGAGGTCTACTGCTGCCCAAGACTGATTATTTCTACGGTAATTTCGGAATATTCGAGGACAGCATGCCAGATGGGTACGGAAACTACCTGTTTTCATAAGTTAAAAATGCTGCGGAATGTGCTTATCTAAAAGTGGATGCTTATTTTTTCCATGTAGATCAGACTTGCGGAAACAGTTGTCCAAACTATTGAAAGTGCTGCCTTCGTGTTCGCCTATGGAAACCATTCTCGGGGGAGGAAGCTCGGTGGGTAAACGAGCTTGCTTTGAAGCCTAAAAAAGCCCATTCCTTGAAAAAAAGTAAAAACTATTCATGGGTTTCTGTGATTATCAGCAAGTTACAAGCATAAAATGTCCGATTAGAATAGTCGGGCCGGATGCAGAATGTCCGATTAGAATAGTTTTTTGTCCGATTAGCATAGTCCCGTTACCGAATTTCACCCGTATTTTTGCGGCGACTCAGCAACGTGTGGCAAAGCCGGAGACAAGCCAAGGAACAGGACAACATATCTCATCAATATCTAAATCAAAAGCAGTATGAACAAAAGTCTAACAAAACCTCTCATCCGGCCGCTTGGCGGCCGATGGGCAAGAGTGTGTCTGACGGCGCTGCTCACCGCGGTCGTCACCGTCGGCGCACAGGCGCGGGCCACCTGCGAGAGCGGCACGCGGGCATGTGCTGACAGCCTGGGAGGCGCACAGGACCGGACCGCCGTGGAGGGCGGCACGCCGTCGCGGACCGCGGGCGACATCTTCCTGCCTGCCGCCGGCAACCGCGAAGATTCCGTGCTCAAAGATGCCGGCAGCTTGGGTTACTACTGGTCGAGTTCGCTCGACACGCTCTACAGCAAATGCGGCCGCTACCTCAGCTTCGCTTCGGGCGGGCACGACAGTCTCCGCTACCTCCGTTACTACGGGTTCTCGGTGCGGCCAGTCCGCCCATGAATTTGTCCCGCCCCTACGGGCATGACGCAATAGAATCAATATGACTCCCTTCCCGCCAGCCCCGCCGCTGGCGGGATTTATTCATGTTCGTCCGGCACGAACACACTCTAAAGGGTACAAGTCCCCAAACCGCCCTGATTGTGGGAAGGATACAGCCAAAGGCAAGGGTGTCCGCCGCAGGACGGGATCTGAAGGAAGCCGGCGGCAAACATCTGACGGACATGTTCGTCCGGCACGCACACTCATGGCAGCCACATAGAAAGTTTTTGAGATCATTTTTATCTGTTCGGATAAATGTTAAGATAATATTATCATCTCTTACATTTGCACCAGCAAGTTTTTTTTTAGAGGAAAATATTTAAAATTAAGATGTTTCGGAGAAAAGTTGTAATTTCGCAATAGAAGATGATCAACAGACAGTCAGATGCGAGAATTATCCGACATTTTACTTGTGATGCAGGCAGGCTCGATGGGAGTGTCGCTTACATTGTTGCTTGTTCTTGTGCTGTCGTGTCTTCAGAAGCCCGACACCACAGGAACGTATGAGAAAGTGCGATGGCTCTTGGCGCTTGCCATGCTGTTGCTCGGAGTACACTATTTGTCGCAGATGTGGTTTGGTTTCCGTGCGCAAGGCGACGATGTGGGGACCGTGGTCAATATACTTTTCTATTCGCCGGTTACTTATATCATGTCCTATTCGATATTGCGTATAGGCTGCGGACGCGGTTATCATCGTAAATTCTTGTCGGCGTCAGTGATAAGCATGGTGCTTATACTCTGCTGTTTCGCTTACGGTTATCTGCATTATGGTAGTCTGCATATGCAAGAAGTGTTGTACGTGATGGGATTGATATACCTCCTGACAGTGGTCTTCTTCATCGTTTATCCCATAAAAGAGATACGTCGTGTAAGGAAAATGGTGAACGAGGAGTCGGAACAGGAGCCAATACTTTACAACCTGTATATGCGTACAAGCGTCCGGTTGCTATATATAGCATCCATACTTGTGACATTCAGCATATTCTACACACCCGCGCTTTCCATTGCGGGACCTCTGTTTCTCGTTACCCTTGTGTTCTATATCATCAGTTTTGTGGCCCTTGGTTTCAACATCAGGCAAGTGAACGACATTCTTGTAGAGGAAACAGAGGAGGAAGTCTGTCCCGTAAGGGGAAACACTGCCACGGAAGCGGCCAGGACAGTTATGGATGACGAGCTTAAAGCGAGGATCTGTGGCCTGATCGAAGGATGGAGAAAGAGTCAGGGTTATGCCTCTGTCGAAATCAACAGCGGCACACTTGCCGGTAGATTGAATATACCCAAGCGTCAACTGGTGCAGTATCTTCGCGAAGTGGAAGGCAAGACATTCCGCATCTGGCTCTCCGCTCTTCGTTTAGAAGAGGCAAAGCGTGAAATCTTGGAGCATCCTGAATATTCAAATGAGGCGATAGCCGAAAGTTGTGGTTTTTCGCGCAGCCATCTTCAGGTTAAGTTTAAGGAGGCAACTGGTTTGACCATCAACGAATGGCGGGCCGATAACGCCAAAGGCGGGCCGATAACGCCAAAAAATAAGTCTTAAGTGTTAGATTCGTCACAAGTCTAACACCTAAGTAACGGAAATCTAACACCAACCAATAGGAGCCGAACACAGTGTCCGGCTCCTTGTCTTTATCTTTGGTGTCTTATTCCTAACAAAACAAAATTATATTTATGAAGTCAAAACGATTCCTTCTTCCTCTCCTCGTGACACTGTGTTTGTTTGCAGGATGCTCTGACGATGGCCCGGCCACCGATCCGGCAGATGAGCCCATCGCCATAACCGAGAGCGAATTGAAAGAGGCCTTCTATTACACCTTTCCGCTGATGATCATGGATGCCACGGAGTCGGTGGAAACAAATGCCGAGACATTTGTTCCGGGCATACCGCGCGCGCCGGTCAATCAGCTTATCCATGCCGTGAAGATGGCCGATGCATCGAGCAAGTCGGTGGTGACTCCTAATGTGGACACATATTACAGTCGGTTGTGGATGGACTTGGATGAGCCGGTTGTGTTCGAATTCCCTGAAGTCAAAGACAGATTCTGCAATGTTCAGGTGCTTGACGCATGGACAAACACAACAAGCGTCATCACTGATGGCGGCACATATGTGTTCGCCAAGAAGGGAGTGAAGGTTGTTGTTCCGGCGGGAGCCACTCTTGTGGAGATGCCTACGACAATGGGCTGGTGTATCGTACGCATCCTTAATAAGGGAGAGGGCGACTATGAGAATGTAAGGAAGATTCAGGACGCCATGAAGGCTTATCCTCTTTCGGCTTATGGCGATGCGGGATATGTCGCGCCAAAGGGCACTTACGATGCGTCGAAGGATGTGAATCCTGTAAAGGCATGCATGGCGATGTCGCTTGATGAATATTTCGCCAAGGCAAACTCTCTCATGGAGAAGAACCCTCCTTTGGCCTTTGACACCGAGGTGACAGAACGAATGAAGAGACTTGGAGTCGGCCCGGGGCTTAAGATGAAGCAGATCGAAAACGGGGCGGAGATGTTCGCGCATGTCAAGGTTTCTTTCAAGGCAGATGCCGCTGCCGTTGCAGCCACATACAAGAAGAGCATAGGAGGAATATGGTCATATTTTATGGAGCCTATAGGCGACTTTGGCAAAGCCTATGATTTCCGTGCCGCCGTGGCGTTGGTGGGACTTGGAGCCAATACCAATGAGGTGGCTATTTATCCTCGTGCCGACTACGACTCTGACAAGGAAGCCCTCAATGGCGCAAATAGTTATACGTTGCATTTCAGCTCACTTCCTCCTGTCAACGAAGGCGGCTTCTGGTCGATAACCGCCTATGGGGATGACGACTATCTTATTGATAACCCTATCAACCGGTATAATGTTACCGACCGCAGCGGATACAATCTCAATGCCGATGGAACGCTTGATGTCACATTGTCGGCTGCCGACCCTCAGGATGGTTCCTTTTGGTTGCCTACGGGCAATAAGGGCTTCCATCTTTTCATGCGCCTGTATCAGCCGGATTTAAAGGCGCTGGACAGCTGGACTCCTCCGACCATCACAAAGAAATAGAAAAGGGATCCTTGGTTACTGGTCGAAGAGTCCGGTCGCCTGTTTTATTCCAAGACAACTTTCCAGGATTCGATCCTTGGTCCAGCACACGGCATCCGCCCGTCCGATCGCAGACTTTACCTCGGCCTGAGTGTAGTACCCAAGCAGCGAGAAAATCAGATATATTATCGTCCGAAAATTCTGGTGATATGCCAGAAATCACTTCTGGCTATCTCGTTCATCCTGTCAAGGATGTTTTTTTCGATAGGATTCTCCATCAATACGTTCTATAAGGAAAGTAGGTGTGGCAGTCTCAAACCAATAACTGCCGAACATCTTGTCAGATAGTGAGTTGAGTAGGCTGAATGGATTGTAGATATCCTCTGAGCCTGCAAAATGGCGGCATTCGATCATGCTTCTATGCCAGTGTAAGGCTTGAATATATGCCACTTATGGATCCGTAAACCATAGGTGGCATATCCGTAGGCTCCACATTACGCTCGGAGCGAGGTTGTGTGCTGCCATATTCATAAAGTGCGATCACGGTATCACTGGGAGGCGGTACGCTGTTGCGATTGATGCCAATGTCCAACCCACTGCGGGCAAAGGCGATTGTTTCATTGTTGTGCAAGCGCTTCCACGGCTGCCTTGTCAAGGCCGGTACACTTGACAATGATGTCCATAGGGGTGTTTGCCTCAACCAAGCGTAAAGCTATTGCCTCCCGTTCGGCAATTTTGCCTTGTTCCAGCCCTTGCTTGACCCCTTCCTAGCGCCCGAACTCTCTGGCGTAGGCTATCTGGTTGTAAGTATCCCGTTCGTTTATCATATTGCTGACATATTCTTGTTTCTCATCCTTTGTAAGGGATATGACCTCCGCCGCCTCGAAGAACCTACTGAATATCCTGTCGACCAACGCAGCCGGACGCTCCAGCAGGAGGTGCAGGTTCTTCAGGACGTAGAACCACTTGTCAAGGTTCGTCTTGAGCTCGTCAGGTCCCTTGTCGAATCGCTCGATCTCGATGAACACGAACCGCAACTTGTCCGTCATCAGATCTCCGTTCTTGTCGTCCCTGACTGAATATCTCCGGATCAGCCCTCCGCCTCTTTCGGGGCCGAAATCGAAATTCTGCAACCCGACGAAATACACCCCTTTGATGTTGTAGTTCCACCTCTTGCCTTTCACACCCTGCGAGTGCAGAGCCATTCCGGAATAGTACAGTGCCCTTTCCCTGAAATGCTTCTGGTAGGCCAGTTGTACCTCGATGATGAACTTCTCCCCACTTTCATCCCTGCACATCACGTCGAATCTTGCGTTCCTGTCCCCGGCGGCCATCCCGAGCTGCTCTGTCGGCAGATATGTGATGTCCTTTATCCTCTTGTCCGGGAAGATCGTCATCAGAAACGCCACAAGGAACTCCTTGTTCATCTCCGTCCCGAAAAGCCTCTTGAATCCCCAGTCGTTCAACGGGTCGATGTACCGTGGCAGCGCGTCTTCGCTCACTTCGTCGCCGAACCCAGCCCCCTCGTCTTCCAAAAGTGCGCGGCCCCAGCCGTAGGCACTTAGGTCGCCATATCCATTAACAGCCATAAAGATAGTAGTTTTAAATTAGTTATACAAGCATAATCTTCCGCCGACTTTCCGATGAATCTTGAGCAGGTTGCGGAAACACGTCCGGAATCACTCTGCGTAGGCCGTGGCTAAAATACAACCAAAACCTCGGATATTCAGCGGGCGGTAGTAATTGTCCGGGGGTAAAAATATGTTTTTTATGATAATTTGTGTTTTTTATGGTCGGGGGACGGCCGGCGCTTATCCGGTCGGACATTGATTGGTCGGCGTTCAACTGCCGGAAGGAGTGGCTTAAGACTAAACTGGCGGATTGGAGTAGGTGGAAGGATTACAATAACGCTGACTTGATCGGTGAAGGGTACCCGCCTCGGGACTCGAACGGAGATCCAGATGAGCTGCATCACATAGGCCGGAGACAGGATTCACCGTTCGCGGAACTCACTTGGGCTGAGCATATGGGGGATGGCAACAACACGATCCTGCACAGGGTCGGCAAGGAGTCGGAGATTGATCGTGGTGAGTTCGACGGTGAGAAATCCGCTTATTGGCAGGCACGTTTCAGGATGTTCTCAAAGTCGGAATTAGAAAGTATATATTCAAAGTGACCCGCTGGGTAACGAAACGGGGCGATAATGTCGCCGGAGAGTGCTGGCTGCACCGTTGGGTAACGAAACGGGACGATAATGTCGCCGGAGAGTGCTGGCTGCACCGCTGGGTAACGAAACGGGGCGATAATGTCGCCGGAGAGTGAAGTATGGGATTGTCTGGCTACGAAACGGACTGGAATCGTTGCCTGGGAAGGAACGGAATGTCGTGGGCAAACTACTTTATTGGTCAAATAGTTCGGTGGCCTGACGGAAAAGCTCGTCGATGGCTTCTTTGTCGCTTTGTGGTTTTGCCTGACGGGGTGAAGGCTCTTTCTTTTCAGATTTGCTTTCATCCTTCCGTACGATCTTCTTGGTGGAATCTGATGATTTCACTGTGGCGCTGGCAGCCTTTGCGGATTCCGGCGGATTCCGGAAGTTATCCTTGTCCGAAGTCGAGTCAGTGGAAGGCGAGCCAATGCCCACCATCTGACCTGAGTCCACAGTCTGAATCACGGATGCCGAGTCTGTGCCCACAACCTTGCTTAAAGAGTCTGTCGCACCTGAAAGTACATGGCGGGTCCAAGGGCGTATGGAAAGCAGAGTCACAAAGGCGATTAAAGCGACAACAGCAAGCCACAACGGCAGCCTGGATATGTGTTTGATGGCCTCCTTGACCTCAAGCGCGCTTTGGTAACGCCTCGATGGATCTCTTTGGCAGCATTTCCGGGCCACTTTGGCGTAGGCCGGACTCAAGCGGTCAATGACGCAGCCAAGCGAGAATATGTCGGTGTGGTAGTCCACGTTGCCACCGGAAATCAATTCCGGGGATGCATAGACCTGCGTCCCCGCGGAACCCTTCAGGACGGAATGCGAATCAGAGTCGGAAAGCCCGAAGTCGATGAGTTTGACATTGTTGCCGTTGTAGGTCAGCATGATGTTGGACGGCTTGAGGTCCCGGTGGACAATCTGCTTGGAATGCATATAGGCCAACGCGTCACATGTCTCATTGATGATCTTTGACGCCAATGTCTTGCTGATCGCTCCACGGGGCAGGAGAGTGTCCAGAGAGCAACCGTCCACCCATTCCATCTCGATGCAGTTGCCAAGCGGCGGAATGTTCACGAAACCATAGTACTCACAGATGTTCGGATGGTCCAATGAATATCCTATCTCGAATTCTTTCCTCAACAGACGCTCATAGACGGCGTCACCGGCATATTCACTTTTCAGAGCCTTATAGATGCGGAAGCGTCCGTCCTTGTCGGCACGCCAGATCTCGCAGTAACTTTCAGGGTTGCTGCGCATCAGCTCGAAAATGCCTTGTCTCGGGCTTTGAGCCTCTGTCGGTGTCTCGAAAAATCCGGATGCCTCGTCCATTATGCGATTGAATATTCGGAAACTGTCTTCACAATTGTTGGTCTGAAACTCAAAGATAACCATTTTTATGTTAAGGAACATGAAAAAAATAAGAAGCTGTTTTGAATTGTTTGTTTGAAGGTTTGAGAGTGAAAAACTTCAGTT
>OIZV01000741.1_pt1 | contig 13504 bp, 17 predicted proteins | sample 1588681 | NCBI WGS metagenome assembly OIZV01 (sample SAMN03283281) | human gut metagenome | biome: human-associated habitat; material: feces | host: Homo sapiens | place: Peru | collected 2012
CTTTCGCATCCCCTCGGCCGCCAGCTTCGGATAAAGGCCGCCGCGCTTCATCGCCGGTCACCCCCCGTTGCAAGGAGCGTGAGCGTATCGGATATTTTCTGATACAGCTGCTCGTCCGTATCCTGTCCGCGGTAAAGCTGGTGAAACACCTCGCCATCCTTGATGAACAGAACGCGGCCGGCCGTACTCGCCGCCTTGACCGAATGCGTCACCATGAGGATCGTCTGACCGCGTGCGTTGATATCCGCGAACAGCGACAGCAGCTCGTCGCTCGAGCGGGAATCCAGCGCGCCGGTCGGCTCGTCGGCCAGAATAAGCTTCGGGTCTGTGATCAGCGCGCGCGCAACGGCGCCCCGCTGCTTCTGCCCGCCAGACAGCTCATAAGGGTATTTCTTCAAAAGCGCCGCGATGCCGAGCCGGTCTGCGATGGGCATAAGCCGCTCGCGCATCTCCTTGAAGCTTTTCCCGGCCAGAACGAGCGGCAGATAAATATTGTCCTCCAGCGTAAACGTATCCAGCAGGTTGAACTCCTGAAATACAAAGCCCAGATTGTCCCGCCGGAACGCGGCGGCGTCCGCCTCCCGGATCGCCGAAAGATCCTTTCCGTCCAGCAACACGCTGCCCGCCGTGGCCTTATCCAGCGCGGCCAGGATATTCAGAAGCGTCGTCTTGCCGGAGCCGGATTCACCCATGATGGCGACATATTCGCCCTGTTCCACCGTAAAGCTGACGTTTTTCAGCGCTTCCACCCGGTTCGTCCCAAAACGGGTGGCGTATACCTTCTTCAATTCTCTGACTTCCAGAATACTCATTGCTTCAATTCTCCTTTGTCTGTGTGTCCGTGATCGTGAGCGCCGCGCTCCCCTTCAGCTTCTCGCCTTCCAGAACAAAATAGCCGCTGCCTTTCGGCACGTCGATCTCGCCGGAATATTCGCCGCTTCCGTCCAGCAGCACGATCGGCTCGTCAAAACCGCAGCGCCACAGCAGCCGCGCGCTTCCTTCCTCCACATCGAACCGGCATGTCACGGTCACGCGCTCTCCGGCTTCCCTGCGGATGCCTGTTCCGCCAAAAATCGTTTCCGTGCCGCTGAAACCGTCGTAGCGGACGGCATAGCTGCCCACATATCCGTCGGCCCCGAAGCTCCGGCTGCCCTTCAGCTCGCCGTCGCCCGTCAACGCCAGCTCTCCGGCCGCGGAAACAAAGCCGTTCCATCGCTCCAGCACGCTGTCAACATCGATCTGGTCCGCCCGCGAGCATCCGCCGAAGCGGAAGATCGAAAAAACGATCGCCGCCAGAATACCAAGCTTCAGCAATCGGCGGGGAATACTGAGAAAATGCATTTTTTCGCGCTCCTTTGTTCCGATCTGTACAAAGGATAGCAAAGCGGGAAATGGATCGCCATCGAATCGGCTTACATTTCCCGCTCCTTTTCTTACATTTTTGTAAGATTCATTCCGTTTTCAGCGCAGACTGCGTCAGATCCAGACATACCGTCGTTCCCTGCCCCGGCATTGACCGGGCCGTGATCCCGACGCCCAGCGCGCGGCATATCCGCCGGCACAGATAAAGGCCTATGCCGCTTGCGCGGCCGTCGAGCCGCCCGTTTATCCCGGTATAGCCCTTTTCAAAAATACGCGGCATATCCTCCGGCGCAATGCCGATGCCGTCGTCCGCGACGCACAGCGTTTTCGGCTCCTCCAGATATATACACACCGTCCCGCCGTCGTGCGAGTATTTCAGCGCGTTGGACAAAAGCTGCTCTATCACAAAGCCCAGCCATTTTTCATCCGTGACTACCGTCCCTTCGAGCGCCTCATACACGAGCCGGATGCGCCGGGCGATAAATTGCGGGGCAAAGCGGCGGACAGCGGGCCGGACGACCGCGTCGATGCCGTGCGTGCGGAACACATAGTCGCTCGACGAGGAATCAAGGCGCAGATAGGCCATCACCATATCCGCGTACTGCTCGATCCGCAGCAGTTCCCCGGACAGATTGCGGCCAAGCTCCGAGTCCTCTGTCTGAAGATACAGCCGCATGGCGGCGATGGGCGTTTTGATCTGATGGGCCCAGGTGCCGTAGTAATCCATCATCTCGTCCATGCGCCGCACCGAGGCGGCGGCCAGCGCCTTGTTCTCCTCCCGCAGCGCCGCCACGATCGCCTGATAGTCCGCCTCGGTCACATTTTCCGCCGCCGGCAGCGTCCCGATCTCATCGCAGGTCAGCCCGACGAGATGACGGAGCTGTTCGTGCTTTTTCCGCACACGGATAAAATCAAGCAGCATCACGGCGGTGCCCGTCAGAAAGAAAAGCCCCGCCGGATACAGCACAGCCGCCAGCGGCAGCCGGTAAAGATAGAAGCATACGGCAAAAATAACGACGAACAGCGCCAGCAGCCCCAGATAACGCCGCCGCTTCCATATATACTGCCCCAGAAACCTCATTCGCCCTCCTGCCCGACGATATAGCCGGCGCCGAACCGCGTAACGATGAAATCCTCCAGCCCCGCCGTGCCGAGTTTTTTCCGCAGGCGGTTCACGTTCACCGTCAGCGTGTTTTCATCCACATAGCTGTCCGTCTGCCACAGGCGTTCCATCAGCCTTTCCCGGCTGACGACCCGTCCCTTGTTCTCCATCAGACACAGGAGGATGCGGTATTCGTTTTTGGTCAGCGTCAGCCGTTCGCCCCGGTACAGAAGCGATTGCTCCCCCGTGTCCAGAATCGCCTCCCCGCAGGTCAGCGTTGGGGCCGCGGCCGCAAAATCATAGCTGCGGCGCAGCAGCGCCTGTATCTTGGCCATAAGCACCTGGCCGTCAAACGGCTTGGCAATAAAATCGTCCGCGCCCATGTTCATGGCCATAACGATGTTCATGCTGTCGGAGGCCGAGGAAATGAAGATGATCGGCGTGCGCCCTCTCTGCCGTATCTCCCGGCACCAATGGTAGCCGTCGTAAAAAGGAAGCTTGATGTCCAGAAGCACAATGTGCGGCTCAAAGTGGTCAAAATCCTCCATCACGCTGCGGAAATCCGTCGGAATGCACACCGAAAAGTCCCAGGCCTCCGCCTGCGAGCGCACCGCCGCGGCAATGCCGGGGTCGTCCTCCACCAACAGAAGCTTATACACGCCTTCCACGCCCCCTCCGTTTTTTCTCATTATAATCATTGCCCCCGCCTCTGGCAAGATAAAGACGCCGCATTTCACCCCTGCACCAGCCGCAGCGCTCAAGCGCCGCCTGAAGCGCCACGCCGATCTTACCGCACTGAATAGCCTCGGTCGTGTTCCCGTAAGCGTACAGATTCCGTGTCTGATTGCTTGGAGAAATAAAAATCTTCTTCGCCATGTTTATATTGCTCCTTTTGTTACTGTTCGGTTTCTTCTTTGCATTCCGGCAGACCGGCAAGGGATGTGAGCAGCGACAGCACACCGGCCACACCGGCAACAGACGCTATGCGCATCCAATCAAGATCAGTAAACCCAACCGCGCCCGTTCCGATCAGCGCAACCGCCGTCTGTGCAACTGTCTTGACAGCTCTTACAGCCGCCGCCTTGATCCACTCTTTCCAACATCTTTTCATGGTTTTTACCGCCTTTCTTTACTTGATTTTTGGCATGAAAAAAGGGCTTGCGATTCCGCAAACCCTTGATACCACTATGTTTTTTAACTTTCTTACAACTTGCTGATCGGCATAGAAAAAGCACCCTTTTCAGGATGCTTACATAATGTTGAACGGTACTATTTCTTTTATCTCTTTGAGATAGTGAAACGCCTTTTTATCGAACTGTTTTCACAAAGATACTCAATGCCTTTCGGCGTTATCATACAATCATTTATTCTTGCAATGTAAGGCACTCTTTGACCATCAAGCGGAACGAAATCAACGCCATCTATATACCCCTCTGCTGATAGATTGTAAATGATATACGACCAATAGCGTTCGTTCACTTGTAACAATCGGCTGTCCGGCATTAGCATTTTAGGATCAATTTCATTTCCGTTTTTTAGGTTCTGATACAAATATGACAATATTTGATATGCAATTACATAATAATCATTTTTGGCCATTTAAACACCTCACAAAAAGCCCCGCACATTTTGCACGATGCTTTATTCTTCGATTATCTCAAATTGTTCAGGTGGAAAAAGATAATCCTCATCAAGTTCTGTCATGATTCTAAACCAACCCTTTTCGACGGACATGACATCATAGACCTTGCCTTTTTCAAAAGCAAGAGTGTCCGCTTTGCCTATATATTTAACTTTCATTCGTCTAACCACCTTTTAACAAAAAAGTCATGTTTGCCTAGGCCTTCACACTGTGACCAGTGAACTTCAGCCTGTCTATCACCGTCAGACGTTGCCAACCATCCACAGCCTTTCACGTGCTGCCAGTCCTCAACATTTCCACCGTGCTTATTTGCGTATTTATAAGCATTTCTGTATTCAACAGCAGACCCTTTCCCCGCAAAGACTTCAACGTTTTGAATTCTAGTTCCTTCAACAAATTCAAACATTTCACCCGTTGATAAATCCATGACCTCATAGTTTTTAGCCTTTGCACCAAGACTTCTTCCAATCTGAATTTTGGAAGATTGCATCTTAGCACTTTCATTGGCCGATTGCAAGTACTTTTTTCGGTAATCCTCAAAATTTGCCGTCTTATCCAGACCGAAATATTCAGCGCGTTCTTTCAGCGTGTTCAGTTCTTCTTCATCCAGTGCCCAACGTGCCCTTGTGTTGGACGTGCAACGGCAGTTTACAACTTCGGCAGCGCCCCCGGACGGATCGCCGGGGAACATAAGCCCGTTTGAAAACTTTTCGTCCAGCTCCCGGATTTCGCCGTCAACGTGCCTGTGTGAATCGCGTGTACGCCCGTCAAGCGCCGCGTCCCACTGCTTCAGCACATCCGCGCCCTTGGCCTTTGCCGCTTGCTGTGCATCCCGTGTTGACGTCTGCTGTATTCTATGCCCCTCCGTCCGCGCTATTGTCTTAGAACGCGACAACGGCGCTTTTGATACGTTGCTGATGTTCCGGGCAATATCCCGGTATGGCAAGCTTGAGGCAATCCCCCGGCTGATCTCCTGCGTGATGGTTTTCTTCAGCTTGGCCACATCCACGCCCAGCGCAGCATAAAGGCCATTGCTTACCTTGCTGTCTGTCAGAATTGCCTTGACTGCTGACGCCTGATTTATCGGCGATATAACCGGTATGCCCTGCTTGGCTATATCGTACATGGTGCCAATATAGCCGGTTTCATAGCAGTCATGCAAGTATTTGTCAATGGCTGCGTAATTGTCACCGTGGAGCTTCTCAAGAATGCCGCTGACTTGCCCCTGAAGCGCCGCTTTTACTTGACAGGCGGTCGGCTGTCGCCTATCCTGAACGCATGAACCGATTTATTGCATCTGCATCTATTATATTAACGGCCTTCGCTTTCTGTCTTCTGGCCGCCTGCTCCAACCCCGCATCCGACGGCATTTCAACGCCGGCGCCGACCTGGGAGCTGCTTCCGACACGCACGCCGGCGCCGACGGAAGCGCCGCCGGCGGCCGCGGCAGACCTGTCCGCTCCGCTGTTTTCACTCTCGCTCTCGGAATTCATCGAGCGCTTCAATGCCTGTTATCGTCGGGATCATGGCCTCGCTCTGCTGCGTCCGGCCGACGAGTGGGTCGAGCTTACGCCGCAGAACGGGCTGCGCCTGTTTCGCTTTCAAAGCGATCCCTCGCTCAGCGCCGATCCGGCGATCCTGATCTGGAGCGTCGGCGGGGATGCGCCCATGGAGCGTCTGTGCCTTGATTTTTCCGATCACGGCTATACGAACGAAAATCGCATCTTCTATGAAAAGCTCTGCCGCTGCGCCTTCCTGTGCGCCGGATTTGACCGGGAAACAGCCGGCACGCTGTTCGATACGCTCTTTTCGCTGGCCAATAACGAGACCTATGCCGGCGGCGATTACGACGCGCCGCCCATCCGCACGCTCTGCCACAACGGCGAGATCGGGCTGTATCCCTGGTACAGCGGGGGCGTCGTCCACATCGACATGATCCCGGTCGACGAAGCGCTGCTGGATTCGCTGGTGGAGAGCGGCACAGAGCTGCTCAGCCTCAAGGCGGAGGAGGGCGAAGTCCTTCCTTCTGCCCGGCCCTGACAAAAAACCGCCCCGTCCGGCATCCGGACGGGGCGGCAGGATATGGCTTCAGGGCAGCGAGCCGTTCAGGCTGCGTTCGCGGCTTCTTTCTTCTCCCGGTGCAGAATCGGCGACACCCGCTTGTACACCAGGAAGGTAACGACGCCGTTCACGATCGCCTTGCCGAAATTGAACAGCAGGATGTACGGCATGAGCGACAGGACCGTTCCGACCGTCTGGGCGTTGACGGCGCCAAGCATGAAATACGGCGTGACAACCAGATTGGCGCCGAACATGACCGCCGCCATAGCCAGCGAGCCGGCGCCGATCGCGGCGGCCGCCGTCTTCTTGCTTTTGCGGCGGGCATAAATGGCCGCAGATACGAGCGTATAAGTTCCGGTGGCCAGAACATGCATGATGATGCCGTATATCCCGCTGTGGGCGCTGACGGTAAGCCCCTGGATCAGCGAGGCGATCAGCGTCACGGCCAGACCGGCCGCCGGGCCGAAAGCAAAGCCGCAGATCAGGATGGGGATATCCGCCGGATCGTATTCCAGAAACGAGATCGGCGCCGGCATTGGGATGTGAATGATCGCTACAAGCACAACGGACAATGCGGCCAGGACCGCCATAGATGTGATTTTTCTTGTGTTCATCGGAAACCTCCTGTACAATAAAAAAGCACCCGGACATACTCCGGGCGCAGCGTAAAAACAAACGGCACAAGCCGCCGCCTTCTTCCATCCAGACTGTCACTGTCGGCGCCGTAGTTTCAACGGCTCAGCGCTCTCGCGCTCGCGGGCTTTACCGCCGGTGGGGACTTTCACCCCGCCCTGAAGACATGCTCATTATACCACAGTGCCCGCCAAAATCAATATCGCGGCGCAAAAAAATTTTGGAATGGAGCCTCCTTCTATGGGATCGACCATCAACAGCTGCTGCTTCACCGGCCATCGCGCGGAAAAGCTCCCCTGGGGCTACAACGAAAACGATCCGCGCTGCAAAGCGCTCAAGCGCCGGCTGGCGGACGTTCTTCTCTCGCTGTACGAAAGCGGCTGCCGGCACTTCATCTGCGGGATGGCGACCGGCTGCGACCTGTATTTCGGCGAGGCGGCCGCCGCGCTGCGCGCCGAAAAGCCCGGCGTTACGCTTGAAGCCGCCATTCCCTTCGACGGTCAGGCAGACCGCTGGGACGCCGCGAGCCGGAAACGCTATTTCCGCCTGGCGGAGGAATGCGACACGCGTACCGTGCTGCACCATGATTACACGCCTGACTGCATGATGGACCGGAACCGCTACATGGTCGATCACGCGGATGTGCTCGTCGCCGTGTACGGCGGGGACGCCGGCGGAACGCGCAGCACGATGCTGTACGCCATGCGCCAGGGAAAGCAGATCATCGAGCTCGAGCCGTAATTTTCGCGGCGCTTCACAGTTCTATAAATACATACAAAATATTGATTGAAATTTACCTCTCTTAGTGCTATATTTACATTGACTACGGCCGTTTTTTCCAGCGGCACATTCTTGTTAGAAACAGCGAGGTGATCTCATGGGTGAAAAAGGCACGCCCCTGATCGAGTTAAAGCACATCACCAAGACCTTCCCCGGCGTGATTGCGTTGTCGGACGTCAGCTTTGACGTCTACCCCGGCGAAGTGCACGCGCTCTGCGGTGAGAACGGCGCGGGCAAATCCACGCTTATCAAGGTCATTACCGGCGCGCATGCGGCGGACAGCGGCGAAATACTGGTCAACGGCCAGCCCGTCAGCTTTTCCTCCACCAGCGACGCCATGCGCTGCGGCATCGCCTGTATTTATCAGGAGCTGACCATCGCGCCGCAGCTCGACATCGCCAAAAACGTATTTCTCGGCAACCTCCCCTGCACGCACGGCGACGTTCTCGATCTGAAAAAGCTTTACCACGACACCGAGGAGATCCTCAACGATTACATAGGGCTGCATCTCGATCCCCACATGCCCGCGGGCGATCTGTCCGTCGGCCAGCAGCAGATGATCGAGATCGGCCGCGCGCTGACCCGCCGCGCCAAGCTCATCATCATGGACGAGCCGACTTCCTCTCTGTCCGAGGCAGAGACGGAAACGCTGTTCAAGCTCATCAAGATGCTCCGCGACGACAACGTCGCCATCGTTTATATCAGCCACAAGCTGGACGAGGTCATGGAGCTGGCCGACCGCATCACAGTCATCCGCGACGGCCAGAACATTGTCAGCCGGAATAAAACCGATTTCACGCAGGAGCAGCTCGTCGCCAGCATGATCGGCCGTCCTCTGGAAAACCTTTACCTGAAAGAGCCGGCCGAGATCACGGACACCATGCTCGAAGTCAAGGGCCTTACGCGCAAGGGCGTCTTTGAGGACGTTTCCTTCTCCGTCCGCAAGGGCGAGGTCGTCGGCTTTTTCGGGCTGGTCGGCGCCGGGCGCAGCGAGATCATGCGCGCGATTTTCGGCGTGGACAAATACGATTCCGGCGAAGTCGTGGTCGACGGCAAAAAGCTTCACGGCGGCGACCCGGTCAAGGCCATCCGCGCCGGCATCGGCTTCTGCACGGAGGACCGCAAGAAGGAGGGTCTGGCCCTCCGGCTGTCGATCCTGCTGAACATGACGCTCGTGCGGCTTCCCTTCCTGGCCCGCTTCGGCTTTGTTGACCGCGCCGCCCAGAAAAAATCCGCCGAGGAATACGTTCAGGCCATCTCCATCAAAACGCCGAGTCTGCATCAGCTTGTCGGAAATCTTTCCGGCGGCAACCAGCAGAAGGTCGTTGTGGCCAAATGGCTGATGATGAACCCGAAGGTGCTGATCGTGGACGAGCCGACCCGCGGCATCGACGTCGGCTCCAAATCCGAGATCTACGGCCTTCTGTCCGATCTCGCCAAGCAGGGCATGGCGATTATCGTCGTGTCGAGCGAGATCGAGGAGATCATGGGCGTGTGCGACAGCGTCGTGACCGTCTTTGAAGGCAAAAAGACCGCCCAGCTCGACATCACGCCGTCCCTGACGCGCGAGGAGATACTTACCTGCGCGCTCGGCGGCAGCTTCAAAAGCCCGGAACAGCTTGGAAAGGAGGCGGCTGTCAATGAATGAAACGGCAGTGGAAAAGAAAAACTTCTCCTACTACTGGAAAAAGTTTCTCGCTCTCGACGCGTCAACCGTCATCCTGGCGCTGATCGCGGCCATTATCCTCTTTGAGATCATCCTCCAGCTCCGTACCCCCGGCAGCGGCGGGCTGATCTTCATGACCCCCGGCAATCTCATGATGATCCTGCGCCAGAACGTCTACATCGGCATCATTGCCTTCGGTCTGACGCTCGTCATGCTCACGGGCAACATCGACCTGTCCGTCGGCAATATGCTGACATTCCTGTGCAGCTTCTGCGCCGTTATCATGATGCGCACCGACAACGTTTTCTACACGCTCCTCCTGACCATCGGTCTCGGCGCTCTGTGCGGACTTTTCAACGGCGTTCTGGTCAATTACCTACGCCTCAACAGCTTCATCACAACGCTCGGCACAAGCTCCATCTACAGCGCGCTGGCGCTCATCATCTCCGCCGGCACGGTGCTTGTCATTCCCTCCAGCTGCAGCCCCGCGTTTCAGGCGCTCGGGAAGGCCAGCTTCGGCCCCATTCACATTCTGATCGTCTGGTTCGTCTTTGTGGCCGTCGTGCTCGGTCTTCTTCTCAGCCGCACGGTCTACGGCCAGCAGCTTTACGCCATCGGCGCCAACCCAATCGTCGCCCGTTTTTCCGGTATACATTATAAGCGCAGCACTACCATCGCCTATGTCATCACCGGCATCTGCGTGGGTCTGTCCGCCGTCATCATGATGGCCAACTCCCTCAGCTCGAACCCCCAGGCTGCCTCCGGCAAGGAAATGGAGGTCATCCTCTGCGTCGTGCTTGGCGGCTGCGCCATCAACGGCGGCAAGGGCTCCGTCTGGGGCACGGTCGTCGGCATCATGTTCTACGGCGTTCTGTCGGCCGGCTTCACCAGTCTGAACCTGTCACAGTATCTGCAGTGGGTCGTTATGGGCCTGATCATGCTGCTCGCGCTCTCCCTCGATGTTCTCAAGGGCAAGGAGGTCAAGCTATGGAAGAGAAAATGAATCTGGCGGAGATGAAAAGAACGCGCAGACTGCGCACGATCAAGGACAACAACGCCGTTCTTATCCTCACGCTCGTCCTGCTGATCGCGTTTCTGTTTGTAGACGGATACAAGAACAGCTTTTACAATGTCCTGCGCTACACGGCGATGTACGGCCCCGTCTGTCTCGGCCTCGGCATCGTGATGATAACCGGCAACATCGACCTGTCCGCCGGCTTTCAGGCCGGGTTTGCCGGCGTGACCTCCGTTCTCGGCTTCAACGCCGCCTATCAGGCCTCGGGCGATCCCGCGTTTTCTCTTTTGGCCGGGATCCTCATTGCGATCGCCACTGGCGCGGTCACCGGCGCCATCAACGGCCTTGTCATCGCAAAGATCGGCGTACCCTCTCTCATCGCCACTATCGCCTCCAACTATGCTTTTCAGGGCCTTGTGTTTTATTACGCCAAAAGCTCCTTCTCGCCGGAGGACGCCGTCATTGTCAAGCTCGCCGCACAGACGAGCATCGGCGGGATGAAGTGGCTGACGCCGACGCTGATCATCTTTGTGGTCATCGCCGCCGCACTGTTTCTCTGGATGTACAAGACCCGCTTCGGCAGTTCTATCTACGTTGTCGGCGACAACCCCGAGGCAGCGGCATTTGCGGGCATCAGCGTAAAGAATACCGTATGGATCGCCTACATACTTTGCGGTATCCTCGCTTCCGTCAGCGGCTTTTTCATGGTATCCAACGCCGGCTACGCCATCTACACCCAGGGCAACAGCCTCGCCACGCTGACCATCAGTTGCTGCGTCATCGGCGGCATCAAAATGGCCGGCGGCAAAGGAACCATGCTCCACGTTGTCCTCGGCGTGCTCATCATGCGGGCGATCTCGCAGATCATGGCCTCCCTGTTCCTCAGCGCCTCGATGGTCAACCTGATCACCGGCATCCTGCTGATCGTCGTCCTCATTATCGACCGCTTCACCAGCAATAAGACCGTCGAATGACACCCGTTGATAAGCTGCATTTGCAGAGTATCATAGAATTTTTTGAAAGGATCGAAAAAAGCATGAAACTGAACAAACTTCTTGCACTGGTTCTCGCACTTGTCATGGTTCTCGCTCTGGCCGCCTGCAGCAGCACCGGCACCACGACCGGGGATGCCGGCACCGCTGCGGAGCCCGCCGCTGAACAGCCCGCCGCCGAGGCGGAAGCGCCTGCCGCCGGTCAGTCCGGCGCTGCCAGCGCCGCCGGCGCACAGTCCGGCTGCAACGTCGACATCTCCGGCGTGGATCTCTCCGGCAAGACCATCGGCTACGTCACCATTACCTCCACTGCCCCCTGGGGCGGCCGTGTCGGCACGGAGCTTGAGCGCATGGCCAAGGAATGCGGCGCGAAGGTCAACGTCCTTGACGCCCAGACCGTTGCAGACGACGTGACCAACTACTGCAACCAGATGATCGACGCCCATGTCGACGCCCTGTGCGTCTTCGGCGGCGACCCCACGGCTATGGTCGACATTGCAAAGCGCTGCAGCGAGGAAGGCATTCCCCTGTTCCTGTGCGGTCTTGACGTTGCTGAGGAAGGCCGTCAGTATGCGACCGCCTGCATCGGCCCCGATCAGGAGCAGGCCTTTGTGGACATCGCCAACTACGTCATCGAGGACAACGGTGCTGACGCCGGCTGCACGGTCGTGCAGATCTCCGGCGTTCCCTTCCTGATGGACTATCAGCTGCGCGAGGCCGGCTTCAAGGCCGGTATGGCTTCCACCAACTACACGCTGCTTGAGCCTGACTACGCTTTCTCCAGCCGCACCGACGCCAAGTCCTTCATGGAGAATCACATCACGGCCGAGGGCGATAAGATCAACGTTGTTATGGGCTATGACGACGACCTGACCATGGGCGCTGTTTCCGCGATCGATGAAGCCGGTCTCGGCGATCAGATCAAGGTTTACTCCTTCACCGGCCAGAACGACGCCATCCAGGCGGTAGCCGACGGCAAGATGGAACTGACGGTCATGAACCGTGCCGACGACATCGCCGCGGAGACCTGCGTCGCCATGTATGAGTACTTCACCACCGGCTCCACGGAGTACTATCACTACACCAACCTGATCTACATCAATGCCGACAACGTCAACGACTACATCGGCAAGGGCGAGTTCTGATAGCTTCGAAAACCGCACCGGCCTGAACGCCGGTCAGTAAAAAAACTGCACGGTCGGATCATCCGCCGTGCAGTTTTTTTGCCTTTGGGCGTGGAAGAAAACTCCCGGTCCTACCGGGAGAGAAAAAGCTTCAGCACGAGAAAAGCCTCCTGTTGCTGTATAGTGGTAATGGTTTGACAGCCGCATTACCGAACAGCAACAGGAGGTTTTTAACAAATGAAAACAGACGAACGATTAGAAGTAAAGAGTACTGCTGGTTTTGATTTGGAAAGTTCCCGCCCGCGCGTCAGTTCTTCAGACTGTGCAGCGGCGCGGGGATATGGCCTCCGCGGGAAATAAACGCGGCGCTGGATGCCTGATGAACCGACATGACCGGCGCGCTGCCAAGCAGGCCGCCCATTTCGATGGTATCCCCCACTTTCTTTCCGGGCGTGGGCAGAACGCGCACGGCGGTCGTTTTGGAGTTGACCATGCCGATTGCCGCCTCATCGGCAATGATGGCAGCAAGTGTTTCCGGCTCAGTCTCGCCCGGAACAACGATCATATCAAGACCAACGGAGCAGACCGCAGTCATCGCTTCCAGTTTTTCGATTGCGAGACAGCCGGTTCTGGCTGCTGCAATCATACCGGCATCTTCCGTAACCGGAATGAAAGCTCCGGAAAGTCCGCCGACGGACGAAGATGCCATGACGCCGCCCTTCTTGACTGCGTCGTTGAGCATGGCGAGCGCGGCGGTGGTGCCTGGGGCGCCCACCTGTTCGAGGCCGATCTTCTCCAGCACTTCGCCGACGGAGAGTTTGAAGTATCTTTCGAGGAATCCATTCGAGGCTGCGAGGTATACCTTGTACAGTCCACATTCCCTAACAGTGACAACCTGATGGAACTGCTGCTGATGATAGATGCCGCCAAGCGTGCGTCGGCACGTTCCGTCATTGCCGTGATGCCCTACTTCGGATGGGCTCGCCAGGATCGCAAGGACAAACCTCGCGTATCAATTGCAGCCAAATTGGTGAGTGATTTGCTCATGACAGCCGGCGTAGACCGCGTAATCACTATGGACCTGCACGCCGATCAGATACAAGGCTTCTTCAATATCCCGGTTGACC
>OIZV01000743.1_pt1 | contig 13461 bp, 12 predicted proteins | sample 1588681 | NCBI WGS metagenome assembly OIZV01 (sample SAMN03283281) | human gut metagenome | biome: human-associated habitat; material: feces | host: Homo sapiens | place: Peru | collected 2012
CACCCTGGCCCTGAAATGGGTGCTGGTAAACATCGGCATCTCCGCCGTAATCCTGCTGGTAGTAAATATGCTGGAGAAGAAGAACCTGCTGACGGCCGCCGGCCGTGGAAGGAGGCAGACCCCATGAGCCTTATCGTTGACATAGAGAAGAAGCTGGGCAGCTTCATCCTGCGCGCAAAATTTGAGACGGGTCATGGCACCATGGCCCTGCTGGGTGCCTCCGGCTGCGGCAAGAGCGTCACCCTCAAATGCATTGCCGGCATCATGACCCCTGACAGGGGCCGCATCGTCCTGGACGGCATAACCCTTTTTGATAGCGACCAGCATATCGACCTGACCCCTCAGCAGCGGCAGGTAGGGTATTTGTTCCAGCAGTATGCCCTGTTCCCCAATATGACCGTGGCCCAAAACATCCAGTGCGGCATCCGCACCGGCAGCCGGACGGAAAAGCAGCAGCTGACAGCCCGGCAGCTGCGCCGCTTCCGCCTGGAGGGCCTGGAGAGGAAGTATCCCTCTCAGCTCTCCGGCGGCCAGCAGCAGCGCGTGGCCCTGGCTCGCATCCTGGCCTCCGAGCCCAAAGCCATTTTGCTGGACGAGCCTTTTACGGCTCTGGACAGCTTTCTCAAGTGGAATTTGGAGCTGGAGCTGTCGGACCTGCTCTCCGACTTTGACGGGCCCATCCTGTGGGTCAGCCACGACCTGGGTGAGTGCTGCCGGAACTGCCACACCGTCTGTGTCATGGAAAACGGCGCCTCCGGTGCGGTAACGGATATGGAATCCCTGGTGCGCCGTCCCGCCACCCAAAGTGCGGCCCGGCTCACCGGCTGCCGCAACTTTCTGTCCGCCCGGAGCTGTGAGGGGGGCGTGCGCCTGGACGGCTGGGACATCACCCTGCCCCTATCCACCGGAGATGGCACATGCACCGTGGCCATTCCGGACAGCGCAGTTTCCCTGGGGGCCGGCCCCTACCGGGCGCAAGTATTCCGAACCATCCTTGATCTGAACGAAGCCTCCGTCCTGCTCCGCCCGACGTGGGATGCCGCCGGGCCGCTGCTGCGTGTGTCTGCGCCCAAGGCTGCCGCCCCCGTCGAGGGTGCAGTCGTAGCCTTCGACCTGCTCCCCGAGCAATGCCTGTGCTATCGGTAGCCCCATCAAAATCAGCATAAAAGTCCGCAGGCTTCAAGAACCTGCGGACTTTATTTTCACATATGGCAGCGCCTTTATGCAGCCGCTCCGTTTCGTGCGATATTCGGCTTGATTTTTCTGCGGTAGAGCCTGCACCAGCACACCAGCAGCACCACAAGCAGCAGCAGCCAAGAGGCCGGATAGGACGCATACACCCATGTAGGTGCCATAGTGTCCGTGTCGATGGCAGCAATCCAGGCCAGGCGGAAGACACAGGTACACAGCAGGTTGATAACCACCGGCCGCATCGGACTGCCGCAGCCTCGGATGGCGCCCGTAAGTACATCTGCAATGCCGAAGATCACATACGGTATCACCACCATCCGCAGCCGCACCGCACCGGCAGCCAGTACCGCCGGATCCTGGTTGTAGATGGCCAGCAGCGGTTCGCTCCAGATGCAGGCCACGGCGCTGAGGGTAGCCCCGGTGACCACGGTACACAGGATACATTTTTTCAGGATCTCCTTGGAAGTGAAGACAGTTACGTCTGCTGTCAAGATTGATTTCTATTCCGAGGGTACATTGGTTGCATCTACCTATGAGACCCCTGCCAACCGAAAGTTCCCGGAGGAACCGATCCACACCGCAGGCCTTGCATTCTGCTATTGGGCGGACGATGCAGGCAATAAGGTGGCGGAAGAGGATCTCTGCAAGCTGACCGCTGATACCAAACTCTACGCAGTGTTTGCGGACAAGACCTATACGGTTACGCTCATCGATAATGGCACGACCAAGACGGAGACCGTGTTGGTCAACACCCCACTGGGCAAGGTGCCGGGGCTGGACAGAACGGACAACGGCGACAGCTTCTACGGCTGGCTACTGGACGGGGAGATCGTGAACGCCGCCACCACAACACCGGTGCAGTCTGCCCTGACGCTGACGGCAGCCTATGCCAACACGACGGTAACAAACTACGCGGAGCTGCAGGCCGCAGTGACTGCGAAAAAGCCCGTCATTGTCCTGAACGACGATATTGATGATTTCGCAGGCAAAGTAACGATCAACTACCCCTGCTTCATCGAGGGCAACGGTCACGGTCTGGTCCGTCCGAACGGCTTTACGGACGTTCTGCTGGAGTCCGTGGGCGCGGATGCTTCCGTCACCATAAACAACGCGCTGGCGGACGGCCGCAATCTGGATGCACAAGCACCTGCGCTTGCGGCGCAGAGCGGCGGAGCACTGATTCTGAACCATGTGACCGTGCAGAATAATAAAAATACCGTCGGTTCCGCGTCTTCTTATAGTTCGGAGCAAGGCGGCGGCATTTATGTCGATGAGGGCAGCCTGCGCATGACCGATTGCGTCGTCCGGAATAATTATTCTGATGCGCAGGGCGGCGGCATATACGTTGAAGATGCCGTTTCTACGGTGGTTCTGACCAACTGCACCATTGAGGAGAACCGGAATGAATGCTGCGGCGGCGGCATTTACATCGAGGATTCCCCGGCAGTCCTGACCAATTGCCAGATCCTGAACAACTCTACGACCACCGGCCACCGCGGCGGCGGTATGTATGTAAATAACTATGACGGCCCGTCTGCAACGATAACCGGCTGCATCATTCAAGGCAATCGATCAAACGAATATGGCGGCGGTTTGGAACTCGAAGGTGGGGCAATAACAGTGACCGACTGCCTGGTGGCGGAGAATACTGCGGACGATGATGGCGGCGGTGTGTATGCCGATGACGGAGACCTCCACTTTGTCAACTGCATCATCCGTGACAACCGCGCCAAAGAGGAGGGCGGCGGTATCTATGTCGATGATCCGACCACACTGGAAAACTGCATTATCCGGGACAACCATGCCGTTGAAGCCGGCGGCGGTGTATATGCTTACAGTGAATGCACCCTTATCGGCGGTATGCTGTTTGACAATACCTCCGATGAAGCGGGCGACGATCTGTGGCAAGACAGTGATGAAGCGCGGTCCATTTATAGCACGCAGGGTACACGCCTGAATGGCGACGGAAACAGCACGGCGTTGGGTACAGTGCTGACGGCCCCGATCCCCGGCTACTATCCGGCGGCTCCCGGCACGGTCAATATTCCTTGGTATGGCTGGTTTGTGGACGGTGAAGAGGATGCCGCCGGAGATATCGTGAACCGTTATACCAACCGCAACACCGGCAAGCTGGTCTCTGCCACCAACGGAAATCTGGACATTCTGACCGGCGACACGGAGGACGTGGGTATCAAAGCCATCTGGTACGGCCTGCTGCTGGCCTACGATGCCAACTACCCCGGCACTACCGAGCACCGATACGACGCGCAGGGGTATGTGTCCGGCGCAGACGCGACGGTGGCGGACAATATGTTCGCCCGTGCAGGGTATCGCTTTGTCGGATGGAACACTAAAGCCGACGGCAGCGGCACTGCCTACGCCAAGGGCGCGGCCCTGACCATGGACAAGAGCCAGGTGCTCTATGCGCAGTGGGAGAAGCTGCCTTTGGGCAGTCTGACCGTCAGCAACACCGTGACCGGTAACCGCGGCGACACGAATAAGGCGTTCACCTTCACCGTGAAGCTGGGTGACACCGGTATCAACGGCGTCTACGGCGACATGACCTTTACCGCCGGCGTGGCTACCTTCCAGCTCAAGCACAACGAGAGCAAGACCGCTACGGGACTTCCCGCAGGTGTTAGCTATGAGGTGAGTGAGAACGAAGCCAATCTGAGCGGTTATGTGACCACGTCCACCGAAGTCAGCGGCAGCATCGTAAAGGACAAGGCCGCAGTAGCAGCCTTTACTAACACCCGAAGCGGCAGCAGCCACACGACCGACACCGGTACTGGTACCGGCACACCTGGCAGCAATGCGCCCGGTAAGGCACCGACCACATCTGATAGCAGCAACCTGACGCTGTGGTTCAGCCTTGCGGCAGCTTCCTTGCTGGGAATGGCCGTTTACTTTGCGGGCGTGAAGAAGACCCGCTATTTCGGAAAACGCATGAAGTAAAAGTAGAATAAATTTCCCATACCCTCCCTAAAAGCAGGGCGGCGGCCTTTTGGCCGCCGCCCTGCTTTTTTACGACTCCTTCAGCCAGCGGGAGAAATCCTCCGGTGTGATCGTGCCGTTGTCGCAATCCTCTTTTTTCTTTCTGGCTTCCTCACTCCAGGCGTAAAATACGCTCTTGGTCAGCTTGCCGGCGTTGATGCGGGCGAAACGCTTTTTGTACTCTCTGCGATATTCCTTGAACACCTCGTCGCCCTGCTTGCGCTGCGTCCATGTGTTGATGGCCCCGATCTCCCGGCAGGTGCGGCCCTTGCTGTCGCAGACCCGGTCGCAGTACTCCGTGCTGGCCTTGCCCGTCACAGCGAAGTAGCGCAGGCAGTTCTTGCATACCCGCATCCTCACCTCACGCTTCACGCACTCCCGTATATGGTGGTCGATGAGGTCATAGATGTCCTTGGGATATAGCACCTCGGCAAAGATCCGTCTGTCGATGACCTCGAAGTTGACAGGCTGTGGCTGGAACTGGAAAGTGTACAACGTGTCGTTGCCCTCGGCGTTGTAGTAGGCTACCATCTTTTCAGATACGGATTTCTTCTCGCCGTCCATGTCCAGCGCATGTGCGATTAAACTGATGATCTGCCGCTGCATGGTATCGATGTTGCTGTAAATGTGGCTGATTTTTTTATGGGGCAGCAGCCGAAGGTACTCCTTGGGCGTGACGCGCTCCGCCGCTTTCAACCGCTCTGTCCAGTCCAGCCGCAGCAGCTCAAAATAGACGTGTCGGGATGCAAGCTCGTCCAGTCCTGCTGCTACGACCTGTAGGTCATCCTTGGCGCCGGACTGGTAAAAAGCCAGCAAGGCTTTGTCCATTTTCTTGGTGATGGCTTCCAGCTCCTGCGTATCCATATACAGCAGCTCCATCAGACTTTCCGGGAACGGAAAGTCTTTTTTTATGGTCTGCTCTCTATCCGTCACATCGGTGTACTCGTAGTACTCCCTGCCGCTGTCAATGTAGGTTTTAAAAATATAGTCTGGCATAACGTGCACTCCTTAAATTAGACTAATGAAATATACTGCTTTCGCTAAGACTTGACAATAGGGTGTTGACATGGTATAGTATGCCCAGAAGTAGACATAGAAAATGCCTTCTATAAAATAAGTCTAATCTATTAAGGCGGATATGTCAACCGTTATTTTCGGAACCTTGAAAAGTGAATACCTGCCGCCGCAGCCCGGGTGCTCCGGGCGAAGTGACGCCACGAGCCCGCAAAGGGAGAGCGCACCAACGGAGCAAGAGCGCGGCGTACAGCAGAGAAAAATCATGGGAGGTGAGATCAGACCTACACCATCACTAAAAAATGAATACGCTCTACCAACAAAGCTACAAGGAGGACACTATTTGAAGAAAAGCATTTATACCAACTATGACGAACTGCCCCTGCTGAGTGTGAAACAGCTGGTGGATCTCATGGGAGTCTCGGAGTCCAGCATCTATGAACTCATTCAAGAAGATGATTTTCCCTCTCTGCGGATCGGCAAGCGCATCGTCGTTCCGAAGGAGGAACTGCGGAAATGGATCGCCGCACACACGAAAGGGGCGTCGGGATGCTGAACACGCCCTATGTGAAGAAGGACACCGTCAAAAACTATTTCCCCGTTCCCAACGCGGTCTTTGATCTGGGACTGCACCACATGGAGATCAGCATCTACGCCTATCTGCTCCGCATCGAGGATCGACGAACCTACCAGTGTCTTGTCAGCTATCCCACCATCGCAAGGAAGCTGGGTATCTCGGTCAACACCGTGGCAAAGTATGTTGCCGCGCTGGAGGAGCATGGGCTCATCCGAACAGAGCGCACGGAGATCATCACCAGGGACGGTCTCAAGCGCAACGGCTGTCTCAGGTACACCATCCTGCCAATAAAGAATGCCCTCGGCCTCTGTTACGAGCGTCAGCTGGAGAAGGCATCGAAAGCCTTGGAACGACAGCGGACGCAGGCAAACGCCGAAAGACTGGGGATTCAGTTCGTTCCGGCAGACGATGAGCGGAGCGCGTAAAGTACCAACCTGTACACCGCTGTAAGCCGCCGTGTGAGATTTTACGGCCGAAGGCAGCAACAACAGCGAGGGCAGTTGTGCGAGGGCGTTCAGGGCAGAAATGCCCCGCAGGGGCAAAATACGCACGGGGTCCCCGCGGAAACCCAGCGAAGCGGTTTCCGTGGGGAGAGGAGGCGCAGCGGAATGAACGAGTTTTCCCACCCAGGAAAACGAGTGATATGAAGCTTGTGCCGACGATGGGTGGGGCAAGCATAGCGTCCGGCTATACGCCGGACGCACTCGCCGGGGCAAGGCCCCGGCACCCCCGGCCCCAAGGGGGAGAAAGGAGTTCAATGCAGAGAAAGAAAACAGCGATCATCACCGCAAGAATGACACCGGGCATCAAAGATCTGATCCAGCATCAGGCCAAGCAAGCCGGAATGACCGTCACCGATTACATCATCACCTGCGCGCTGGGCAAGGAGATCGTCCGGGTAGACGGACTGGATGAGATTCTCACTGAAGTGAAAGCCCAAGGCAGGAACCTCAACCAGCTCACGACACTGGCGAACATGGGACGCATCCAAGTCCTCAGAAGCGACGAGCTCATCGACAGTTATGCAGACCTTTGCCAAAAGCTATTGCGCATCAGCCGGGAGGTGCAGTAATGGCCATCTTCACCGCAGTACGCAACAAGAAACAGACGGCTGGTACGATGATGGGCGTGCTGAAATATGTGACGCAGGCCTGCAAAACCATGCTGGACGACCAATGGATGGTGACGGGACACAACTGCGTGGCAAGGGCATCGTACCTGGAAATGATGACAACCAAACAGCAATTCCGAAAAACGGATGGCAGACAATTCTATCACTTCGTCCAATCCTTCCCGGCGGAGGACGGGCTGACGCCACAGCAGGTCAACGCCATCGGCGTGGAGTTCGCACAAAGGCAGTTCCCGGATTTTGAAGTAGTCGTGGCGACCCATCTGGACACAAATCACCTCCACAACCATCTGGTGGTCAACAGCGTGAGCTGCAAGGACGGCAAAAAGCTGCACCAGAACGCCGCAGATCTCCAGCGGCATCGGCAGGTCAATGATGAGATCTGCATGGCGCATGGACTGCAGGTGCTGGAGCCGCCAAAAAAGCACACTCGGAAAAAGCAGATGCGTCCCGGCGAGTACCAGGCGGGGCTGCGGGGCGATAGCTGGAAGCTGGATCTCGTCCAAGCCATCAACGACGCACTGGAATATGCCGATGACCGGGAGAGCTTCGTCGAAAACATGGAGTACGAGGGCTATGAAGTTATCTGGACGGACACACGGAAACATATCACCTTTGTCTGCCCTGACGGTCGGCGGTGCCGGGACAGCAGCCTCCACGATGAAACATTTCTGAAAGAGAATTTGGAAACGCTGTTTGCCTACCGACAGGCGGTGGGTTTCCGGCCCAACACGCCGGAGCCGGAGGAGGGCTGGATGGGCGAGTTGGCAAGCGAGCTGGTTCGGCTGGGTCGGTCCATAGAGGAGGCAGACGATTTGCCGCCGCTGCCTGCGCCGCCGGCATGGACGGAGAGCAAGCAGCGGCAACGAGAGGCGCTGAAGAAACTGGCCTTGGGACAAAAGCTGAGCCGGGGGCAGAGCTGGCAGCAGACCATGTGGTGAAAGCTATGGGCGCGACTGTTGTTGCTTTCGTAGAAAGTGCGTCGACATCGATAATTCTTCTCGCTTTCGCAAAGGGTTATCGGTATGGTGTGTTTGTAAAACAGGCTGCAGGCAGCGCAGAGGCTGCAATGCCTATACAAAGAAAAGCAGACGGGAGGGATAACTGCAAATGGCAAAACGAAGGCCATCCGGCGACGGCATGGTACGCAAGCGTGACGATGGTCGCTGGGAAGGGCGTATCGTAGTCGGACACAAGGAAAACGGCGACGCGATCTTCCACTATGTATCCGCGAAGACGCAAAAGGCTCTGATGGAAAAGCTGCATCGGTGCATTGTCGAGTACGACGGGGCCGAGCTCACGGAGGATTGCCGCATGACACTGGGGGAGTGGCTGGACATCTGGTTGAAGGAGTGTGCCGAACCGTCGGTCCGGCCATCCACATACAAGGGCTACCGTGGGTATGCAGAGCGAAATATCAAACCCTCCCTTGGCAGCAAACAAATCAGCAAGGTGACTGCTGCCGATGTTCAGACCTTGTATCGAAAGCTGCAGCGGGAGGGCGGCGTGGACGGCGGGGCGCTGTCTCCCGCCACGGTCCGCAGGATACACGGCGTCCTGCATCAGGCGCTGAATGCGGCTGTTGACCGCCACCTGATCGTAAAGAACCCCACCGACGATGTGACACTGCCGAAGAAAGTGACTGCCGCAAAAACTATCCTCAATGACAAACAGCTGGAACGATTCATGGAAGCTATTAAGGCAGATGAGCACTGGCACGACTTCTTCTATCTGGAGATCACCACCGGCCTGCGGCGGGGCGAAATATGCGGACTCATGTGGACAGACTTTGATGCGGAAAAAGGAACGCTGACCGTCCGCAGAACACTCCACAACAAGGAGGGCGGCGGTTACTATGTGGGCGAAACGAAAACCGGTGCGGGACGCAGGATCATCAAACTGCCGCCCAGCACGGTGCAGCTGCTGTCCGAGCGAAAAAGGACATCCATCTCCCGGTGGATCTTCCCGAACCCGATCCACCCGGAAGACCCCATCATGCCGAACAGCGGCTACACCCGCATGAAGAAGCTGCTGGCGGAAGCAGGACTTCCGGATATGCGCTTTCACGATCTCCGGCACCCGTATGTCAAGCACACGACAAAAAATAAATCTCTGCAAAAGCAGAAATCCCAGACTATCAAACAGGCTGATAGTCTGAGATTTGCACTTTTGCTGTTACTAATACTGAAAGGGGCTGGTTGCGTTGAATTAAAAAAGCATTTCAGTTTCAGTATATCCCCATATGAATAATCTTTCGCTCGTCCTCAGTAATTGTAGAGTCAAACAAATCTGTGTAGGAGGTTAGTTGTCCGCAATATTTGTTGTAAGCTGTATGGTAAAAATTACGCACAATGAAAGAAATAAATTGGCTAGGAGTCAACGGGCGAACAACTGGTATGCGGCAGTTCTGATACTGACCAATGGTAAGATGTGACATGGGATGTTCCATATTTCTTACAACTTCCTCACGATTGTCATAATCGAACCGTAGTGGAGTAACAACAATCCGGGGATCGGTGACGTCAAGATAGATTTCATCATCCAAATACTCTTCTGGGTTTTCCTGAAAACTTGTCAAATCTGGGTTTGGAAAGAATCCCAAGCGGTGCCCTGTCAATGAATTACCTTTGAATTTGTACTGGAGTTGAATCAATGCACCATCAAGCAACTTGAGGTTAAAACTCCGTGCCCGCTCTAATTCATAAAACAATTCTCTGTACGGCTTATGTTTCAATGCTGCGGAGACGTTTATATTGGGAATTTCAATTTGGCAGTCATCCCATGATTGACCTATGTGAATCGGAAAATTTTGATCGTTACAAAGTGCAGTTCCAACTAAATCACTAGTTAGGTTTGAAATTTGATTAAAAACCATCTTGGCGGTTTTCATTCTGACCGCCTCGAATTCAGTATTTTATTTAGACGTTCAATCTGTTCCGAACCCAAATCATCAACGTAAATTCGACCTTCTTCAATGTCTTGAAGAAGGTCAGCTACTGACTTCCTACGACGCGCAATATTTTCCTTCTCCGCATTGCTTATATCTCGATTAACAATATTCAGATACTTTCGCTGTTCTTCTGTTGGATAGATAAAATCTAAGGTGAAGCCCTTTTCTTTAACTTTTTCGTACTCGGCCTTTAAATCATCCATTTGGCTACCTATGCCAACAACTCTGACCCACGCTTTGCTGCGCGTCATCGCTGTAAATAGACGATTTCGTATTTTGGCATTGTCCGAATTCAGCATATTTATATCGTCCGCCTGGAAGCAGTCATGAGCATTGATAACATACACCATAGCAGCTTCATTTCCTTTTGCACGATAAATACCGGTAAAGGCTACAGATTCATTATCGGTATCAAAAAACACATCCGGAGAACTATCGACACCTGCAACGTGACTTTGAATTCCTTTATCATAAAGAATCTTCCTTATTGAAGCAACAGCATCTTTAGTTGTAATTGGGTCCGGGTTAATTACAATAATATCATCGGCTCTGAGTTCATCATCACGTAGATTTTTTTCAATTTCACTGGCAACCCATACGTCTTGCTCATGCTTTGTCTTGAAAGACTTGAACAGAATCAAATCATCTATAGGAGAATGGCTTTCCAAAAACTTCGGACTACTATTTTCAGTTCTGGCAAGGACCACCCGTTTGCCATCTTCCAATTCGCCCTCAATAACTGAATAGCCAATTTCCTTCCATAGGTTTTTCTGCTCAAACATCTGCACTAAACCAATGTCAGAAAAGGCGTCTGGCTCTCTATAAATTCCAAATCCAAGCGCATGAGCAGATACAAGAGCTGGTCTTGAGTTTCTATAGCACTTTTCGAGAATAATGTCTTGTTTTGATGTGCCGTCTGGTTCGTAGTTAAAGCGTACATTTGGAGTTCCTTCGTTATTTGTTCCAAATAGCTCTTCTGGCGACGGGAGCGATTGCAGATTTAAATTTTGCAACTCGTCATATGCATATACTAACCGTTTAGGCTCACATAAAATCTTATAGCAAAGCTGTAAAAAGCTTACGGGAAAGTCTTGAGCCTCGTCAATTAATATGGCATCATACATGGGAGCAGCGTTTTCTATTTCAGATATAGCCTTTTCACAGACTCCAGAGAAAGCCATATTACGTCCAAACTGGTTCCTAGCGGATGAATAGTCTAAGCATTCAAGACCGTTTTCTACGCAAAAATTGTAATAGATTCCGGGAGTCTTACTACTCGATCCCCAAGCGTGAATTATCTGCAAATTATCCCAGTCAGGTTCCATGCTGGTCTGTTCGATATAAAACGAATTAATCAATTGCTTTAGTTGCCCCTTCAGTGAGCGTGTATTGAAGGTCACAGCAATCTTCCATTCCGGATGCTGTGCGTGGAGATAGGCTGCTTTTAAGGCTAACACAATTGTTTTTCCAGAGCCAGCTAGTCCGCGAATTCTTTGAACGCCCTCTACTGTTTCAATTACAGCTCGACCTTGCGCATTGTCAAGGTTTGCAACCGATTCTTCAAGTTGTTGAAGCTTTGCGCCTCGTGACTCTGAATGTTTTACTTCTCTCTTCTTCCGGCCCTTCCTAATCATTGAAACCGATTGCAGTACTGAAACAAGTTTCTCATAGTACTCGGGGTGTTCCCAGTTGAGATCACATATTTGATTGGTTATTGTGTTTTCATTGCATACAGGATAGTCATCGTTTTCAGGCAACGTTACAATGGCCGGGGCAAATGTAATAACATTAATTGAAACCTGCAACTGTCGCTTATATACCAGTTCACGATGACCTTTAAGCCTGGACTCCACTTTGTTGTATGAATCGTCCTGATCATCTTGATAATCACCTAGACGTTTCCCCTCGATAAGGTTAAACACAACAAGTCCCTGTTTGGGTGAAATCCACAAAGCATCAATAGGATAAGCACCTTCAACAGTACCGATAATTGGGTACCCGATATATAGAATGCCATCAAATTCATTGTGAGCACTAAAATAATTCTTTAAGCGATCACTAGATACTGGCTTATTCGTTGTTCCTGTAATCGTAGTTACCATGGCGATTCTCCATTTCAGAATAGTGCGTTAGAACCTCTAAGTACAAAACTCAATTATATTATAGCACAGAAATCAGAAATGTGTCAGCCTTTTTTGGAGCCTTCTAATAATATCAAGCGCAGGCTTATCCTGATGCTCGGCGAAAAACTCGCGGAGTTTGTCAGCTTCATCGGGGAGGACAAAGCAAAAGCCTTGTCCGTCCACTCTGCAATAGAAAGCGATTTTCATGTCTGCCACCTCAATAGAAAATGTCTTGGATTTTGTATGCGATCTCAATGCGCTTATCGGGGTACACCAGCACCCGGTCGATCAGCAGCTCGGCCAGCTCGGTGGTCAGCGTGTCCGCATCGAAAATCGCCTTGGACGCTTCCTTGCGGCTGTCCTGCCGTGCCTGTTCGTCCTGCTTCTGCTTCGCCTGTGCCAATACTGCGGCATAGGCGTTTTTTGTTTTCAAAAGCAGCTCGTCACACGCGGCCTTTTCCGCCTTGTAGGTGTTCAGGTCGATCTCGCCCATGAGATAGCGTTCATACAAAGTGCGCTTGCTGTCTTGAAGCGCCTCGATCTGCTGCTCATATTCGGCGCGTTCCGGCACGGAGGTATCTGCTCGAAGTGTGCCGTCAGGGGCAAGCGGCGCGGCGGCTTCCATCTGCTTTTTCAGCGTCAGGAATACCGCCTGTTCCAGCTCTGCGGCGTTCAGGCGCATCTTGTGGCAGCGGCTTTCTACGTCCGCCTCGGAATGACGGCAGTAATAATACGAGGTTTTCTGCATGGTGCGGGACAGTGCATGACCGCAGCAGCCACAGAAGGCTTTGCCTTTCAGCGGGTAGTCCCGCTTTTTCTTGTTTGGCTGGGAAAAGCGGAGCTGGCTGGCCTGCACGGTATCAAATACAGCTTTCTCAACGATGGCCGGGTGGTGGTCGGGGATGATGTACCACGATTCTCTGTCCTTCAGGCGGCTTCTGGTGCCGCCTACTTCGAGAACCGCCCGCTTGCCGATCACATACACGCCGGTGTAGCGTTCGTCCTCCAAAATGCGGAGAATGGTGGATGCACTCCAAATCCCGTGACAGCGGGAAATATCGTGGGTATGATTGCCGTGCGCCGCTTTGTACTGGCCGGGGGTAGGGATGTTCCTGCGGAACAGCTCCCGCGTGATGGCGGTGGCGTTGATGCCCTCGGCGGCAGCGGCGGTGAAGCCTTCGCCCTCAGGCAGGGTGACTGTGATAATCTCTTTGACGCCCTGAATCTTGACCTCGCCAGTGCTGAATATATCGGTCAGGGTCACGACAGCACAGCCGTCCTTCACCTCAACGCTTACGGTGCCGGCTCCGGAGAAGGAAACGTCGTAGTTGTTGTCCCGTACCGCAAAGCCCTCGTTGGGAGTTACCTTGAACTTGTAATCCCCACCCTTGGCAATTCTCGGGTCGGTGGAGGGGTCAGCATAGCCGTCACAGGCGGACATGGTGAACTGATGACTCCAACCGTGGGGCAGAGAAACCTTATA
>OIZV01000744.1_pt1 | contig 13460 bp, 10 predicted proteins | sample 1588681 | NCBI WGS metagenome assembly OIZV01 (sample SAMN03283281) | human gut metagenome | biome: human-associated habitat; material: feces | host: Homo sapiens | place: Peru | collected 2012
CCTCAAGCTGGACGATAATGATTAATTAACAGTTGACATGCGGCAGCCGAAATACTATAATTAAGATAAAGGCAACACAAATAAAAAGGAGGAATTTTTAATGAAAAAAGTTCTCAGCATTTTACTTGCCTTGATCATCGCATTATCCGCATTCTCAATGGCGGCATTCGCCGCAGACGCACCCAAGACCAAGACCGAGGCTCTGCTTGACAAGCTCTACACCGCGACCGAGCTTCAGGTATCATTCACCCCCGACAAGAAGTTCGCATCAGACCTGCCCATGTCGGCAATGACTGTATACGCCAAGGGCAATGATATTGCCGTTGACACGAAGCTGGGCTTCCTGCCCGTCAGAGCCGTCAAGACCGGCGACGCCTGCTACGCCTACAGCCCCCTGCTCCCCTTTGCCTATCTCTCAATCGACTCAAAGGTCATCGACGGCATCATCGGCGACAAGGACATATGGGAATATGTGCATCAGACCGTTGACTCCGCCAGACTTCTGCTTGCCTATGTGAAGAGCTATGACGAGAAGATCGGCGACGAGACCTATCTTGTCGAGGAATTCAACGACAGAGAGCACGTCACCACCAAGTTCTATTATAAGGACGATATGCTCAAGCTCATCAGCGTCTATAACGACGCAGACAAGAGCACCCAGGTGACCACCATCAACGATTATTCCTTCACCGTTGACGCTGCCGTATTCAAGGCCCCCGCCGGCATAGATCTCACAAAGCTCCTCAAGCTTTTCGGCTTCATCAAGGGTCTGCCCCTCGCAGCATAATTGCATAAATACATATGCCGATGCAGCAGCCCGTTTTTCGCGTTTTAGAATAGCTTTAGAGACTTTATTTAATTGACTTTTTTTCGTTGTATGGTATAATAATACAAGCAAACCACATCTTAATAATTATGGAGGAATTACAATGAAAAGAACGCTCAGCTTTTTGCTCGCACTCATCATCGCATTATCCGCATTCTCAATGGCTGCATTCGCCGCTGACGCACCCAAGAGCAAGACAGAAGCTCTGTTTGACAAGCTCTACACCGCAACCGAGCTTCAGGTGACCTTCACCCCGGACAAAAAACTTGCCGGCAACCTGCCAATAACGACCATGACGTTATATGCCAAGGGCAAGGATCTTGCAATTGACACCAAGCTGAAATTCCTTCCCGTCAGATTAGTTAAGACCGGCGACGCCTGCTACGCCTACTGCCCATTTCTTCCCTTCGCTTACCTCTCAATTGATGCGAAAGTCGCTGACGGCATCGTCGGCAATATAGACGTGTGGGCAAATATTCGTCAGACCGTTGACTCCGTCAGGCCCCTGCTCCCCTATATTAAGAGCTATGAGGAAAAGATCGGCGACGAGACATATCTTGTCGAGGAGCTCACCGACGGTGAGAGCGTTAACTTCAAGTTCTATTATAAGGGCGACATGCTCAAGCTCGTCAGCGTCTATAACGAATCCGACAAGACCACTCAGGTATTTGCCATTGACAACTATTCGTTTACCGTTGCCTCGCGCATATTCAAGGCTCCCTTCGGCATAGATCTCACAAAGCTCCTCAAGCTTTTCGGCGTCATTAAAGGCCTCCCCAGCGCAGCATAATTGTATATGAGCCACGGGCTGCTGCAGCAATGCAGCAGCCCGTTTTTTTACTCACTTTAAAATAATTTAAGAAAATTTATTTTGTTGACAATTTTCTCGTTGTATAGTATAATAACATACGCAATCAATGCATAAATAAACATGGAGGAGTTACAATGAAAAAAACACTCAGCATTTTGCTCGCACTCATCATTGCATTATCCGCATTCTCAATGGCGGCATTCGCCGAAGAAGCCCCGCAGACTAAGACCGACGCTTTGATCGAGAAGCTATGCAGCGCAGATGAATTGCAGATATCCTGCTCGAACGGTGAATTTGAGTTGATTAAAGGCGTCACTTGTTCAGGCGAAAAGGTCTATGTAAAAGGAAAAAACTATGTCGTTGAAACAAAATTGAACCGCGTTCCGGTCAGATTAGCAAAGCTAGGCGATACATGTTACATATATTCTCCGATCTTCCCGTTTATATATTTTGCGCTTAAAGACATTGATCCTTCAATCATGCTGAAGGCTGAGAGCATTCAAGAATTTATCAGGAATTTTGCCGACGAGTTCCATGAATCCTATACTTATGTAAAGAGCTATGAGGAAAAAGCGGACGGTGAAGCTTATACTGTCGAAGAATACTGCAATCAAAATGGCTGTATAAAGAAGCACTACTATAAAGATGATACGCTGAAGTTCATCGTCACCATATATTCATCCGATAGCAGCAAAACATTTGTCATTGACAGTTACTCGTTTGATGTTAACGAAAAAATTCTCAAAAAGCCGTTCGGAATCGAAATCGATATTGCAAAGTTGGGATCGGCATTAGGAAAATTTTTAAATTTTATCATGGGGATAAAATAAATCACGGGCTGTTGCAGTGATGCAGCAGCCCGTTTTTTTGCGCCGTCACACGGTTTTCATTTGCAGTTTGAGATTATCGCTTATCATGGCGATAAACTCGCTGTTGGTCGGCTTGCCCCGCTCATTTTGTATCGTGTAGCCGAAGTATGAGCTGAGCACGTCAACGTCTCCTCTGTCCCACGCCACCTCTATGGCGTGGCGTATTGCCCTCTCCACTCGTGACGGCGTGGTTTTGAAAGTTTTGGCGACGGTCGGATAAAGCACCTTTGTGACTGAGCTTATCATCTCGTCGTTTTTGACCGAGAGGATTATCGCCTCGCGCAGATACTGATAGCCCCTGATATGCGCCGGCACGCCTATCTGATGCATTATCTGCGACACGACCACCTCGAGATCCTTCACTCCGCTGCTGTTGGCGTTTGCGTTGTGGATGCTTGAAAACTGCACTATCCTCTCGGCTAACATAGCGGGGTTGTAGGGCTTGAGGAAGTAGTAATCCGCCCCGCTCCTGAGCACCTCGCCCTCAAAGCGCTGATTATCCGCGCTTGAAAGCACCATAACCATCGGGCGGCGCTCAAGCCTCATCGCACCGAGCTCACGCAGCACCCCAAGCGCGTCAAGGCGTGACATGAAGCCGTCCATGAGCAGCACGTCGGGCACCTCGCCGCTCTTGAGCTTCTCCACTATCTGAGTGCCGTCCTTGATAACGGTGGATACCTCGCAGTTGTTTGAGCGCAGGATGCCCGCAAGCTCATGGAGCGTTTCGCTCCCGTCCTCGGTCAGCATAACTTTCAACATTTTCCTCATGATTTTTACCTCCGTATGTTTTAGTTCACTTGAATATTACCATAAATTGTAAAAATTGTCAACCATTTATTGACAATTATTTTTCGCAATTTTTGACATTTTTTGCTTTCTGACGTTTTTGAGCGAGTATTCTTGACATTTATACGGACATAAAATATAATATTGATGTAAGCTGTGAAAGGAGCTGTCACAATATGAAAAAAGCACTCAGCGTTATCGTTATCCTCTGCATAGTCCTTACCGCATTCTCCGCCTGCGCCCCGAAGCCGGAGAAGGCAATACTCGGCACCTGGAAGGGTCAGGTCACTGTCCTCGGCGTATCCACCAATGTGGAATACACCTTTAACGAGAACGGCTCGGGAGTTATGACCACGGAGCTCGGAGTCGGCATCGCAATGAACTACACCATCACCGACACCGCCCTCACCGTCACCACCGACACGCCGCTGCTCCAGAAGTCATTCACCTACACCTACGCCTTTGACGGCGACACGCTCACCCTCACCGACGCAAACGGCTCGATGACTCTCACAAAGGACGCCGCAAAATAAAACTCAAAACATAATATCAAAAGGATCGAGGACTGTCGCCAATGCGGCAGTCCTCTTTTTTGCTTTGGTTTACGACGCGAGCTTCATTTCTCCGCTTTCCAGTGAATCCAGAGTTTCTGTCATCTTTTGCGCGAATATGGCGTAGCCCTGCTCAGGGTTATTGACGAATACATGGGTCACTGCGCCCACGAGCATTGAATTCTGAATTATCGGGCTGCCGCTCATCCCCCTCAGTATGCCGCCCGTTTTTTCGAGCAGCTCGGGGTCGGTCACTTTGATTATCATATTCCTTACGGTTGAATCCGAGGAGGGATATATCTTGGTTATCTCTATATCATAGTATTCCGTCTTACCCTCCTCGACGGTGGCGACTATCTGCGCCTTGCCGAGCTTCACCTCGGATTCAAGCGCTACCGGCAGTTTCTGCTTGCCGCACGGCCGCTCAAGCTCGCCGTAAACACCCGTCTCCTGATTAACACGAAGGCTGCCCAAGGTGACATCGGAGAACACGCCGCATAGCTCCCCGGGGTTGCCTGCGCTGCTCTTATAGAAGCCGTTTACTTTTGCTCTGACCGCTTCGCCGCCGGAGAGGGGCATTATCGTGCCCGTATCCACATCGCAGACTCCGTGGCCGAGACCCGCGAAATACATCCCGTCGTCATCATAAAATGTGACGGTGCCTATGCCGGCTGAGCTGTCCCTGACCCAGATGCCCGCTCTGTATTTGCCGTCGACCGACATGATAGGTTGAAGCTTGACGGCGATCTTTTCGCCGTTTCTTTCAATCGTCAGGTCAAGCGGCTCCCCCTGCGAGCGCTCTATCGCCTCGGTGAGCTGCTGCGAATTATCGATAGGCGACGAACCGATTCGGGTTATGACATCCCCCGTCCTGATACCCGCCTGGGTGCCGGGCGAGGAATTGCCCGATTTGCTCGTTACCGCATCGACGTTGACGACTATCGCGCCTTTTGTATATAGCTTTATACCGAAGACTTCGCCGCCTATCGCAACATACCTTCGCTTGGCGTTATCGACCGTTATCTTTTTGATCGGGAATATTTTCAGGGCTTTTATCTCGGAGTTATATGCCGCGCCGCCCGCTGCGGGCGCGCCCGCCGACTCCGCCTGTCCTGAGCCGTTCACCGAGTAGATGCCGCCGATATCCTGCTCCGCGTGCGCCGCCGTGACGCTGTCCGGCAGGTAAACGCTGCCGTAGGCTATCATTGAGAATATCCCGACGCACAAAGCAAAAAATAAAACACTCAGAGTTTTAAAAAAACGCTTCAATATTTCACCTCCGTGTTCTCATTGAATTTGCCCCTCGTTTGCGGGGCACTAATAATTTGACCCGCAGCGGCGATAATACACGGCGGATAAATAAGCCGTAAAAAATTTTCAGCTTTTCAATTTATATACGCATGAAAAAAGCTCCCCGCATGAAGCGGAGAGCTTAATACTATAAGGTTACAATATTTAATTAAATTTTTAATTCTCGGCGGATGCGCGTCTGATATATCTCTTGAAGAATGCAACGCCGGGGCCGACAGCGTCAACGGGAATTCTCTCGTTTGTGCCGTGGGTGCATCTGAGCAGACCGATGGTGACCTTATAGGGGGCATAGCGATAGATATTCTCGCAGATAGGCTCGTAGTTGCAGGCATCGGTGCCGCCCATTACGAGGTAAGGCGCAACGATGTTGTCAGCGGATTCCTGCATGCAGAGCTCTTTGATTATATTAAACGCTCTCGAATCGGTCGGCGAGAATTTGGAGGCCTCTTTAGCCTTGGCAACATTTATCTCGATATCCTTATTGCGGCAAACCTTACGAATATGATCCACAACATCCTGCACGGTGGTGCCGGGCATCTGCCTGAAGTTGACCGTAACGGTCGCCTTCTGAGGCAGCACGTTTGCGGCGGGGCTGCCCTGAGCCATGGTAACTCCGGTAGTGGTCCTGACAAGGCAGGCGGCGGGCGGTATCTGAGTCATAACGGCCTTGATAAGGGGCTTGAGATAAGGAATATTACAGGTGATGAGCCTTGCGGGGTAGGAGCAGTTCCTGCCGAGTCCTGAGAAAAGCTGCTCAACGAACGGCAGCATCTCGGCCTTGAACTGATGATCCTCGATATCCTTGATGACATTGGCAAGCTCGCCGAGAGCCGAATGCTTCGGAGGCTGTGAAGAATGGCCGCCCTTTGCGCTGACGCTAATCTCAAGGTCGGTGTAGCCCTTTTCTGCTATGCCGACGCCGACAAGATCTTTATTCTCAAGGATGCCCTTGATATTGACGGGCAGTATTGCGCCGCCCTCGTCGATGATGCAGTCAAGGTGGATTCCTCTCTCCTTGAGGGTCTCCATCATATGCCTTGCGCCGCTGTCGCCCGAGGCAACGACCTCTTCATCCTGACCGAAGAGCAGATAAACGTCTCTCTCGGGGGTGAAGCCCTCCTCAAGCAGAGTCTCGACCGCTTCCATAACGCCGATGAGGTGATTCTTCATATCCAGAGCGCCTCTGCCCCAGATGAATTCGCCGTCGTTGTAGCCCTCAAAGGGAGGATGCTCCCAATCGCCCTCGGTGCCCTCCGAAATGGGGACGACGTCCTGATGAGCAAGCAGAGCAATGGGGTCAAGGTCGCTTCTGGTGCCCTTCCAGCAATACATAAGGCTGGCTTCGCAAATAACTTCCTTGGTCAGGGTCTTATGAATAAGAGGGTAAGCCTCGTCAAGGAACTCGTGGAATTTGTCAAACTGAGTGAAATCCACATTCTCCTTCTCGGGGTAGCTGATGGTGGGAATTGAGATTGCCTTGGAGAGGTTTCTCTGCGCTCTCTCAGCGTCAACATTCTCGGGGCTGAGAGTGCCGTAGTCCTTCTTCTCGGGCACGAAACGAGCCGCTCTGACGGCGTTGACAGCTGCAGCAGCCGCTATAGCGCCGGGGATGGCGATACGGGCAAAGGTGCTCTTTTTCTTTTTCATATGATTAACCTTCTTTCGGAAAATACTTTACAAATAGGATTATATATCAAAGGCGGAGTTTTTTCAATAGTTATTCCGCCTCTAATGTGTCTATTAATTCAAAAATTATGCTGTTGGAGAGCAAAAAGCCCTGCGGAGTGAGGCTGTAACGCTCGCCGCCGACGGTCATAAGACCCTTTGAAGCGAAAAAAGCAGCTTTTTTATCGAATTCACGGGGCAGCATATGGCCGTAACGCTCGGCGAATCGCTCGCCGCTCAGCCCCTCTGTCAGACGCAGAGCCAGCATTACGAATTCCTCCTCATCGCCGCCGTCGCCGTCGTTGACCGGCGGCTTGCCCTCGAGGAAATCGGCAATGCTGCGTTCATTATAGAAACGCTTGCCGCCGACGAAGGAATGCGCCGCCGCACCGACGCCGAGGTATTCCTCACAGCGCCAATACTTGAGATTGTGGCGGCTCTCACATCCGGGGAGCGAAAAGTTGGAAATTTCGTACTGCAAAAAGCCGTTTTTCGCCGCCTCTGAGACGGTGAAAAGATATAATTCGGCGGTCTCGTCCTCATCGGGCAGATGAAGCTCGTTTCGGCGGGTGTAAAGGGGTGTACCTTGCTCTAACTTCAGCAGGTAAGCGCTCAGATGCTTTGCCCCGAGCCGCCTGCAAAACTCTATCGAACGCCCGACGCTCTCGGTGCTCTGCCCCGCAAGGCCGAGCATAAGGTCGAGCGAGATATTGTCTATGCCCGCGGCGTTGGCACGCTCAACAGCTCTTTCGGCGTCGTCGGCGCCAGCCCGCCTGCCGAGGAAGCGGCGCTCGAAATCGGAGGAACTCTGCAAACCCATTGATATACGGTCGATCCCGGCATCGGCAACGGCCTTGAAATCAAAAATTGAGTCCCTGCCGCCCGTGTCGGACGGGTTGCATTCAAGGGTCATTTCGCAGCCGTCGGCGGCATTCACCGAGCCTAAAATGCGGCAGATATTCTCCGCCCCGAGCAGCGACGGAGTGCCCCCGCCGAAGTAAACGGTGTCAAATATCCTTGTCTCCGCGCTTAAACGGCGGCACACCTCGGCGGTGTAATCCTCAATAACGCTGCCGTGCGGAGTGACAGAATAAAAGTCGCAGTAAGGGCATTTCCCTTTACAGAACGGAATATGGATATACAGCCCTATTGGCTTCACTTTACCGACCTCCGCAACGGTTTTTTATCAGAAAAAGCTGATCTGAGTGGTCTTTGGCAGGGTCGAGAATGCCCCGCTCTCCTCAAGTGCGGCAATAATACTCTTGGGTGCACCCGAACGAAGCTGAACCTCCTCTATCGAGAGGAATTCGCCCTTGCCGTCGTTTCTCGCATCCTCAAGCCCCTGAGCGGCGGCGCCGCCGCAGCCCGAGAGAGCTGAGAATGGCAGGCGTATCTTGCCGTCCTCAATTGTGTATTTATTCGCCGACGACTTATAGATGTCTATCGGGAGCACCTCAATGCCCCTCGCAAGCATCTCGTTTATGACCTGGAGGGAGGTGAAGGTGCCCTCCTCCTTGGCGGTCGCCTGCTTGGTCTTCATCTTTTCGTCTATCTCTTTCATTTTTGCCTTGACGGCAGCTCTGCCCTGCAGGACGCTGACGGTGTCGATATCCTCACCGCGCACCGTCATATAGGTGGCGTAATACTCGAGTGGGCGATAGAGCTTATACCACGCAAGGCGCATTGCCGCTATAACATAGGCGGCGGCGTGAGCCTTGGGGAACATATATTTTATCTTCATGCACGAGTCGATATACCACTGCGGCACGTTGTGATCTATCATGGCTTTTTTGTGCTCGTCGGTCAGGAGCGAGGTGGATTTGCCCTTACGGACTATCTCCATTATCTTGAATGCCATGCCCGGCTCAAGCCCCTTATGTATCAGGTAGACCATGATGCTGTCACGGGTGCCTATGACCTCCGAAATTGTACATGTGCCGTTTTTGATAAGCTCCTGCGCGTTGCCTATCCAAACATCCGTGCCGTGAGAAAGGCCCGATATTTGTAGCATATCGGAGAAATTCTTGGGTTTTGACTCCATAAGCATCTGGCGCACGAACGGTGTGCCAAGCTCCGGGAGCGAAAGAGTGCCCGTCTCACAGTCGATATCCTCGGGGGTCAGCCCAAGCGGCGCGGGAGAGGTCAGCAGCTCATAGAGCTTCGGGTCGCAGACATCGGCATCCATGACCGAGATGCCCGTCATATCCTCAAGATGTTTATAAAGAGTCGGCACATCGTGGCCGAGGTTATCGAGTTTAAGTATCGTATCATGCAGTGAATGAAAGTCGAAGTGCGTAGTCCTGTGGACGGAATCCGCATCATCGGCGGGGTGCTGAATGGGCGTAAAATCCTCGGCGTCCATATCGTTCGGCACAACGACCATGCCGCCGGGGTGCTGACCCGTTGTCCTCTTGACGCCGACGCAGCCCATTGTGAGCCTGTCCTGCTCGGCGCGAGAGAGATCAAGACCCTTCTCCTCCATCCACTTCTTGACGAAGCCGTAGGCGGTCTTATCGGCGAGGGTGCCGATAGTGCCTGCCTTGAAAACATGCTCCTTGCCGAAAAGCTCCTCGGTGTAGCGGTGGGCATAGAACTGATACTCGCCCGAGAAGTTGAGGTCGATATCGGGCTGCTTATCGCCGTTGAAGCCGAGGAAGGTCTCAAACGGGATATCGTGGCCGTCGCGGTGCATCGGCTTGCCGCAATTCGGGCAATCCTTGGGCGGCATATCGAAGCCCGAGCCGTATTCGCCGTTGCGGAAAAACTCACTGTGCTTGCAGCTCTCGCAGATATAGTGCGGCGCGAGCGGATTGACCTCCGAAATACCTGCCGCAAAAGCGACAAAGGACGAGCCGACCGAGCCTCTGGAGCCGACATAGTAGCCGTGATCCATTGAATTCCACACGAGCTTCTGAGCGATGATATAGAGGACTGCAAAGCCGTTCTTGATTATCGAGTCAAGCTCCTTATCGAGCCTTGTCTTGACATACTCGGGGATCGGGTCGCCGTAATAATCCTTGATGCGCTCATAGCAGATGCGGCGCAGCTCCTCATCCGAGCCTTCGATCTTCGGCGGGTATGTGCCCTTGGGTATGGGCAAAATCTCCTCGCACATATCGGCAATGAGATTGGGATTGGTTATGACAACTTCCTTTGCCTTCTCCTCGCCGAGATATGCGAATTCTTTAAGCATATCGTTTGTGGTCCTAAAGTAGAGCGGCGCCTGCTCGGCGGCATCGCTGAAGCCCTGACCCGTCATAAGAATTTCTCTGAACACCTTATCGCTCTCGTCGATGAAATGAACGTCGCCCGTTGCGACGACGGGGATACCGAGCTTGTCCGCCAGCCTGATTATATGGCGGTTTATCTCGTTAAGCTCCTCCTCGGAGGAAAGAGTGCCCTTGCGGAGCATGAAAGCATTGTTGCCGTTCGGCTGAATCTCGAGGTAATCATACATCGAGGCTATCCGCAGCAGCTCCTCCTCGGATTTGCCCGAAAGCACCGCGCGGTAGAGCTGACCCGCTTCGCAGGCGCTGCCGATGAGCAGACCCTCTCTGTGAGAAAGCAGCTCACTCTTCGGCACTCTCGGATGGCGGTAATAATACTCAAGATTTGATTTCGTTATCAGCTGATAAAGGTGTTTAAGGCCAACTTTATTCTTTGCGAGAATTATAATATGGTATGTCGGCAGCCTGCGGGGGTCGACGGGGATAAGCTCGTTTATCTGCGACACTCGCTCAACGCCCTTTTCGGCGGTGAGAGCCAGCAGCTTTTCAAATATCGCGGCAAGCGCGCCCGCATCCTCATCCGCCCTGTGGTGGTCAAATTTCGGGAGCTTGAAATGATTTGATATCGTATCGAGCTTATAATTCTTTATGCCCGAGATGAGGCTCTGCGCCAGCACGAGGGTGTCGATATGTGAGTAGTTATACTCAATGCCATTTCTCTCGCAGGCGGAGCGGATGACCTCGGTATCGAAGCTTGCATTGTGCGCCACAAGCACGCTGCCCTCGCCGCAGAATTCAAAGAATTTGCGTACCGCCTCGCCCTCCTTGGGGGCGCCGGCGACCATTGAATCGGTGATGCCCGTCAGCTCGACGATATTCTGCGGGATGGGTCTCTCCGGGTCAACGAAGGTCTGGAAGCGGGATTTCTCCGCGCCGTCAACATACTTGACCGCGCCTATCTCAGTCAGGCGGTCAACGCCCGTGCGAAGCCCGGTCGTCTCAACGTCAAAAATTATAAATGTGCCGTCAAGGGGCATATCAGAGCTGCCGCTGAACGCCTTGACCGAGTCGTCGACAAAGTAGCCCTCCATGCCGTAGATTATCTTGATATCCGATCCCTTCGCGGCGGCGGCAGCCTCGGGGAACGCCTGCACAACGCCGTGGTCGGTTATGGCGACGGCTCTGTGACCCCATTTTATCGCCCGCTCGACAAGCTTCTTGGCGGGGGTCATGCCGTCCATGGCGGACATATTGGTATGCATATGCAGCTCAACGCGCTTCTCGGGGGCGTCGTCGCCGACCTCGATGCGGTCGATAAGCATGACGGAATTCGCCTTAATGCAGTATGATTTGATATAATCGTCATACTCCACATGGCCTCTGAGCATGACGCAGGCTCCGTCCGAGATATTTTTGACCAGCGTTTCGCAATTCTGCGACGTCTCAAATATCTTGACGGTGAAGGAATTGGTCTTATCGGTTATGTTGAATGTGATTATCTTACGCTTGCCGTCACGAGTGTCACGGATTTGCAGGGCAAATACGCTGCCCCACACGGTGACGTTACCGTCCTCAATGGACACGCCCTTGAGCGCCACGGGCTTCGACTTAATCCTGCTGCCGAATATCACCTTGGCATTCGTCAGGGATATCGGCAGGTCGTCATACTCCTGCTTCGGCTTCTTGCGCTCGGGCGGGGCTTCCTTGGGTATCTCGATATTCACGTTTTTGCTCTGCATCTCGACATACTCCGGCGAGTCGATGGTGACCGCCGTTTTGCCCGAATTTATGCACACCTTAACCCTCTTGTCAAAGGTCTCGGAGATAAATCTCTCGAGGAATTCGGGGGTTTTGGCGTCGATAAGCAACTGAGCGCCGTCGGGGACGGTCAGAGAAACCGACCCGTCGGCAAAGCCGAACTTAGCCGAGTCAAGGAAGCCGTTGGCGGCAGCGATATTCTCTTTGACAGCTCTGATGAGCATCGGGGCGCAGTCCTGCGACAGCTCAAGCCCTGTATAGACGGGGCTGAGGGTCACTTTCCTTATCCCGAAGTATTCGCGCACGGCCTTTTGAGCGTCCAAAATGAGCCTGTCCGCTATCAGGCGGTCAAACTTCACCGACGCCGACAGAGAGAGTGCCCCGTCGTCAAAAGTAATACGCAGTATCTCGCCGCCCGAGAGAGCTTCACTCAGCTCGCCGGTCAGGCAGGGAGCTATGAAATTCAGAATATCGTTGTTTCTCATCACATTCTCCGTAAATAAAAGGCAGATCGCTCTGCCTTATAAATTATCTATCTCTTTCATCAGGCGGTCAACCGCCTCGGTCTCGGGGACCTTACAGATTATCTCGCCTTTTTTAAATATAAGAGCGCAGCCGTCGCCGCCGGCTATGCCTATATCGGCTTCACGAGCCTCGCCCGGCCCATTGACGGCGCAGCCCATGACTGCGACCTTGATCGGCTTCTTGCAGCCCGCGAGCCGCTGCTCAACCTCGCTTGCAAGGGCGATAAGGTCTATTTTAGTTCGCCCGCAGGTGGGGCAGGAAACTATATCGGGGCAATCGGTCTTAAGCCCGACCGCCTTTAATATATCGTTCGCCGCCTTGACCTCGAGGACGGGGTCGGCGGTCATGGAAACTCTTATCGTGTCGCCGATGCCGTGCAGCAGCAGTGAACCGATGCCCGCGGCGGATTTGACGAGCGCCATATTGTGAGTGCCCGCCTCGGTAACGCCGAGATGCAGCGGATAATCGCATCTCTCACAGGCAAGCTCATACGCGCGCACCATCATCGGCACGTTTGAGGATTTTATCGAAATAACGATATCGTCAAAATCGCATTCCTCAAGCATTGCGGCGTGGCGCATTGCGCTCTCAACGAGCGCCTCGGGGGTCGGTGAGCCGTATTCGGCGAGAAGCTCCTTCTCGAGCGAGCCGGAATTCACGCCTATCCTGATAGGCACACCCGCCGCTTTGCAGGCATCCGCCACGGCCTTGACCCGCTCCTTTGAGCCGATATTGCCGGGGTTTATTCTTATCTTATCGACCCCTACCGCAACGCATTCGAGCGCGAGGCGGTAGTCGAAGTGGATATCCGCAACAAGCGGGATCGTGATGTTCTCCCTGATCTCGCTCAGCGCGTGCGCGGCCTCCATGGTAGGCACGGTGACGCGCACGATCTCGCAGCCTGCCGCCTCGAGCGCATGGATCTGCGCGATGGTGGCCTCGGCGTCCTCGGTGTGCGTATTGCACATTGACTGGATCGTGACCGGCGCGCCGCCGCCGATGGCGACACCGCCCGCGATAATTTGCTTGCTCATAATTTGTCCTCCTTACAGGAGCTTGATGATATCATGGAACGTGACGAACAGCATCAGCGCCATCAGGAGCGCAAACCCGATGCCGTTGATGACATTC
>OIZV01000755.1_pt1 | contig 13251 bp, 13 predicted proteins | sample 1588681 | NCBI WGS metagenome assembly OIZV01 (sample SAMN03283281) | human gut metagenome | biome: human-associated habitat; material: feces | host: Homo sapiens | place: Peru | collected 2012
GGGAGCGCAGCCGAGCGAGCCCCGTCATCCGCTCCAAAATAAAAGGACACCGTTTGGGGCACCCTCCGTAAGGAAGGTGCCCCGGGGCGGCTCTTGTATCTCAGGTTAATAAGTTTTCGGAAACGGTGTAACCCTTGTGGCTATGCCGTTTTCTCTTTGTTGCGCTCGGTGAGGTGCCGCTGGAAGGCCTCTTCCATCTCCTCCGGTGTCAGTTCGTGGAGAATGCCCACGCCGCTGTAATAGATGTCCAGAAGCTGTACTCGCTTGCCGTCAAGGTATCTGGGCGCATACACCACGATTTTATCCACAAACTCGTGGATCAGCTCAGGGGTCAGTGCTTTCAATTCCGTGATTTGCTTCACCTTCTGAATGAACCGCTGCAAGCTCTCGGTCTTATCCGTTTCGGCTTCCAGATAGGCCTGCATCTCCGGAACGGCAGCCTTCAGCGTTTTTTGCTCCTCCTCGTAAGACAGAGATAGTGTGGCGTAGCGCTCGTCAGATAGCTTTCCACTGGCGTTGTCCTCGTAGATTTTCTGAATCAGAGCGTCAATCTCTGCAATACGCTTCTTCGCCTTGGATAGCTCTCGACGCTTGGCTGCAAGCTGCTTTTTCTTATCCTCCGTGTAGCAGTTCATCTGTTTGCGGGCAAATTCTTTCTCAAACGCCTGCACATTCAAAAGGATGCGTTGCATACTCTCCAGAACGATCTGCTCCACTACCTTTTCACGGATATAGTGGGCAGAGCAGACTTCGGAGTTCTTGCGATAGGAGGAGCAGAAGAAATACGCCTGCTCTCGCTTGTAGTTGTTGGTGACACTGTAATACAGCTTCTCTCCACAATCGGCGCAGTACAGCAAACCCGAAAAGGGACTGACGATGCCGCTTTTCGTGGGCCTGCGGCGGTGCTTGCGAAGCTCCTGCACCAAGGCGAAGGTTTCCCGGTCGATGATGGCGGGATGCGTGTCCTTGAAGATTTGCCATTCCTCCGACGGACGCTCGATTTTCTTCTTGTTCTTGAAGGACTTGGTGGTGCTGCGGAAGTTCACCGTATCGCCGCAGTATTCCTGTTTGCCGAGGATGTCCGCCACAGTGGCAGAACACCAGTTGTAGGGCACAGCAGGCGGCTTGCTGCAATTCCGGCCGATATTGCCCCAATGCTCCGTAGGCGTCGGTATCTTGCCAGCTTTCAGCCGTTTGGCGATCTGCGTAGGGCCGAGGCCGTCCACGCACCAAGAGAAGATCTGCCGCACGGTCTTTGCCGCAGCTTCATCAATGATCCAGCCGTTCTCGCTCTCCGGGTCTTTCAGATACCCGTAGGGCGGATTGGTGGTCAGCGGTGCGCCGGACATTCCCTTACTCTTGAACACATTGCGTACCTTCTGGCTGGTGTTCTTAGCGTGCCACTCGTTGAATAAGTCCTGCATCGGGACAAGGTCACTGATGCCCTTGGCGGTGTCGATGTTGTCCATAATGGCGATGTAGCGGACGCCGAGGCTGTCGAAGCCCTCTTCCAGAAGCTGTCCCACGATGAGGCGGTTACGCCCCAAGCGGGAGTGATCCTTGACGATCAGGGTGCCGATAAGGCCCTTTTCCGCCAGCTCCATAATCTCCGTGAACGCCGGTCTTGCGAAGTTCGTACCTGACCAGCCATCGTCAATGAACACACGGGTATTCCGGAAGCCGTTTTCCTGTGCGTACTTTTCGAGGATGGTCTGCTGATTCTTGATAGACCCTGACAGGCCGTCCTGCTCATCGTCACGGGACAGGCGGCAGTATAGGGCTGTGATTTTATCCGGTTGTTTTGTCATAGTTCTCCTTTCCACAGCCGGATATGATCGAATTTGTAGGTGAGCCCATTCTACCATACCCGGCTGTAAACTTCAATGCTTTAATGCGATGATTTCAAATCTGTTTTCTGTTTTTTGTATCGTTCAAAATGATACGCTGTACTTTGTCGGTGATATTTTCTCTTGCGTCCTCTTTGAAAAAGGCTCTTACGGCATATACCGTACCGTCAATTTCTTTGATGAAATTCAGCGGCTGCACATAGGCGCTCCGCCGAAACCACGCAATGCGCTCCTGCTTGATCATTGTCGCAAGGTGGTCTGTAATGCGGTCAAGCTGTGTATAGATTTCGTTATCGGCACTCATCGTGCGTCACGCTCCCTTCTCTGTGATTTCTTTTGCTGTTGGGCTTCCTTGGCACGGTATTCATTGGCATAGAGCAGATCCGTCTTTTCCTGTATTTTGGCGGAACGCACCTCAATGGCCTTATTCAGCTTTAGCTGCTTTCGCAGGGTGGTGATCTGCTCTGTTACACCCGCCTTTTCCTGCCGCAGTGTTTCCTTTTCGGCAGGTGTAGCACGGCGTATCCTGTTTTGCAGCTTGGTGCGGCGGGCAATGAGGGTGTCCATATCCCGCTGGATTTTCTCCCGGTCTGCGTACAGATCGTCAAAGGTTTCAATGCCGTATTTACTCATATACCGCACCTGCTGGGACAGCTCGTCCAGCTTCCGCAAGTCCTCCTTCAGATACGGGCTGGTGGGCTTGTAGTCGGTATGCTTCGGTAAGTACCCAAGCAGATAGCAGTAGTGCAGATACAGCTTGTAGATGTGGCTGGTCTTATGGAACGGGCGGAACCAATCCGAAAGCTCCTGCGGCATTTGGGGCGGGTAGCTGATATATGCCCTGCGGTTGCCGAAGGTGGCATACCTGCCCATAGAGCGGCGTATGTTCTCCGGCGTCCACCTTTCATCCAGCGTGTCCAGCCTTGTAAAGTGCTCATATTGGGGCAGGCGGAGTTTCCAGTGCTTGCCCGTGAAGTCGGTCACATACCCTTTGCGCCGCAGATAGTCCTCCATATAGTAGGGGTTTCTGCTGAACTCCATTGCCTCTCGCACATCGGCACGGTAGACATTGTAGCGGGTGGGCTTGCCGCTTTTCTCATCCAGCCAAACAGGACGGGAGGGGGCTTTGTGTGGCTTCTCAATGACAGACAGCCCGTATTCCCGGCAAAGGCGGTCTGAGGCTTCTCGCAAACGCAGTTGCTCTGTTTTGGAATAGTTATACTTGCCGCCATCCCGAAAGGACACAGAGTTAAAGCAGAAATGGCAGTGGATATGCTCCTTGTCGAGGTGGGTGGTGACGATGATCTCAAAGCGGTCGCCCCACATCTCCTTTGCCAGCTTTACGCCAATCTCGTGGGCAAGCTGCGGTGTGACCTCCTCCGGCTTGAAGCTCTGATACCCATGCCAAGCGATATAGCCGTCTGTCTTACCGTAACGCTTCTTGGTGAGGATCATCTGCCGCAGCGCCGTTTTTTTCAGACAATTGATGGCGGTGACATACTCACCCTCCTGCGTGGCCTCCGGGCGCTGGACATAGGAAAACACATTATAGAGGTCTTGCAGCTCCGGCATTTTCGATGCCGTCTTTTCCGGGTTCTCCACATAGTCGATGAGGTCCTTCAAGCGGCCTTCGATGTGCCAAAGAGAAGTCGTTGCCATCAGATCACCTCCTGCAAGTCCAGCACCAACTGTTCAATTTCGGCGCAGAGTTCAAGGGCGGACGGCTCATATTTGGCACACTCTTTCAAATCGGAATGGGCCTTATATAGCTCCTCCATTAGCTCCCAAAATACATCCGGCGGTTTTGGCTTCGGGTGAACATCCCGGCAAAGCTGACGGACATATTCGCTTTGGGTCAGTCCGCATAGAGCGCTGTTTCGCTCTAATTTCTCTTTTTCTTCTTCGGTCAGGCGTGCCTTGATACGCACTTTTTCTTCTTTCATTTAGATCATCTCCTTCGTAAAATTGGGGTATTCAGGGGCGTGCCCCTGAGTGAAGTCCGCAGACCGTAAGGCTGCGGATTTGGATTGTGGGGTCACAATCCGATGCTCGTTATTCCTGTGGACAGCGCCTCTCGGTCATAGCGGCTTCTCGAAATTGTCCTTCTGTCTCCGCTGATTAACGGCGGTCATCGTCTCCTTGGCTTTGCTTCGCCTGTCCTCGGAATAGGGAGCGGTCAGCCGGACGGAGAATCGTCGGCGGTCTATCTCGAAGGTCAGGCAGCCGCACTCATTATCGTTCGTCAGGCGGCAATGGGCAGGATATTTTGCCGCATAGGCCGTCAGACGATTTTTCAGGTCGGTGTTGTAAGTACGGATGTTGACTGCGCTGTCGGTTTCGTCAAACCATATCTCGGTCAGTTTGTTTTTCTTCTTGATTCCTGTAATCATTTTGAATTTCACCTCATTTCGGATCGCATGTGTAAAAGGCCTGTTTTTTCCGGAAAAAGTCCCGTTCAAGACCGGCAGAATTCACGGATTTTTTAACGGAAACGCCGCAGACGATGCGGAGGCCGTCCAGCGTTTCCGCAAAAGGAACTCTGCGAAAATCCGCGGTCTTGACCGTAAAGTAGCTTTCCCCACAAATAGGAGAAATCACGGGTGTAAAACGGAACTGTTTCTTGAAAAATTTGCGGATTGTTTGCCGTTTTCTCCGAATGTCGTTTTTCTGTGCCTGCCCCGGAATCTCACCGCAGCGTTGTTCTGCTTGCCTCCATCGGGGAGGTCGTGGCAGAATCATATCCCATTCGGACGGTCATTCAGTTTTCAATTTGCCCCTCAATTGGTAGGCAGCGAGAAGGGCTGTAAATTAACCCCCTCAATAATCAACTGGGAACTTTTTTGCCGTTTGCACGAAAGAATTTTTGTAAACTTTTTGTGAATGGCGGCTATAACGATAAAAAGAGCCGGTACACAGCACATCAAATCAGCGGGAGATGATCTCTCGCTATATCTTTGATGAAACTATGTACCGGCTCTGCTTTTCAGAAACCTTCAATGTCTGCTTTTTCCGCTCCGCTGGCAGACTCAGCAACAGGAGCGGTACAGCCGCAATCCCTTTCGACGGCTGCCTTGTGTTTCATTTCAGATATTCAGTTGTGGACTCTGCTATGAGAGTAAGATATAGTATAGCATATAGAACGCTTGTTCGTCAAGTGATTCTGACATACTGCAGTAGGAAAAGCGGCTGCCGTTTCCGACAGCCGACTTTGCAAAAGTTATCACTTATCAATATGGGATTTTCAGATTCTTCAAAAAACCCTCAATATTTGTTGCAGTTCCCTCCGAAGCGTCTGTCAGCAGTCCGTCATCCGTCAGCAGCGGCGTGTCCAAAACGGATTTGATACTCACAGCCACACTGGCGCAGGATGCAATTATCTTTTTGGAATCTGCGCTGTAGCAACTGTAATCATCGCCCTCTGCTTTTACGATGTCGCTCATCTGGTAGATCAACGGCATAAAGTAAGAATCCAGTCGAGCCAGCAAATTGTAAAACACACAGGTTCTTCTGCGGATGGTCTCACATTGTAAGGATGCCGTGTTGAGCTGCGCTGCGATCTGCACTGCCTCAGCTCGGTTGGTGTATGCTTTTTCAAGACCCTTCTTCGCTGCTTTCCCGGCAACCAGCCCCATAACCAATAGGGCGGGACCGGCTACGAGTCCGCCGAGTACAGCTGTCCCGCCGGCCATTCCAAGCCCACCGGCAGCAAGGGAACCTCCTCCGAAAAAGGCGAGTGTGGCATTCGTTGCAGCGGCACCGCTCAGCGCAGAAATCGCCGTTCCGGTCGAAGCAAAAGCCAGCGCCTGTGCAGCACCATATGCACCGAAGGCAGCCAATGCGCCTCCGGCTGTTCCTGCGACTGCTCCACCGGCTACGGAGCCTGCAAAGTGTGCCATGCTGCGAAGTTCTACAAATTCCTGCTCGTCAATATGAAGCCGATGGAGCTCATCCAGCCCTTCCGTCTCCTTGAAATCCACATTTTTGATCTGTGTAAACACATTCAAAAAGTCGGAAATCGTTCCGTTCAAGACGGCCATTTTTTCTGCCCCCAGCCGGGTCAGTGAGTTTCCGCAGGCGAGCCGCTGTGCATTCAGATAATCGGTGGACTCCTGAACAAGCTCATTGGCACTCTTATTGATCTGCTTGGCATTTTTGGCATCAAAGCCGGCCTTTACGGTGCCGCCGATTCCGAACATTCCACTGGCAGCAGCAATACCGATAAACAAAAGCGGTAACGGCATTTTCTTCCCCTCCCATCAAAGTGTGATCAAATCTTTGACGCTGTCAAAGATCGCTGCCTGGCGTTTTGTAAGCTCATTTACCCGCGCTTCGATCGTCAAGTACGGACGATCTGTCGTCTTAATCCACGCAATCTCTTTTTCAATATCCAGAATTGTCAGGATGCTGCTTTCCATTTCCAGAAAAACAGCTTTGTCGATTTGCAGCTTACGGACGATGTACTTGAGCAGTTTGCGCTCGGTTTCATCGTAGCTTTCATCACTGTATGCAATGGTCAACAGATCCCAAACCAATAGCTTGGGTGTGATGAAGGTATCGGCTGTTTCGTTGGAGGATTGAATCGCATCTTCTACGCCGTCCTGCAAAACATCGTAATAGTCCTCCGAATCAATGACCTTCTCCAATTGTGCCTGACAGTCCTTGATGATAGCAGGCTTGCTATCTGCAAAATTGGGGTCAAGCGCTGCACCTATGGCATCAAACTTTTCCTCCTCGCTGTGGTAAACCGTTCCGTCCGCTGCCATCAGATAGTAGATGATCTGAAGTGCGTTTCGAGTAGCAATGTTCTTCATCACTGGCGCAGTGCCTTTTTCCGATTCGGCGGCTGCAATTATTTCCTTTGCCGCAGCCGCCTTCTGAGCATCGGCTTTTTTCTCCCGACTTTGTTTTGCATCAGCCGCCATATCCTGCACGGCCAGTTTAGCTGCCTTGGTCGCATCGGCAGCTTTTTGCAAAGCCCCTGCAAAACCTGCTCCGATTTTCTTCTTATCCACTTCTGCCTAACCTCCTTTATAGTACCAATGGAGCATCGGACTCCATCAGAGCATCAAATTCTTTCTGATTTGTAAACTGCGGCTCTCGCCCAAGAACCTTCTGAATGGTAACATTCCCCCGAATAACAAGATCAGAATCACCGGTCAGCATGCCTTGCTGCATATCAGCAAAGCCGGACATAAAGCCTTCGATGTCCTCGGCAAGATAATTGCTGACCTTCATATCCAGCTGCTCCTTAAATTCCTGAAGCTGCTTGAGGAACAGTGCCGCCTTTGTCTCCGAAAGGACCATCTTCTCGTGAATGAGCTGTGCTTCCTTCTTCTCATTGGATACCTCACGCACGATGGAAAGAGCAGCACGCCCAGCCCCCACATAATTAAACCGGGTAACAAAGCGACCGGAAAACAGCACCCAATTGCCGCCGGATTCGATGGCAGCATGGATCGCCGCATCAGCGGTATCGGCTACGGTAAAGGTCATGCTGGCTATGGTGAGCATCCGGTCTACGGTGCGGTTTCGGAAAGGAATGATGGCTTTCCAGTTGATTTTATGGACATCACTCCAGTCTTGAATGTCGTCTCTGGACAGTTCCTGCAGCAACCGGCGCAGAAGGAAAAACGACCGCACGATACATTCGTTGATGATCACAGGAATGGTTTGCTTCCCAACTTGCATGGCAACGCCCATTTCGGTGCGAAGGTCAAATTTAAGAGGGATCAGATTGCCGTTTGAGTCCCGTTCTCCCAGCAGCGTTCCGTTGAACAGCTTGGATATGTAAACGGAAAATTCCTTACACCCCTTAGCATCTTGCTTTTTGAACAAGCGAGTTGAAGAAAATTCCTTCAAAAGGGAGACCAGCGGCCCCGGCAGCCCCGTGCCAAAGCTGCCTTTCATAGCAGAGCCAGAAGACCCGGCAACATCACTGACCATATGAAAGAACCAGTTTACAACGCCAAACATAATCTTTTCGGGAAAACTCTTTCCCACGAGATTCAGGCCATCTTTGTTAAGCGGTACGCACTGAAACGCTCCCGCAACATCGGTACCGTAAACATTGCCCGTAAATTGCGTCAAAATGGAACAAACCAGTCCCACCGGGGTCGGGTGGTGTGAGAAGTCACGGAGATGGTGTTGCAGACCTCCGCCAAAGGCAGTAGTTGCCTTGTCTGCGGCAATGGGGAACTGATCCTCCAGATGCTTTATAGCCTGTCCAAGATCGGTTCCACCGTAGCCTTGATATTTTGCAACCTTTAGAACTAGCTTTTCAGCCTGCTGATTTCCCCACTGATTTGCATACTCAAGTGAGAATTCTCTGACAAACAAGCTGTCCACTAAACCGGCAAGAACGCCGCTTGCAACCGCAAACTCATAATCTGCCTTGTCGGCGTGATTGGTATAATGTTCCAGCTCCTCATTGACACGGGCCAGCTCCGTATTCAGGTGATCAATGCTTGGTGACTCGACTTTTGCATCAGCAGATACAACTTCCTCTGCCAACTCCTGATTGATCCCTTTTGTCTTGTCTGGCAAAGTGAATGTACCGTCAATAATTCCTACGTACTGCGCTGATTGCGACCATTCGTAGCACTCATAGGCACGGGTGGCCAATCGTGGATGGGTTTCGTCCTGCACCAGCATCAGCTCCATCAGCTTGTTGGATTTTGAATCGTTGACAAAGGATTTTAAGTCAAGCGCCTGTTTCAGAAATTCTTTCCGATCCACATTCTTGCCATAGCCGTTTATCCGGAGCAATACATCAATGGTTTTGTCCGCTGTTCCGTCACAGAGAGCAGCAGCTCGGTCTGCGGACAACTCACTGCAACGATCCCAGAATAGAAGTGCCCTCACTAATGTCGGCGTGAGATATTTGCCAATGGCTGGAATACGCACCAACGGGCTTCGGTCTATACCACCAACCAACTGCGCTGCAATGGAGTGATAAAGGAAATGTTTGCAGGCAATGTGGCCGCATTCGTGCGCCAGAACACTGGGGAGCAGATTGAGCGGAAGTTTATTCACAAGCCCAGATGTCACATAGATACAAGGGTGAACGCTGCCAAATGTTGCTGCATTGGCCCGCTTGTCTCGCACATAATAAAGCTCCGGGGTATCAATGCCAAGCTGCTCACAGATCGGGGGCAAGAGACCGTATACCTCCGGCATCTGGTTTTCGCCGAGACGGATCGCGGTCGATAGAAGGTCGATTTTAGCAGCCTTCTCATCGTAATTGGCAGAATACGATTCCAGAAGCTTTACAAACTTCGGGAATTGATTCAAAGCATCTGCGGCTTGCCTGTCCAAGTCGTGCACATAGAGTTCGGCACTATAGGCCATGTTGTCACGCCCTTTCCTTTCAAGTTACTTCTTCTGTTCAGTTTCAAACTCGACAATGTCGTCCAGCTTGCAGTCCAGTGAGGTGCAGAGCTTTTCCAGCACATTCACCCGAACATCTTCGTTGCGCCCCAGCTTTGCCATAGCGTTAGTGCTGATCCCAGCCAAATGCGTCAATTCAGTTTTGCTGAGATTTTTGTCGATCATCAGCTTCCAGAGCTTTTTATAATTTACCGACATATTCCGTTCTCCTTCTGCGTTGCGGTGTTTTGCTTTACATTTTTAGTATATCACGCACGTTCCAAAAGTCAAGATAATTTTGCACTTTGCAAGATAGGAGATGGGTTCGATTGCACAATATATTATCGGAAACTCGATTGAGGTATATGGAAACGGCGTGCGGGATGTACCCACACGCCGTACTTGATTACGAGAAAATAACCTCTTGATTTACAATTTCAGCCGCCCTATTTCGGATGTTATTGCTTTTCCTAACCCATTCCATCGGAGCGGTTGCCTTAAAATCTTCCGTCAGGCTTTCACTCCGAGATAGTGTTTTCACAAGTTCATCAAACATCTGCTGTGCCCAAGATTCCACATCAACAAGATAATCATTCAATTTGCCGCTTGTCAGCAGATTGTAGTAGCGCACTCTGTGATACTGCTTTAGATACCGCAAGTGCCGTTGTCCCCATATGCCGATATGTACTTCACTTTCCTCCGGCAGTTTCAGGCAGGGCAGATAGTAATCACCTTGCAATTCATACCAAAGCCCGTTTTTCTCGTTATAAATGTACTTGTCCATTTTGTAATCCTCCAATATGATTGATTTTACCTACAATCCAATCATTCCGGCCGATTACAAAAGCCGAGGGAGAGGACTTCCTTACGAAGCCTCTCCCTTATCACCCTTGTTTTAATAACTGCCGCAGCGAGCACCTGCTTTTGCGGCAGTTTTTTTGCTGCGCAATACCGACCTTTCGGGCACATGCATTGCGCGGCCGAAATCGGCGCACGTTTTTTTCCGCAGTGAATTCAACTTTTCAGCAATTCTGCATGTACACTAATCCGTACTGTTCAAATTCGGTGAAATTTGTCACAAAATGTTAACAAATAGATATTGAATCCGTCTTAGAAGCATGATATTATGCCGATGACGGAAATCGTGCAGCATTTTGTCCGGCCTTTTATTGCCTGAATCATGCCGCCCGTTCTCTGCTAATAATGATAAAGGAATTTTTGCTTCGGCATTTATGATTATGAAATATTTAAAGAAAATTATCGGCACTCTGCTGTTAGCAGCAACAGTTTTCCTCACTGCGTGCGGCCCGTCCGGAAGCGGCAGCGGGAGCATCGTTGACATCGGCGGCTCTTCCGCTCCGAGGCCGAATGTTTCAGGCACACCCGGTTCGGTGGAGACGCCCGCTCCGAGTATGCCCGCAACAGACGTTCCTGCAACGGATGCAGCCTCGCAGGCTCCGACCGCAACCCCGGTCTTAACTCCGGAACCGAGTTCAACGGCAGCACCTTCTCCCACAGATGCTGTAACGCCGCAGCCTTCTTCGCAGCCCAACACCGGCGGTGCAAAATATATTTATTTGACCTTCGATGACGGTCCATGCGAGAACACCTACCGTGTTCTGGATATTCTGGACAGATACAACGTCAAGGCAACATTCTTCACCGTCGGATATTTTGTTGACCGTCGTCCCGAAATCGTGCGCGAAACCGTCAGCCGCGGGCATTTTGTTGCATGCCATTCCTATACGCATGATTTTCCGACCTGTTACGCCTCTGCCGATGCGTTCATGAAGGAAATCGACAAATGGGCAGCGGCATATGAAAAAGCAGTCGGTTCACCGCAAACGAACATCCGCGTTCGCTTCCCGGGCGGAAGCACAACGGGGCTCTGTCCCAAGGACATAAAGGCGGAAATCAAAGCCCGTCTTGCAGAAAAAGGTTACGCATGGTTCGATTGGAATGCCGGCAACAACGACCGTTGGCCGCAGGGCAATGTCAATCACCTGCCCACAAAGCAGTACCTTCTTGAATCCTACCGCAAGAGCATGGATTGGCACGAAAAGGAAAACAGCCCGCATGTTGTGTTCCTTTGCCATGACACCTGCGGCGACACCGTGGATGTTCTTCCGGAAATGATCGAGGATCTCATCGCCCGCGGATACACCTTCCGCACGATCGATATGTATCCCGAAAAATAAAAATTCAATCAATGCTTCCAATAAAAAAACCGCTCATTGCGAGCGGTTTTTTCAGTTTAAGAGTTTAAGCTTTCGGCGGAATGCACGAACATATTCCTCCGCGATATTTACCTTGAGCCTTTGTCGTACGGAATGCCTTCCGCTTTCGGTGCAAGCGACTTTTTAGAAGTGAACGCAAGCACGATGAGGGAAATTATGTACGGAAGCATGTTGTAAACGGGCTTTGGAATATTGAGCGCAGTCAGGAAGTCGAATCCGCTGTATACGTTTGCAAGTGCGCGGAAGAATCCGAACAGCAGTGCCGCAATTGCAATGCGCAAAGGTTTCCACTGACCGAAAATCATGACCGCAAGCGCGAGGAAGCCGAAACCTGCAACGCCGACTTCAAAATTGCACATGCTGACGCCCGCCGTAACATAGGCAATGCCGCCCAATCCTCCCACAGCTCCGGAAATGAGAACGCCGCTGTAACGCATTTTTTTAACGTTTATGCCGACGGAATCTGCCGCCTGCGGATGTTCGCCGCATGCCATCAATCTGAGTCCGAAGCGTGTTTTGTAAAGCACGACCCAGCCGACGGCAAGCGCAGCAAATGCAAGTATCATAAACCAGTTGAATTCCGTTCCCTCAACAAGTGCAAGAGCTTTTTTGTTTTCAACAAAAGCGATTCGCGCCGAGTTGTCCGCACCGGATGTTGTCGCAATGTTGTATGCCTTTGCAATAACGGTTGCAAGCGCAAGACCGAGCATGTTCATTGCCGTGCCGACAAGAGTCTGATCCGCCTTGAAATTGATGCTTGCCACGGCAAGAAGCAGCGAGTATATCATGCCTGCCGCAATTGAAGCCGCAACCGTCAGCAGCAGTATCACAATCCCGGGCAATTGCGGTGAAAGGTTGTGAAGCACCATCACGCCGCCCAACGCGCCGATCACCATTATGCCCTCAAGCCCGATGTTGATAATGCCCGAGCGTTCCGAAAAGCAGCCGCCGAGTGCGACAAGCAGCAAAACGGACGAAAAAACAAGTGTGTATTGAATCAAAAGCATCATCAGTTTTGTTCCTCCTTTGTTTCTGTTCCCAACGCTGCCGGTTCGGCCTTGGCCGTTTGTTTTTTGTTTTTTCCGTCAATGCGCGCATTCATGCGAAGCTTAAAGAACAGCACAAAGCCGCAGAGATAGATTATCAGCGATGAAATCAGGTCGGAAATCTGTGTCGGATAGAGACGCGTATCGAGAGAACTGCCTCCGTCCGTGATATGCTGAATAAAATAGGAAGAAAAAATCGCACCTATCGGATTCAGTCCGCCGAGGAACGCCGCCGCAATGCCGTTGAAGCCCATTGCGGGAACGGAGCTTTGGTTGATGTCCCACTCCATAAAACCCGAAAGAAACATCATTGCCGCCGCAATGCCCGCAAGCGCACCCGCAATGAACATCGTCAGGATGATATTGCGTTTTTCACGCATTCCGCAGTACTTTGCCGCATTGCGGTTCAGTCCCGTTGCCTTTATCTCATAACCGAATTTTGTTTTTTCAAGAACGACCCAAATGATGACTGCAATTATTACCGCCATCGGTATCGCGATCGTCGCACTTTCGCTGCCGAAGACCTTATTCAGTCCGAGACTCGGAAGCAGAGCGGAACTGTTGCGGCTCACAAGCGTGAAGGTGTCCTTGTATCCGACAGGGCAAAAATCCTTAAGCACCGAATTTACCGCATAAAGGCTTATCCAATTCAGCATTATGCAGGAAATGACCTCGTTAACGTTGCAATATGCCTTAAGCGCACCCGAAATGCAGCCGAGCAGCGCACCTGCGGCAGCCGCCGCAAGCAGGCATACA
>OIZV01000756.1_pt1 | contig 13233 bp, 11 predicted proteins | sample 1588681 | NCBI WGS metagenome assembly OIZV01 (sample SAMN03283281) | human gut metagenome | biome: human-associated habitat; material: feces | host: Homo sapiens | place: Peru | collected 2012
CGCACTCCCCTCTTTTCCCTCCTCCCTTCTCCCTACTTTCTCTTCCCTGACGGTAGCCCACTGCATAGTGTCCACGCACTCCCCTCTTTTCCCTCCTCCCTTCTCCCTACTTAAGGGACACGTGGCGGAATCGCCGCGCGGGCGCGCTCAAGCGCGCCATCCACGCACTCCTCCCTTTTCCCTCCTCCCTTCTCCCTACTTTCACAAGACAACTTAACAAGACCGCGCTATATTAAGCGCCGCGACACGGAGCATAGCGCAGCTTGGTAGCGCGACTGGTTTGGGACCAGTAGGTCGAGGGTTCGAATCCCCCTGCTCCGACCAATTACAACCCCGTGACTTTCAATGAGTTGCGGGGTTTTTTATTTGCTGTGTGGAGGAATTCCCTGCGGATTTCTGCCTTTTTTGCGTGTTTCGTGTTTTTTGTGGTTCATCCCCTCCCTTCTCCCTCCTCAGGTGACGCGTGGCGGAATCGCCGCGCGGGCGCGCTCGAGCGCGCCATCCACGCACTCCCCTCTCCCCTCTTCTCCCTCCTCCCTACTTAAGGCATAGAGAAAGCTGCATCCTACTGTTCTTTCAAATAGCGTTTCAGCAGGAAGGCGCAGAAATACGGGAAGGTGGTGATCGTTTCCGTTTTTCCGATGTTGGCATAGGCGAACTTGATCCCGTGACGGATTGCCGGGTAATGGTCCGAACTGATCAGTGTGCGGAGTGAACGGGAAACGGTGTTCCCCGCCTTGACTTCGACCGGCAGCAGTTCGTCGGCGGTCCGGACAAAAAAATCTTCCTCCAATGAACCGTCTTCACGGCGGTAATAGTAGAGGTCATATCCCGACTTCGAGAGTGCTTCGGCGATGAAGTTCTCGTACAGCGCCCCCTTGTAAACGCCAAGGTTGCGGTTCTGACGCAGGTCTTCCCCTGCTTCCTCATCCAGCATGGCGATGAGCAGTCCGGTGTCGGCTATATACAGCTTATACTTGGACTCGTCGTAATTGCCGGTCAGCGGCAGTTCCGGAAAATTGAGGCAATGGCAGATGGAGATCACGCCCGCGTCCAGCAGCCATTCCACGCAGCCGAAATATTCGCGCGACCTCGCCCCATGCGCCACCTTTGAAAGCTGGAACTTCTTGTTCTCCTTCGCCAGCTGCGGCGCGATATGGCTGAAGATCGACATGATGCGGGTCTGTTCCATACCCTCGGCATATTTCCGGATGTCGCTCTGATAGTCCAGCAGTAGCTGCTTCTGCATCTTCAAGGTGCGCTCGAAAGTACCGGACTTGACGAATTCCCGGATCACGGCAGGCATGCCGCCGAGCAGGATGTAATCCGTGAAGATCGAGGAAAATTTGGCCATCTCGGCATTGGAAAACGGCTTTGCGGCTTTCATGTTAGCCAGCATATCGTCGGCAATGTCCTCCGGATAACCCACCGCCCAGAGGAATTCTTCGAAATCGAAGGAACGAATCTCATAGTCCGTTTTGTAGCCGACGCTATGGGATTCCACGCTCTTGTAGTTGATTCCAAGCATGGAGCCGCTGCAGATGACGTCGAAGCGACCGTCCTGCTTGAAAAACTTGAGAGTGGTTGCGATGTCCGGGAATGCCTGTATTTCATCGAAGAAGAGCAGAGTCTTGCCGGGTACGAACCGGAAACGGGGATTCAGCCGGGAAATCAGCTTGACAACCGTTTCTGGCTTGTATCCCTCCTCAACGATCGACTGGAACTGCGGTTCCTCGACGAAGTTGATCTCCACAACATGCCTGTAGGCGGAGGCGGCGAAATGCCGTATGGCTTCCGTCTTGCCGACCTGACGCGCACCGCGAACGATCAGCGGAAGCCGGTCGGAATCGGCGTGCCATGCCGCCAGAAAGACATCCACCTTGCGTTTGAAATACATGTTCACCTCCTTTCTCGTTGTCCAACACGGAATAATATGCTCGATTTTGCCGCAATTTCAAGTAGTTCATCACGGAATTCGGAGTTTTTCAATACCCAAAATCACGGAATTCGGACTTTTTGGACGGTTGTCATCACAAAATTAGGAATACTGACGTCTGCAAAAATGGGGGGTATGATGGTAAAGATAAAATGCGTTCTCCGGAATTACATGCGTCTTTTTGATTGGTTTGTGGAACGCGTATAGCCTCCAAAAGCGGAGAAGTCGGCAGTTTTGTCGTCAGCGATGCGGAAGGCATTTATTTGATTTCGGCGTCAAATCATCCGCCACGATGCACGGGATATCGTTGGTCTCCAGTGTCTTGGCGACAAGAACTCCTGTATGCCCGCTCCCTTCTCCCTCCTCCCTCCTTAAGGGACGCGTGGCGGAATCGCCGCGCGGGCGCGCTCGAGCGCGCCATCCACGCACTGCTCTCTCCCCTCTTTTCCCTCCTCCCTTCTTTGTAAGCCCACTGCAAAGTGTCCACGCACTCCCCTCTTCTCCCTCCTCCCTACTTTCTACTCTTCGTGGTTACATTTCATATCGTCTTGCTGAACAGGGCGTTAGAGAAAGCCACCCTGCGACTGGATGCACTCATTCTTACAAGATTCGCCTTTTTTTACCAATGTCTGTACAGGATATGCTTGAAAGATTATAGTTCGAAAAAATCGTCTGGCCGTCAAGCTGGACGACCAACAACCCACCAACCAGGAGATACCCACCCTAAAATTCCTCCTTCCTCTCATTTGACATAGCCAGCGGCCATGCCCGCTGGCGTCTGTGCTTTGTGGCATACTGAAATTGCGACCTTCTGTAAATATACACAAGAGCACACGGCGGAGCGCCCCATCTTTGGGCGTCTCCTTTCGTGTTCTTGTGTAGGTTGTCGCAAGCCTCAGTATGCCACGAAAAGGAGGCGTCCTTTTTTTGTGCCAGGGTGTAAGATTCCCGAGAAGACCGGTAGTAAGGGACATTCATCGCCTTCCAAATCCGCCTCAGAATCAGATGACCATGGGGAAAATGTAATCTATGAATAGCGACAGCTCAATTTCAAAATCGGAGAATAAGGATAGGAATGCCAATAAATCTTGGCGTTCTGGAATCTTGTTCCTTTTATTGTTGTTTTTTATTATTTTGGGGGCTGCTTGTTGTCATTTTTTCCCTTGGTTCATTTCAACTATAACCGATAATCCACCACAAGAGGTTAAGGTTGCAGACATTGAGACAGCCACAATCTACCTAGAAACACTTTCTAGAAGAGCTATCTATTTCAGTGTGCAACATGGGGGAAATGGGAAAACAAACTTTCCAGCGAATATTGGTGATATTTATTCTGCTATTCCAACAAAACTGAAAAAAGCTATTATCTCAGATACCATAAATAATCCAATTCCAATTGATGGGTATTTGTTCAAAATGAAAGACTGTCCTGATGGACAAAGTTTTTATTTTGAAGCCATTCCTGCAGAAGGCTTTCAAGGAAAAATAGTCGGTATAACTCCAACAGGCATAGTTACTGATAATGAGGTCGTGACTGATAGTAAATTTTTGCCATCCAAAACTAATGACGGGGATTCTATTTGTGATTCATCCAATACGGAGCAACAGCCGCCATCCAATACGGAGCAACAGCCGCCATCCAATACAGAGCAGCCCCCATCCAATACGAAGTGGCCGCCTCAATCCAATACGAACAATGTAATTCCGGTTACTGTCAATGATTTTCCACAAAAAGATAATTCAAAAGTAGTTCAAGCTAAACATACTCAGACTCAAAGAAACGTCTCTAAAAAGGAGAGAATAGCTTCTTTTCTTGAAAAAATTAAAGATGATATGTTTGGAGAGAAGACGAACCATCAAGATCCAGGTCCACGCCATGTTCAGTTAGCGAATATTGATGCAGCAAAAAAGGCTTTGAAAACTTTGGCTAGGAGGGCAATTTACTACAGTGTCAAACATGGTGGAAACGGACAGAAAAACTTCCCAACAAATATTACACAAATTGCTGAATACATACCTGAACAAATCAAGCGGGCTGTAGTTTTTCTTAATACAGAAGAATACAAGGCTTTACCTTTTGATGGTTATATTTTCAAGATGCTACCATCAAAAACTGAAGATGATACGGATTTTTGTTTTGTTGCATTTCCTGCTGAATATTTCAGAGGACCAACATTTGATGTTGACAAAAGTTGTAAAATCCAGGAAAGATAGGAGACAATTACATGATTTGCAAAAAAGCTTTACTGTTTGTAACGCTGCTGATACTGTGTTGCCTTTCAATTACAGTTCGCGGTGAAGAAATGATTGATACTTTGAGAAAGGTATTCAGAAATAAAGAACCTGTCCAAATCGGAACCAAGGGCGATGTCATTGAATTAAAGTATCCAGCGCAGAAATATATCCATACGATGGATATGGCCATTACTGGAGAAGGAAGCATTGAGAAAAAACGCTGGGGAGGTCTTTTTACGACCACTGAAAGTATAAACATTGCCCATATGACTAAATTGATTATGGAGGAAACTGTCGTTTCCACTCCCGAAGAACTCGAACAGGGCATAATCCGCTGCGAATATGTTGTTTATTCCCTTTTGGAAGAACTTGCACAAGTAGATTGGGAATACAAAGTTGGGAAATATTCAACAAAAGATGTTTTCGATGATCTCAAGACAATTTCTGAGAAAATGGGTAGCGAGTCATTGGATAGAAAAAAATGGGGTTGGTATTTAATTCCTGGCGTTGGACAATATAAGGTTTTGAATAAGTTTTTTGTCTGGATTGATAACACCATTAATTCAGATGGAACTATTCGCCTTTCTGAAAAACAACTGAAAAAACTCTTTCCTGAATATAAGGCCTTAATTCAGAAACTCTCCGAACTGGAAGATTTGATAGTTACTTCAAGGTGGGAGTATGGCAAAGGCTACACTTCCGTCATCTTTGATTCCAAGAATTTGGACAATGATACAAAACTTGCCTTGGCAAAACTTATTTATAGAACAAATCCCATTTCCATAAAGGAGATTCTGCCAGATGGAAAGAGAACGGGAGACGAATGGACCATTACATCTGAAACCATTGGAGGAATTGTCTTTGATTTGGGACTTGATTTTGATGATGTCGAGGGAAGTCTAAGATGTGTCCATTCTGGGCCAGAACTATTACGAGGTGAAGATTTGCCAGACGAGTATACTCTACTAAAGAACTCGCGCTTACGCACACAAGCTGTCAAAATCTCCAAAGACGAACGGAATTTGCTTTCCTTGGTTTCGCATAGCTCTGATTCTGGTGACATATCTCTCTCCTTCTCCCCTTATGGAGTATTTAGAATTTTCGATGACTATGATTCCAAGGGGCGTCACATATACTATTTAAAGGAAGCGCACATGGAAGGCATTGTCAAAAGCAAGGTGACACGTCGAACATCATTGCTTGAAGGAGTCAATTTTAAGAAAGGGAATATTAAGGTAAAACTTAATTATGTCCAAACCCGAATGGGCGAATAGGAATGAATGATATTCTGAACCATTATTATTCTCGAAAGGACCTTGAAGATAATTTGAGGTTCTTTAACGAGATTTCGTTCTCTCAAAAGGCTTCAGATATGTCAGAGGTCAACACGAGCCATGATTTCCCGATTGACAAAGGCAGTGGAGATCGATTTACCATAACCAAAACAAGTAATGAACGTTTCCGCATAACCAATGAGTCTCCCGACGGTCACGCACTATATGTAGATAGTTATTGCCTAGAAAAAGGAGATTCTATTGAGCCAATCAATTCGGTTTTCATATATGATCGATTTTTCTCCGAGTCCTCCTTTGAAGGACCGTCGTTTATATATGGCTTCAATCCATCAGAACCGGAACTCTGGCAACTTTCTCCAGCAAATCGTGGCTGTTCAGTGGAAGCTCGGAGTTTTACGAGGAAGTTCTATAAGGGCAATGACAAATACCTGGGGATAGAGGATGTCTCTTTTGAGATTCGCCCGGCAGAATTTGTGGGAATATATGGTAATAGTGGAGTCGGGAAAACAGTTCTCATTGAGTCAATGATTGCTCCAAATCGAACCAAAAAGAAAGAGCCAAAAGGAAAACCACTAAATGCCGGCACGTTACTCATAGACAAAAAAACACCAAGAGAATTGGCAAGAAGTGTCGCATACCTGCCACAACACATACAGTTTCCGGCCCAAATGAAATGCAGGGAATTACTCAAGCAGGGGTATGCCGATCGCAATAACGCATCTTCCTATAATATGCAAAATGTACAGGAGCTCCTCCGTCTTTGCACATTGCCATCTGATATTCTAAATGAAAGATGTGGGAAGCTCAGTGGTGGGCAACAACGAAGACTTGCTCTTGCCATGACACTTCTTAATACTAATATTCGTCTAATAATAGCCGATGAACCGACATCAGGGTTGGACATCGCCAATGAAATGGAAATCATGCGGACTTTTCGCAAGTTATCGCGCAGCAAAGGGATTACAATTATTGTTGTAACTCATGCCGTTGCTGCCTTGCGTCTTTTTGACAGAGTTATGGTATTGCGAAAAGATTCAGATAAAAAAGGTGCTTCTTTGAGTTTTAATTCTCTTTGGATTGAAGATGCCTTCCCTGCGATTCTCAAAGATAGCATTACACAGGACGCGGAGCGTATTGCCTTCCTCTCTAGCCGATCTTCTGCCTACCAGTTGCCAGATTGTAAAGATACGAAATACCAATGGCCTTTTTCTTTTGGAGAATTCTTCAACATCAGGCAATTAACGTTAAAGGAGAAAATCAGGCAAACCATTCTGATGCCAATCAAATATCTTAAAGATTCCTTTTCCCCACAAGTATTTTGGCAATATATCGGTTGGTTCAAAAACACATCGCGGTTAATACTAAGACAAAAAAAATCTCTTGCCATTTTTATAATAATGGCCATCTTTTGTGTCATTTCTATACAACTAGGTGCCACAAATGACAAGGCTTCGGGTTGTGAGAACCTTGTAACTCTGATGTCACTGTGTGCGCCATGGCTTTGTGCGACATACGCAACAGTATTTACGGCGGAATTACTTTCAACATTTGTTTGGGAAAGCTTTTCAGGACTTCGCTCAAGAAGTTTTACAACAGGTATACTGTCTGGTTTATTAATTCCAAGTATTATAATTGCCCTTGTGTTTAATTTTGGATTATTTTTCAGAATGAATAATATGTGGTTAGGAAAACAATGTTATCAAGTTCTCTGCAAAGTCAAAGCCTATAGAACGATAGCCTTCTTTTTCTCCCCCAAAAGTATTTCCGATTGGGATGATGACTATGAGAATAGGGGAGACACTCTTGAGGAACAGTTCGAAAAACAGGAGACAGAACTTAAAAAGCAATTGTCGAATAAAGAATTATCCCCTAAAGAATATGAAGAAGAGCTACGTATTAGGAAAAGGGAATATGAAAATCAAAAATTGGAATTAATGCTAGAGTATCTTCCATGGAAATTCAGTGAGGAAAAAAATGAGTATAGACCAATGGCCCCTCATCCCCAATATCGTTTAGGAAATGGGCAATTAGGTTGTGAAAGCCAGGGAGCAAATGTTTTTAAATCGGCTGATGATTCTCGTTATTTTGCAGACAAAGAGAAAATGATGCAAAGAGGAGATCTAATTTCGCCTATAACTTTTTTCTTCAAGCAATGGCTAATTCTCATATTGCTTTCAATCTTAGGCTCCGCCCTAGGGGTTGCTGCTATTGCTTTTTTCCGCGATGTTAAGAGTTCAACAATTGCTCTTGTAATTTTGTTCATAGCATTTATCGTTTTCAGTCGCGCCTTCATTGATCAGGCATCGTATATGTATTCTCTTGGGACGATACCAAAGGGAAAACTGTTTGTTGATGACATAAATTGGTTTATTCCAATATGCATTTCTTTTGTTGGAATTGGAAGATATGCCTTTAATGTACTGTCCTATCCCACTTCCTCATCAAATTATTACATTGAATGGCTACCTTTGTTTGTTTGGTTTTTGGTTTCAGTAATTATAGCTCACAGAAGCTTCGCGAGTAAATCGAAAAATTGGAGGATGATGTCTCGATGAGATTGATTAGATACATTTCAATTTCGGTTTCATTTTTGTGCCTACTGTTCTGCTCAGGGTGTCATTTCTTCATTACTGAAAAAAATATAGTGGAGTTGAAGCTCAACAAGAAAAGAGTTTTTTTTCAGACGCCACCTTTTGAATTGTCTGGAGGAACTCCCCCTGGAGGAAGTTATTCTGGCCCTGGAATTGATTCTAGCAAGTTCTACCCAGAAAAAGCCAAAGATGGAATTAATACCATAATATATGAGTATTCAGGCAAGTCTGCTATTGATACAATAGAAGTTTTCGGACGTCCAAGAACTCCATCGATAAATCCCAATTGCCCGAATTGTTGTGGAACCGGAAAAATATCATGTGTTCCCTTCATTGCATGCACAACATGCAGTGGCACTGGCAAGCTATTGGATCATACCTGCAGAGAATGTGAAGGGACTGGCAAAGTTAGAACTGCTTTAAAACTATGGATGGGCAAAAGAACCTGTCCAGACTGTAAAGGGTGTGGTTCAATTTACAAGACCTGCGGTGATTGTCATGGGCTGGGGAAAGAAAAATGCCCAAAATGCAAGGGAACTGGAAAAGCTGTTTGTCCAACGTGTAATTAATAAGGAATAATAACAATGTTGAAGAAAAAAATCCTTGTTCTGTTTTTCGCAATGTTTGCCACATTGACGGCATCCTCTGAATCGCTTCTTGAAGATGTTTCAGAGGCAAATAGGGAAAAAGTGCAGTCTGTGATTGTACTGATTAACCACATAAACTGGGTTGTTAATCATGTGAAGAATACTAATGATGTCAGAATGCTTGAACTCGAACATGAGGGAATATCTCTTGATGAGCTTAATCTATCCTCAATTAAGGATGAAAAGATTATTCATCAGATTACCTCAATTGATAAATTTATAACCGACAGAATGATTAGTATTGGAGAACGAAAAATGTTGGCACGAGAGCTCCAGTACAATTTAGACAATGCCATCTATAACGCTTTCCCATCCCCAGGAGCAATTGTGGCTGCTGACCCTTGGGCAATTGCGATTAATATTGCTCAAAGTACAATCTCATCGTACATGAGCTACAAGCGTGCTGTTGCAAACCTAAAAATCAAGAATGAACGTGATAATTGGGAACTTGAAGCCGAAGATATGCGCGCATTGAATCGAATGAACGAGGTTTTGCTAAGGAGTCAATGGGAGTTAGTACGTGCTTATGGTCTTGATGATTATTGGCGAGTATCCCAAGATCAAGTTCGGATTCTTTTGGAACGGATAAATAGCAAGAGTTCCGAAAAAAAACCAGATGAATTATTTAGATATCTAAATCACGAAATACAGAGAAAATCATATCAGAAATTACCCGCATTCTGGTATTATCTTGGAGTTTACGCAGAAAAACAAAAAGAAGATGCAATTGCTCTAGAAGCATACACCCGTTATCAAAAAGAGTTCTGGCAGGTTCTGCGTTTTGACAGAATGGCTGCTTCTGTTGCTATGAATAAGCTTCTTTTGCTTATGAAAGGGAAGTATAATAAGGAGGAGATAAAAGAACAACTTCAAATTATAGAAAAGAATGCTCCAACAGACTGGTCGTTTCAATATTTTTGTGCTGGAGTTTATCTAGACGCTCTTAATGACAAAGACAATTGCGAAAGATTATTAAATCAAGCAATCAATACACTTCGTTATCAATTCAGTGAGTCACTTGAAAGCAGTCGAGAGCTTTGTAAAAAAGGAGAACTAGCTATCAGTGACCATACTCTTCCTGATGCGACATCATTGATGGCTTGTGAAATACTGCTATTAAGAACATATAATCAGGATAAGGATAGAGATAAACTCCTTGAATTGATCAGAAAGTTCAGTACGGAAGCTACCAAGAATTGTTTTGCTATGCTCTCATTCTCGGAAACATTACCTTTTGACGATGTTGTCGAGTATTTGCGACCAGATCTACGTGGAGCGTTTTTAGACTATCAATATGACAGTACGATTATTAAGAATAATGCTCCATATCGATTTGTGCTATATTTGCCCTTGTCATGGTACTATGCCGGTCATTTTGACATTGATGCCAAGATCTTTTTCGCAGATGGGACTAGACCTATTCCCCTTCCTCTCCATCCCAGATACAAAGGGGCAAATCCAACGATGCGAGAGGATGAGCTTGTCAGATATGTTCTTGATTGTCCAGACACAATCGTCCGGGGGCTTTCTCCTGCATATATTGAAATTAAGCTAGCGCATAAGTTCTATCCAATCACATTAGTTTTCGATATAAGCAAACTAAAGGATGGTGCTGTCAAGGATCTTAATCATGAACGAATGTACTCACAAAAGGCATTGTTCAAAGAGCATGATATTCCTTTACGCTAACATTTGAGAAATGATAAAGAATAAATCCATTTGTTTTATTCTCGTCATTCTGTCCCTCTTCATATCGCTTAATCTTTGGGGATATGGAGATGGACAGATTCATATTGAGAAACAGCGACAGGTTTTAGGGTTATACGAATATGCGACACCTGGAACAAGACTTCGTGTCGATGAAGTTTTAGTATTTATTCAAATTAAAATTGATATGGGAGGCCATTTCCCAAAATACTATGATGATTTTAGAAAAAAAATGCTTCCATTCGTATTCACATCACTTGATTATGGACATCGGCTGTTCACACACTGTGGCTTTAATACATATATAAAAGAGTCTTTGGCCATCGAGGATTGTTTCAAGAGCATGAGATACTCAACAAATGCCAATGATGGAGGACATCCTCATCCTACTGATCTAAGGGAAAGACTCATTTTTGATATAAAACTAAAAAGTTTAAAGGATGAACGAATTGATATTGGCTACAAGTTCCTGCAAGAGAAAAAAAACGAGGCCAATAGGGAGATTTTGGAGGAAATTGAGACACAACTAGGCGCTTTTGGTGATATTTCTACAGCTATAGCTACTTTAATCTACGATACACATTTAATCGGAGATTACGCATCAGAAAAAGAGGGTAACGCATTATCCGGCGCGGCAACGGAAACTCTCCTTCCTTTTGATTTATTAGTTGATGATATAATCAAACATAGTTTGGAACATTTTGACTGCATCGATGGACGCGGAAGAAAATCAAAAATAATCCAAGAAACAATCAAAGAATTGAATAAGGCCGCGAAGAATGGAAAAACTACAAAAGAAAGAGCTGCTAATGTTGAAGCTGTCTTAATCAAATACATCCCTCGTTGCATACAGAATACCCGTGTCTTGAAAAGATGTCTTCATGGAGTCCCGCGAGTTCAAGGGACACACAAATGATTTTGGTAGATAATTAGGTGGTAAAGAAAATGTCAAGCAACAGTTCAAAAGTCAAAGATGCGATTGACACGCTTTCAGGCTACATTCAAGGGCTCGTTGACAAGTACGAGAAAAACGATCAAGCTCCAGATTTGTATCTTTTCCTTTGCGAAATTCAAAAAGAACTCAAACGCTTGCAGCGCGCATTTAATACAAGACGTTTTTTTGTAGTTACAATAGGAGCACTGAAAGCCGGCAAATCAACGCTAATAAATGCGTTGACAGGATACAAAGTTAGCCCGGCAGGCACCGGAGCCGAAACCACCAAGAAATGTTCTATAATAATGTCTGCTGATGATGAGCATCAGGAAGGTATTACTCTTTATAGATACAAAAAAACAACATCCAGAGAACTAAATGATGAAGAACGTCGTTTGACATGCGAAAAGGCGACCCGCTCTCTTATGGATTATTTTAAAGGAATCTGTGACTGGAATGATGATTTATGCGACTTTGAAAGAAAGACTTTTCCGCTTTGCGGACATGGGCTAGATCCATCCAATGCTCTAGGTAATCTTGATTATATACTTACATCGTCGGATTTTAGCGGGTTGCAGCAATTTCGCGACTATATGCTCGCTGAAATCAGAATCAAAATTGAGCAGAATCGGCGTAGCGTATTGAGTCAGAACGTCGCCATCATTGATATGCCTGGTTTAGATGGGACATTAGCCGGAGTTGATTCCGATGATGTCAATCCCGCGGGGAATCCTGTTAATTTCCTCCCCATGTACTGTCACTTGTTTTTTCTTGTCCAAAGTTCCATTTCTGGTCTAAATCGAACAACGGCCAGCAAGTTGAAGGAATGGCAGGCGGGGAAAAAGAGCACACCTGTGTATCTTGTTTTCAATATCATTAACTCAAAATCTGACTGGTGCAATGACCAAAGCATAAAACAGGAGAGTGAAGAACGCCAGAAGAGAGCCTTGGCTGAACTGAAACAGCAGAAAGTCTATTACCGTGACTGCTACACTGTTAATGCTGCCAAAGCATGGGAATCCTGCCAACGTGAGGATTACGAACATAGCTGGAAACCAGGCATTACTGATATTGGGCTTAGGCAGGCCTCAGATGTTGAGGTGCTAATTGATGCTTTGCAGAAAGATTTTACTGAACAAACAGACAGAATCATACAGGAGGATGCAGTCAATGGCGTCAGCAATGCCCTAAGGACATTTATTGAACGAGCCAATGCCTTAAAGGCCGAGGCTAATGCTAAACGTGATAGCCTTAATGATGAGCGTGATATTTGGGAAAAGATTATGCAATGCCTAGATGACTGTAATAATGAAATCAAGCGTGATAATATACAATCACTGCTTGGATCATCCTGGGACAAAATAATGCCCGAGGCTACTAAAAAGGCAAGCGATGCAATTATAGAAGGATTGAAATTTCCGTGGCTTGATGACAAAAAAGACCAGTACGCCCAAGTGGAACAACTTGCTCTTCATGTTTGGGATTCTTTGCAAAGAGCTCATGTTGAACAAGGTTTCATAGGGTGCTTGAATGAATTGATGAAATCTGAATTTAAGAACTTCTATGGAAATCTCAACTCAAGATTAGACGATTTGAAAAACGATAGTCCGCAGTATGGTGCATGCATTGATTTTGTTAAGGGAGGAATACGACATTTTTCTCAATGGACTGATGCTGGTCCTGAGTTACAGGCTCAGTATTCACCTCAACCGCTTGTAGATCGAATAAATAAGGAAGAGCTTTCAGGATGGCTTTTATATTGGTCCCAATTAACGTAGGGCACTAAATTAAGTGGGCATCTCGAGGAGTCCACGATGAGCAAACCACGAAAAAAACGAACACCCCAGGAGAAATTCAAGATTGTGATGGAGGGCTTGCGAGGCGACCA
>OIZV01000758.1_pt1 | contig 13192 bp, 8 predicted proteins | sample 1588681 | NCBI WGS metagenome assembly OIZV01 (sample SAMN03283281) | human gut metagenome | biome: human-associated habitat; material: feces | host: Homo sapiens | place: Peru | collected 2012
CTAAAACCCGAAGATTTGAATTTATTTGCTTAACTGCTTCTCTATACGCTTTTTCTCCCTCAAGTTTTATCGTCCCTCCGAATGTTTTTGAACATGCCATAAAATTTCACCTCCACTTTTAATATGTGCAACATTAATATCGCACATATTGGGTATTTAAGATAATTATAATAAGGATTTGTCATATTAGGCTTGAACAAAGTGAAAAGCCAGCCGTTTTGAAACGGCTGGTTTATGCTTTTGCATGACTTTCGATGTCATGTCTTTTAATCAGTTAAAATTGTATAACAAAATCTTTTCCTTTTTATGCAAACTTCCAAAAACAACCCGGAGGTTATTAACATAGCTGTAGACATTAAAACCGTGCTCATACTATTGTCGCCAGTTTTCACTTGATTTGCTAAATATTTACTGTTGTCTGTACTTTCACCTGAGTTTGTTGAGTCCATACTTTCAACTTGCTGTGCAATCAATGCAGCTCTTTCTTCGTCCGTTAACTTGTCAATCATAGCGTAAGGTGAGAAATGGTTTTTCCACATTACTAAATATTTTTTGCCGTTCATTTCTACCACCTCTTCGTCAAATTCTTGGTCATCACCATTTTGAACCAAAATCATTTCAAGATCACTTTCGTCCCAACCCTCCGGAATTTCGTACATCATATAAACTGAGTCAAGTGGACCCTCTTTAGTTTCCTCATTAACCTTCGGACGTACTTCAAAGAAATTTATATGTTCTATGGGATAATCACCATCAAGCAGGCTCATCAATTCATTGTAACGTGCTAAACCTTCTTTAACATACGTGACTGATATGCCCAAAACATCGCTGTCGTTTTTCTTTAACACTCTAAGAGGGTCTAGTAAAAATACTCTCAATGTTTTGCCACCAACATCAACGGTTGTTTCTGCCGCTAAACCATTACGCTCACAATAAAGGTAAATTTTCTCCTTATCTGGCATAAAAATCTGAGTGGCCATGTTACCCCTCTTGAAGTCTTTCCAGTATACGTACCCACAGTCTGCGCACGTACACTTTGTACCACCTAGTTTGTCTTCTGTTGGGTCAAAAATGACCTCAGAAAAACTATGCGAAGCTTTGTCTGTCTCCTTTTTACATATGCTGCATACTTTCCAATGCTTGTCATTATCGTGTTCCCATTTAGACTTGTGTCCTTCTTTATCTCGCTCTGCTCCACAATCTGTGCATTCATGCCAGTGATGAGTGCCATCGCTGCTCCATACTTGGGAAAAAGTATGATCATTTTCGTTTTGTTTTTGTTTACATGTTGTACATTCTTCCCAGTGCTTGCCCTCATCGCTTTTTTGCTCAAAAGTGTGTTGGTCTACATTTTGCTTTTCATAACAAGCACTGCATTCATGCCAGTGATGAGTGCCATCGCTGTTCCATTCCGGAGAAAATTTATGTCCTGCTTTTATAATCTCCTCTTTCATTGCTCCGCATTTATTACATGTGTAACTTTTAGTTCCATCTTTTGTACATGTAGGCTCTGTTGTGAAGGTTCCAGCATCCCAGTCATGTGTTATCGTAACTTCTTTTTCCAACCCATCGGTTTTGTTATCGATTATCTCGTATCCGTCTCCCATTGCATCACATTTGATGGTGACGTTTTCTGAAGTGTTAACTAGTTTTACTTTTGTGCGAGATCCGTCTTGCTGATCATGCACGTCATATGCTATTCTTGCCGTTTCACTGGGGACTTTTGCATCTACAAGGTCTAGTCCTCTCTTATAAAAAAAGGTTTCTAAGCTGTTGCATCTTTCGAATGCTCCGATTCCAATAGAAGTAACACTTTTCGGAATGGTTACAGAAGTTAAGCTGGTGCAGTCCCCGAATGCAACGTTCCCAATAAAAGTAACAGTTTCAGGAATGGTTACCGATTTCAAACTGGTGCAGCCATTGAATGTGCCCACGTCAATAACCTCAACACCAGCAGGAATGGTTACTGATTCCAAACTGGTGCAGTATTGGAATGCATCGTATCCAATAGAAGTAACACTGCTAGGAATAATTGCAGAAGTTAGTTTTCTGCATCCTGCGAATGCTCTGCTTTCAATTTTAGTAACATTTTCAGGAATGGTTACCGATTGTAAGTTGCTGCAGTCCCAGAATGCATAGGCTCCAATAGAAGTAACACCTTTAGGAATGGTTACAGAAGTTAAGTTATCGCATCCTTCGAATGCTTTCTTTCCAATATAAGTAACATTTTCAGGAATTGATACTTCACCGCTTGCCTTTTTACCATCAATTAAAATTTTATTTACTACAACCAATGGGTTTTCATTTTGTTTTTTTTCTAACCAAGGGGTATTATAAAATACTTTGCCACCAAAATAATTAACACTTTCAGGAATGGCTACTAATTCCAAACTGGTGCAGTTTTGGAATGCCTCGTCTAGAATAGAATTAACACCTTTAGGAATGGTTACCGATTTCAAACTGGTGCAGTTTTCGAATGCACTGTATCCAATAGAAGTAACACCTTCAGGAATGGTTATCGATTCCAAACTGGTACAATTTGGAAATACATTGTATCCAATATAAGTAACACCTGATTCAATTATAACAGATTTGATATTCTTGATATGTCCATACCACGGTGTTGTATTAGGATAAGAGTAATCTTTTATTCTGCCCGAACCAGAAATGGTTAATGTGCCAGACTCATCATCAAATGCCCATTTAACACTATTTTCGTTGCCTCCCACCCCGCAGTTGCCGCTTTTTGCTTCCCCCTCTGCTGCCCACGCAACGTGTGGAATAGATAAGTTTATTACCAGCAAAGCCAAAAGCAAGCATAAAATTTTCTTTTTCATAAAAAACTCCCCTTCAAAATTTTTACAAAAGTAGAAATTTAGTATAAAATAATTCTTTATTTAATTAAATTATAGTTTATTACTTATAATATTTCAACTTTTCGAGAAATTTTTTCACGATTTCTATGAAACTGAAAAGTCTGCTGATTCCGTATAAAAAATTGGGATTTTCGTTTTCCCTGGCCTCCGTCAGGTAACTATTTACACTGCAATAATTTGCATCGAATGCTTTGTTCCATCCTAGGTCAACGCTGAAATATTTATACTCTGCTCATATTCGTTTAACGTGTTATATACGGGTCACGCAACCGCATACATTTTCAAAAATTCTGTAAAAATCATCAATGCGAAGTGCCAGCTCGGGCTCCGCACCAACACGAAAATGGCTGCAAGCGTAAAGGTCTTAAAACTTTTCCTCACGATTTCTAAAACAACAGTCTCATATATCCTACGGTTAGGATTTTCTTAGCGAACAACACAAAGTGCAGCTACATATAAAATCCATTGATAACCGCATAAGCACTCATAAATGCTGTTTCCGGTTTTAAGGCCTCGGGGCATTACAAGCAATTTTAAAACATCATCAAATTGACTCAGTTTTTGCTAATCTAGAAAATATCTTTCATCTTTTCCTTCACAGATTTTTAGAAACTTCTCGCACTGTTTCATAACATATTTAGGCGTTGGTATTTCATTTTTTACAAATTTGTCCGCGTAAGTATAGCTTTAATGGACAGCAAGCTATCCTTTCATCGCACACAAAGTTCATTTTTAAACCCTGAAACATCGCCCGCATTGCACTCTAACCGCGAGCCGTTAAACTTTTGATTTTCAGTAATCTTAACTCGCGGCGCGTCCTCATGGATTCCGTGCCCTGAAAGGAAATCAAGTAATGGATAGACTCACCACCATTTTGCCAATTTCAAAGTGTTGTGATTATTTTCATTAGCGTTGCAACACGGCATTGTCTATCTTTCTTTGCAATTGGTTTCTTCTTGCAAACATAATCATCTTCACGTATCTTGACAAAATATCTACAGCGGTGTGGCATTCTCTTATCTCACTTTTATATCCCCTTAAAGTTTTATTGCAAAGACTTTATAGCATTGGAAAGCAATGTCCCGAACGCTACCCGCTTGCATTATCATAATCTCACTTCCTAAACCTGCGCATGAAAAATCACACTCTACTTTCATTAAAGTGTGATCATCCCATTATTAATTGGAAAACTGTCCATACTATCATTTTATAATAAAACTTAGGGGAATTATAGCAAATTTAATCATTTAATTTCATGTTTCCTTATTTTGTGTATTATTTATATAAAATCTGCAAAAAGTCTCTGCTATACATGTGCGTATGTGTATCGTGCCGAATAACAAAAATTACAAATTCAATTTATGTAAAATATAGAGAATTTTGAGAAAATATATTGCATTTTGGAATTAATTGTAACATAATGCAATTATAAGGATATTCGGTGTTTAATAAAAGTCAAAACAATTACTGAATTACTTTAAAAATTTCCATTTTACAATGTTCGCTGAAACTCAAATAAACTTAATTATTCCATTTTTAAGATTTAAATCAAGAAAGGAGCTGCATTAAAATGAACAATCTTATGTGATGTTTTTAAGCTGTTTTATCTAAAAGTTAAATGTAAAGGAAGTGAGAAAAACATTAATCGTGCAATAAATATAACATAAAATTTAAAATTAAGGAGGTATTGTTTTATGAACAACTTTAGTAATCATCTTAAAAAATTTTTATCAGTCTTATGTATATTCTCATTATCATCAATAAGTATTACGAACTCGAAGTGCTTTGGAGCTGTGACACCACCTAACTTCGTAATACCAACACCAACTGTAACACCAAATATAACAATCGGTGGTGAACCTAGTAATTACTCCATTCTTTTCGATGCGTTTAGACAATTATTTCCAGATCAAGAACCAACTCAAGAACAACAAACAGCAATGGAAGAAACAGCAAATAGAATAAGGCAAAACAGAGAAGATGCAGTTGCAAGTGAAATTTCAAGAAGAAACGGTGCTCCACAAGCAGAAGTACCTGCCAACAGACCGGTCGCAGTACAAGCTATACCAGGCGGGTCAGAATTTGAAGTTAACAGCATTATTTCCGATTTATTTAGAAGATTACTTGGTGGCAGAGAAGTGAACAGGGGTACCCCTGAAAACGATGCATTAAATAGAGCAATAAATAAAACAAATGAAAAAAGAAAAAAAGCAGTTGCAGCAGTAACTGCAGAAAGAGATGCAACCCAGCAGGCAGTTGCAGCAGCGAACACAGCAAGAGATAGTGCTATTAGAGAAAGAGACGCAGCTCGGCAGAGAGTTCGAGAACTAGAGGGCGCAGTTGCAGCAGCAAATGCAGAAAGAGATGCAGCTCGGCAGGCAGCTGCAGATACAACAGAACTAACTAATGCTTTACAAAGAATTCGTGAGTTAGAAGGTGAAATCACTAGGTTAAATGGTGAAATTGCTAGATTAAATGGCGAAATCACTAGACATCGCTCTGAAGCTGATCATGCTGGTCTTTTAAATTTGGAAGGAACAAGTGAAGAATTTAGAGCCAATGCTGAAAGAATGCTGGATATCCGAGATCCTCGGATAGGAAATCTGGTTGCACAATTACTCCGTGCTCAAAATGAACTACGGGCTTTCAAACAATTGAGAGAACTAGAGTTAGAAGAATCAAATAAAGAATTAGAAAAAAAAGTCAATGCCTTAAGACGAATTGGTAATGAGCTCCAAAGGTTAAAGGAAAGATTAAATCAGCTTGAAAGACAGTTAACACAAGCAGAAGTAACATCAGAGGAAAGAGACAATTTAAGGAGACAAATATCAACTCTTAAAAGAGAGATACAAGAAAAAGAAGCTGCAAACACACAAGCAACAAGTGAACGCGATAACTTGCTAAATGTAATAGGAGCATTAGAAACAGAAATACAAAACTTAAGGGAAAAATTACAGGTTAAAGAAAGACGAATAAATGACGCATTTAAAGAATATGAGAAGCTTTCAGAGATTTTTAATAGAGAAAGTGAAAGATTAGATCAAGCTAATCTTGATTTGCAAGAAGCAGTGCAAAGACGGGCTGAAGCGGAAAATAGGGCAAATGAGCTAGAAGAAAGTTTTAAAAGAGCAAGTGCAGAAATGGCTGAACAAGCTCAACAAATAGCTAATCTCCGAGAAGAGTGCATTAGATTAGAAGAAGAACTCACTAGAAATGAAGAAGAATTAGCAAATGCTCTTGAGGGCAACAGGGAAGCTGTAGCTGCTTATAGATATGCAATAAGTGCAAAAGCAGCTGCAATAGAAGCAAAGAATGCAGAAATAAGAGAAAAAGAAGCTAGAATAAGACAATTGGAAACTCAAATAGCAGATTTAAAAAATGAACGCGATAAATGGAAACGTAAAGCAGAACTGGCAGAAGCTGAAATGAGAAGAGCAAATGAGGAGTTAGAAAAAGTATCTAACAATATTTTAGAAACAGAAAAAACCGCTTTTGATTTAAAGCTTGAGCTAGAGAGAAAAAAGGCAGAATTAGAATCTGCCAATAAAATAGAAGAAGAAAAAGTTAAAGCCGCAAGGTTAGAAGAACAAAGAAAAGCTCTTGAGGAAAAAACTCGAGCAATCGCAGAGACTGAAGAAAAAGCTCTTAAGGAAAAAGAACAAGCAATTGCAGCAAAAGAGCAAGAAAAACAACAAGCACTTACAGCAGCTAATGCGGCAGCGGAAGAAAAGGTTAAAACTGCAAGATCAGAAGAACAAAGAAAAGCTCTTGAGGAAAAAACTCAAGCAGTTAAAGACACGCAGGAAAAAGCTTTTAAGGAAAAAGAGCAAGCAATTGCAGCAAAAGAGCAAGAAAAACAGCAAGCGCTTGCAACAGCTAATGCGGCTGCAGAAGAAAAGGTTAAAGCTGCAAGAGCAGAAGAACAAAGAAAAGCTCTTGAGGAAAAAACTCAAGCAGTTAAAGACGCACATGAAAAAGCTTTTAAGGAAAAAGAGCAAGAAAAACGACAAGCGCTTGCAACAGCTAATGCGGCAGCGGAAGAAAAGGTTAAAACCGCAAGAGCAGAAGAACAAAGAAAAGCTCTTGAGGAAAAAACTCAAGCAATTAAAGACGCACAGGAAAAAGCTCTTAAGGAAAAAGAGCAAGCAATTGCAGAAACCGAAGAAAAAGCTAAGAAAGACAAAGCCCAAGCACTTGCAGAGGTCGAAGAAAAGGCTAAGAAAGACAAAGCCCAAGCACTTGCAGAAGCTGAAGAAAAAGCTAATAAAGACAAAGCCCAAGCAATTAAAGATGCACAGGAAAAAGCTCTTAATGAAAAAGAGCAATTAACTAGAGAAAAAGATGAAGCTAATAATGCAAGACAAATAGCTATACAAGAAAGAATTTCCTCAAATGAAGCTAGACAAAGAGCTGAACAAGCACTTGCAGCAAAAGAGCAAGAAAAACAACAAGCACTTGCGGCAGCAAACACAGCAAAAAACACAGTTATCGCAGAAAGAGATGCAGCTAGACAGGCAGTTACAGCAGCGAATGCGGCAAGAGATAGTGCTATTAGGGAAAGAGACGCAACTCGGCAAGCAACTGCGGCAGCAAACGCAGCAAGAGATAGTGCTATTAGGGAAAGAGACGCAGCTCGGCAAGCAACTGCGGCAGCAAATGCAGTAAGAGATAGTGCTATTAGAGAAAGAGACTCAGCTCGACAGGCAACTGAGGCAGCGAATTCAGCAAGAGACAGTGCTATTAGAGAAAGAGACGCAGCTCGGCAGGCAACTGCGGCAGCAAATGCAGCAAGAGACGGTGCTATTAGAGAAAGAGACGCAGCTCGGCAAGCAACTGCGGCAGCAAATGCAGCAAGAGACAGTGCCATTAGGGAAAGAGATGCAGCTCGGCAAGCAGTTACAGCAGCAAATGCAGCAAGAGGTAGTGCCATTAGAGAAAGAGACTCAGCTAGACAAGCAGTCACAGCAGCAAACGCAGCAAGAGACAGTGCTATTAGGGAAAGAGACACAGCTCGACAGGCAGTCACAGCAGCAAATGCAGCAAGAGACAGTGCTATTAGAGAAAGAGATGCCGTTCGACAGAGATTAAATGCTTTAGGATTAGATAGATTGACTGACCGTGACGTATGGGCAGCAAGAGAAATTATTTGGGGAAATAATCGATGGGGCAATTACCCACATAGAGTACCTAACTTAAACAGAGAAGGTTATCATGGTTCAGCAATACAAGATTTAATAAACTGCTGGCATAGTCTTGGATTATTCTAATGTTATTATGAAGTTATTTTCGATTTTACTTGCATGAATGCTATGTATTTAATTTTTTTGCCTTAATTATGCCAATGGGGAGCAATCCTGGCGGTACAGCCTCGCCAGGATACTCTTTCCAATGTATGACAAATATTGGAACAGCAATTATCAGAACTGGCTTATCAGAAACGTTGATCCAAGCAATGGGAACACATGGCATCAAATACTTACTGTGGATGATAATACTATTAGAGAAAGAGAAATGCAGTTCGACAGAGATTAAATTCTTTAAGGCTAAGATAGATTAACTGATCATGATTTGTGGGCAATAAAAAGAATTGTTTTGGAAAATAATCAATGGTGTAATTATCCCCATAAAAGTATCTAATCTAAATAGAAGATTATCATGGTTCAGCAATACGAGGTTTAATAGACCTTTGGTATTAATTAGAGTTATTTTAATTATAAGGAGAAGATCATTGAAAAAAATATGTAGTATTTTATTAATCTGCAGTATCTTTGTTGCTCAAAGTTTAACAGTTTTTGCAAATAATTCAGTTGTAAACGACGTACCTACCACTCTGGAAAACAATGTCGTCTCTGATAAAAATGTAGAAATTGTTTTGAAAAATAATTCTAAAACCGATGACAAAAGATCTACAGATTTACAAAAAGTCCAAAAGGATTTTGCAGAAGATTATGATGAGTATTATAAGCCATCTAAATGGGAAATCACAAAAAATATAGCTAAATGTCTTGGTAAAGCTTTTATAAACGATGTCAAATCTTATATTATGTTCTATCCATTATTTAAGGTAGCTCAGTTAATTTCTTTTTTATCAATATACTTACCATCTTATGCATTTTATAAAAAGACAGGTATTAACATTCCAGCTAAGGTATCAAGTGTTTTCACAAAAAATGAAAGCTTAAATATAATTGGTCAAAATCTTTATAACGTGATACCTTTAACTTTAGCCTCATTCATGTTTAAGTGGGGTAAAGATTTATATTTATTTGCAAAATCTTAATTTATCAAAAATTTTATCATCTGTATATTTTAAGAGCCAGGTTTTACTTTAATATAAAGCCTGGTTCTTTATTTTAAATTTTATTTGCATAAAAAACTATTAAGTTTTTTCCGCTCTATCTCTAACTACGCTCATACTTTTAGCAATTTGCTACCATGTTAACCACTACTAGTGTATATTAAAGTTAAAACTATATTTTTAATCGCATTGTTTTGTTATATAAAAATTGATTCAAAATCCTTAAAAATAAAGAATATTTGCATATTCATAAGCATCTTCAGCCCTTGTCAGCTCTATTTCATGGTGGCTTTTCCCTCCGATTGTTCATCACGGCTCCATTTATCATGCCAGAAATTTTATTAACTGTCTTCTCTGAAATCCCACGTAAATTTACAAGCTCATTTAGAGAACAATTGATATAAATGCAGTTGGCTTTATTTGATTGTATAGCTCATTGATGATATCAATGAGCGCCGTTTTATAATTTGTAGTAAATTAATATTTTGGGCACTTGTACAAAACTTCTTTTAATAATATCCTGGATAACTTCTACTTCCATGTCATACCCCTCCAGTCATGCTTACAATTTTCTCTTGTTGTATCTTTTGCTCTCTGTACGCTGTGATAAACCACGCGGCATTTTACCTTATAACCCTTTTGATGTAGCTTTATGAATAGTCAATTACGCTTTGCAGTTATTCGCCACAGAGTTTTTTTAATTTTTCATACTCATTGTCTGAAAGTAACACATTTCTATACTCACCGTACACACGAATCGATGTGCTTTTCTTTGGTATTGCGCTAACAATACTTTTTTGTCTTTGATTTATGATTACAGTCATGTTTAAATCGGTACTAAAATCTTTTGCTTAACTGCTTCTCTATAACGCTTTTTTCCCCTCGTTCCTCCGAATGTGTTTTAACCTGCCATAAAATTTCATCTTCGATGAAATAAAAATAAGCATTCCATTTCTGAAATGTTTTAAAATTATTTTAGAAAAATCCATTTTTTATACAATTATTTGTTCTTAGATCATTATTCTTGTATTTTTTAATTTTGTTAAAAATTAATTAAAATAATAAACTAAATCATTTAACTTCTGTACAATACTATCATGTCGATTTTCTGCTGATATGAACATTGATTTTAGCCCTGCTATAACTTTGCCATCTTCAGTTACCTCCAGCGTCCTCCTATAATCGTTTTTTCTCCGCCTTGTTTCGTATAATTCTTCGTATTGTACAATATTTCAACACTCCTTTTGTTTTAAATTTTCAACCTCCATTTTTTGTATGTAGCATTGACCTCGTCTTCAAATGGATTGTTTGCTGTTGGATACTTCGTTGAAATTATGCAACCGAGCTTATTCAAAATATTTAATTGCCCAGACCTCATTGCTTCAATTGCATAACTATTTGGAAGTGCTCCGACTTCATCTGCAAGAAACACGTTAGGTAGTTTTCCGTCCATTCTAGAATTGCTGTAGTTGAGCGGTGTATACCGGTTTTCATTTGGAATAAATTCGATATAGTCGCGCAGAACTTTAAAACGAGGTGTACCCTTATTTTGATAGACAAGCGGACTCGATTTTAAGATTTCTTCAATTGCCGTCTTAACTTCACGTGATAAAGCCCCATCTGGAGCCACTGAGTAGAATTTGCTGAATTTCGGTTCCAATAAAAAAAGCAACACGAAAATGGTTGCAATCGTAAAGGTCTTAAAGTTTTTCCTTGCGACTTCTAAGACAACAGTCTCATATCGCCTACGGTTAGGATTTTCCCGGTGAACAACACAAAGTGCAGCTGCATATAAAAGCCATTGATACCCACACGAACATTCATAAATGCTGTTTCCGGCCTTAAGGCCTCGGGGCATTACAAGTAATTTTAAAACATCATCAATTTGACTCAGTTTTTGTTCATCAAGAAAGTACTTTTCTGATTTTCCATCGCAGATTTTCAGAAACTCCTCGCACTGCTTTATAACATACTTAGGCGCTGGAATCTCATTTTTTACAACTTTGTCCGCGTAAGCATAGCTTTTATGTTTAATCATTTGGTACGCCCTGAAAGGAGATCAAGTAAAGGATCAGACTCACCACCATTTTGCCGATCTCGAAGTGTTGTGATTATTTTCATCAGCGTTACAACCGTTTTGTTTGCGCTGTCTGTTGTTCTATTAAACTGCGTCACTGCTGGATGTGAGTAAAGATTTGTTTCACCATTCACATAGGTCTTGTCGATAAAAAAACCATCTTTCTCAATTGTTACCCTCAATTCGTCCAAGATTTGCAGCTGGGTTTGATACCGTTCAAATGTGGTTACAAAAAATAGATTTTGCTCCACACCATAGTTTTGCGCCAATTTTAAGATTTCTTTCGCTTGGTCTTTCAAATTAAGTTTTCTATCCATATTTTTGCCTCCTTTATCCATCATCAGTTAAGTTTTTTCGCTTTTTGTCCAGTCAAATTTTCCCAGCGTTCTATAATTACGTCAACATAACTAGGTGATAATTCCATTAAATATGCAGTCCTCCCATTCTGCTCGCATGCAATTAGCGTTGTTCCACTACCTCCAAATATATCTAAAACAACATCTCCCTTTTTCGTATTATTTTTTATTTGATAATCAAACAGGCTGACAGGCTTCATTGTTGGGTGTTTTTCTGATTTTTGTGGTTTCTCAAAGTCCATGACCGTAGTTTGCTTTCTGTCACTTGCCCAAAAATGGCTTGCCCCTTTTTTCCATCCATAAAGGCATGGTTCATGCTTCCAATTATAGTCTTGCCGCCCCAATACCATCGAATTTTTGTTCCAAATCAAACATTGCCGAACCTGCCAATCAACGTCCAAACACGCAGCTCTAAAACTGTAACCTTTTGAATCCGAATGCCATATGTAAAATGCTGCCCCGGGTCTCATTGCACAGTCCGCATTGTAAAAGCTTGTTTTTAAAAATTCTTCAAATTTTTCGTCAGACATATTATCATTTTCAATTTTCAGCAAATTTGAATTTTTTCCAGTGTAATCTAAGTTATATGGTGGGTCTGTTAACAGCAAATCGGCTCTAACTCCACTCATCAATTTTTCTACATCTTCAGCGCAGGTACTGTCACCGCACATTAACCGATGTTTTCCAAGCTGATATATTTCTCCAACTTTAGACTTTGGTTCTGGTTTTAGTTCTGGAATTTCACTTTCTTTGACTTCAGCTTCACCAAAATCCAATTCAACGTCATCCAGCGTAAATCCCGTCAATTCGATATCAAAATCGATGTCCATAAGCCCTCTCAGTTCTTCGCTTAATACCGACATATCCCAGCCTGCATCTTCAGCCAACCTGTTATCGGCGATTATATATGCAGACTTTTGTGCTTCGTTTAAATCTTCTACAAATATACATGGCACACCCAAAAGACCTAATTTTTTTGCCCCTAAAAGTCTTCCATGACCAGCGATTATCATGTAATTTTCATCAATTAAAATGGGATTTAAAAAGCCAAACTCTCTTATACTTTCGGCAATTTTTTGAATTTGTTCTTCACTGTGAGTTCTTGCATTCTTCTCGTATGGCTTGATTTTTTCTATTTCCACATATTCAAATTTTCTCATCAATTTCCTTCTTTCCATACTTATTTTAAACTAAAAAAAATACCATTTAGCCAATTCCATATGGGTCTTTTTCCAAAAAACTCGCGCGCGCGAAATGTCGGTGTAAATTTACCGGGGCTGTCGGTGTTAAGCCATTCTCTGGCATCTTCACCCGCAGGCTGGGGGGGCAACGTGACGTTGCATCCAATTCGCGAACACAGATTTTCAAATAAAAAAGCTTCCTGCCCGCGGATTTTATCTTGCGTTATTTTCTTGCTCAGAAATTATTTTTTTGACTTCATCGGACGATATCTCACCACGGTCGCACATCGCGTGGTGCATAGAACAAAGAGTAATTAAATTATTATCATCAAGCCGCAGTTCTTTGCTTGCGTTAATTGGCACTGCATGATGAACCTGCAAGTCATTACAATTGTATTTGCGAT
>OIZV01000759.1_pt1 | contig 13179 bp, 8 predicted proteins | sample 1588681 | NCBI WGS metagenome assembly OIZV01 (sample SAMN03283281) | human gut metagenome | biome: human-associated habitat; material: feces | host: Homo sapiens | place: Peru | collected 2012
TCAAGTGGTTTTCGACAATCAGAGTAAAGCTGGCGTGGGTTGACGGCGTGATCATCGGCTTCTTTTGATTTAGCCATGTGTTCACAAGCGTCTTGAATCGTGTATTGTTAGTCATAATGACCACCTCCACGAATATTACCAGGTGGAGGAATAAATTAAGATTTATCATCCTCAAGTAACGGTCTTGAGAAGTGCCCGAAACTTCGGTTTCCGGGCTTCGATGAGCCGTGGAAAGAAACGGCATTTGGAGATCTTGTTCACGAGTTTAGCAATCGTACCAAGGTAGAGGATGAAGATGTCCTTTTATCTGCCGCCATTGAAGGTATGTTCCTAAACACAGAGCTTTTTGGGCATCAGCGTGGCGCAAGCAATAAGGGCTATAAAAAGATAAAATATGGAACAATGGTGCTGTCAACGCAGAATCTTCATTTAGGAAATGCCAATGTAAATCAGCGCTTTGAGCACGGCATGGTTTCTCCTGCATATAAAACTTATGACATTTCTGGATGTTCTATTGATTTAATAGCCCAATGGATAAAGTCCGATGCTGCGAAACGATTCTTCTATAAAGCGACAACCGTAGGGGCAAGTGTATGTCGAAGAAATGTTGAGTGGGACACTCTCTATGGGCAATCACTCTTCCTTCCTTCATTGCCTGAACAGGAGAAGATCGCAAACCTATTGACCCTCCTATCCAATCGGATCGAGAAACAGCAACAGTTAATAATTGCCCTCAAGAAGTATAAAAGAGGATTATCCAACTCTCTTTTTGACCGTCTATCAGCAGAAAGCGAAAGCCAGCTCTGCATCTTTGGTGATATGATGACTATTTTACCAAACAACACTTTTTCCAGAGACAATCTGTCTGTTGATGGCAATGAAGTTAGAAATATTCACTACGGTGATGTCCTGATTAAATATGGCGCGGTTCTTGATCTTCATAGTGAAAATGTTCCTGTTATAAACGCCGAACAGGATATTTCCAAGTTTTCTGCTTTAAGCTATTTGCGGAATGGCGATGTGGTTTTCGCTGACACAGCGGAGGATTACACCGTAGGAAAATCCACCGAAATTATAGGAGCAGAGAATATTGCTGCTCTGTCTGGGCTGCACACTATTCCATGCCGTCCTCAAGATTCTTTCGCTCCGATGTATCTTGGTTACTACTTCAACTCTGATTACTTCAAGAGGCAGCTTTACCCGATGATTCAAGGAACAAAGGTTTCCTCTATCAGTAAGAGCGAAATTATAAAAACAAAAATAATCGTTCCATGTCTGCAAGAGCAGGCTTGTATTGCTTCTATCATGTCGGCGTTGGATGATCGTATTGATGCAGCAAAGCATACAACAAAAGACCTTATAGATCTTAGAAGCGGCTTGTTGCAACAACTCTTTATATGAAGAGCTGATGCAGTAGTCCAGAACGAAGATTCTCGATAGCTTGTAAACACCTTTGAGCAGTTTCATATTTCTTTTGAATATTTGAGAGATAATTAACAATGGCAAGTTGTTCGTTAGGATCGCTTGGTAGAGTATGAACTGTGTTAAAAAATCCGTCCGTTGGGACATTCAGTAAGCCGTGATTTCTTGCTCCTTCTGCGCAAATATTGTTTATGCCTTTATACCATTGCGATGACTCAAAATACCACTTTGCAAGATCACTATTAACCACCTCTTCTTTGATAGCAAAGCAGAGATAAAGCGTAGATATTGCGCCCATCGTGTATAATTCGAGCCTCTTAATTGAGCCGAAGGGATAATCATTGGATGTGCTGCGATTATAGGCATATTCGCCTTTCTGCAAAAGATAGTAACCACTCATATCTGTACTTGCTACCGTTTTTGAAAAAAAGTTCCTTTGGTCTATAAGTCCATATTGGGCTGAAATGGTTAGAGGAATATCCGTTTGATTGCCATTTTTACGGGTAACTCTTATAGCAAAGTCAGATAGCTTATATTGCTTCCAAGGCTTTTGCAATTCCGTTGGGACAAGACGAAGTTTTTGGGAGAAAATAGCCTCAAATACACCTCTTTTATACTTCTTGAGGGATTCAACCAACTGAGATTGAGCGGCTATTCTTTCATCAAGGACACTGAACATTTCTGATACTTTGTCCTGCTCAGAAACAGAGGGAATCTGTACCTTTATCGTTTCTATCTGAGGGTATTTCAAATTCCATGTGTCCGATGTCATTCCTTGGGAGTTATTCCTGAACTCATTGATTAGGTTCGCGCTTTTGAAGAGTGCCGCAAAATATCCATTGTTAATCTCTTGCTTGGGCATAAGAACGGTATATGCAGGACTTACAATACCGTCGCACGGAGAAATACCGTTTGCGCCTTGCCACATTCGCATGGAATTGTAGACCATATCACCCTTGCGAACGATTTTATAATTTCTTTTGTCCTCGCTGGAATTGTCCTTTCCTTCTATCTCGGAACGGGGCTTGACACCATCATTCATTGTAACAGACAGTAATTCCATGTCGGATGCTCCACGCTGACTTCGTTCTGCATAGATGTCACCAATGCGGCACTGTTTGTATGGCTCATCGAAGCCCGGAAACCGGAGTTTCGGACGCTTCTCAAGACCGTTACTTGAGGATACATTTGCCATAATTATTTGCCCTCCACGTCAAAGGGGAAATCCAGCCCCAGCTCATCAAAAAACGGTTTCAGTTCCGCATCAATATTCTTGATTTCAGATTGCAGCTTGCGAATCTCAGCGGCAACTTCATTCAGATCAATCTCAGGTTCCGGCTCAAAGGTGTCAACATAGCGAGGGATATTCAGGTTGAAGCCGTTCTCTTCAATCTCCTGCATTGTTGCAACATGAGCGTATTTATTGACATCCTGACGGCGCTCGTAGGTCTCAACAATCTTGTCAATGTCGCACTCCCGAAGGATATTCTGGTTCTTTCCGGCTTCAAAGTCGCTGGAAGCGTCGATGAAAAGAATGTTGTCAGAGTTACCGTTGCGCTCTCTCTTGAGAACAAGAACGCAGACAGGGATACCCGTACCAAAGAACAGATTTGCAGGCAAACCGATTACCGCGTCCAGAACGTTCAATTTCTGAATGAGATGTTTGCGGATTACTTCCTCCGCAGCTCCACGGAACAGGACACCATGCGGCAGAAGAACGACGGCTCGTCCATCCTCGTCCATGTGGTAAACCATGTGCTGAACAAAGGCAAAGTCAGCCTTGCTCTTCGGAGCAAGTTTGCCATACTCATTGAAACGCTCGTCCTCCATGAAGTGCATATCGGCAGACCAGTTTGCAGAATAGGGAGGATTGGCAACCTGAACACGGAACTTCATGTCCCCGAAGTAGTCATGCTCCAAGGTATCACCGTTATAGATGTTAAAGTTGCGATACGGGATTCCGCGCAGAATCATGTTCATTCTGGCGAGGTTATAAGTAGTGGAGGTCAATTCCTGTCCATAGTAGTTTCTCACGTTGGCATAGTTCTTGAGACGCAGCAGCAGTGAACCAGAGCCACAAGTGGGGTCGGCTGCATCCTTGACATCCGTGAGACCGAGGCAAGCTAGACGGCAAAGCAATTCGGCAGGACCGGAGGGCGTATAGAACTCACCGGCTTTCTTGCCAGCAGTTGCAGCGAACTGACCGATCAGATATTCATAGGCGTTACCAAGAACGTCAATTTTGGTGTCATCCACGCCGAAGTTGATTTCGTCCAGCGAAGCGATGATCTTTGCCATAACAGCACTTCTGTCTTTGACAGTATGACCGAGCTTTGAGGAATCGAGCTGCATATCAGAAAACAGTCCGTCGAAGTCTTCCTGAGAATCATTTCCGATTGTGGATTCCATCAGCGCGTTGATTGCGCTTTGCAAGAACTCAATATCGAAGGAGCGGTTTTCTACCATCTTGACCATCTTGCGGAACAAATACTGCGGCTCGATGACATATCCGAGATCGCGCAGAGCCTCTTCGATAACGGCGGTTTTGTACTCTTCATCCGCCCATGCCTCTTCATAACCGATACCGTCATCTTTGAGAAGATTTGCCATATACTTCTCTGTCCGGTCGGAAAGGTAGTAGTAGAAGATCATGCCCAAAATGTAGTTCTTGAACTCATACGCCTCCAGGTTCCCGCGCAAGGCATTTGCCATTGCCCATAGCTTATTGCAAAGCTCTTTCTGGTGAGTCTGAATCGAATTATCCATCTGTCTCTCTCCTTATTGGTATTTCTCTGTGTGCTGCCGGATGAAATCAACGATTCGATTTACAAGGGAGCGTTTCTTCAAAAGCGGCAAGGGCTTTTCAATCCTGTCTCGAATATTTCCTGCATCCATTGTACCGGAAAACTCATATTCCGAAATAATATCCGTCAGCATAGATGCGTCAATGTCCTCGGCCTTTGCAAAGGCAACGATCTCTTCGCGCTTTGCTTCATTTTCAAAATCGTTATAGGCTGCATCAATTTCATCCGCACTTTCCAAGCCGACAACAACACGATCCAAGAACGCCTGCAGGATTTCGACTTTCCGGAGCAACTGCGGGTTGTCGGTTCTACCCAGCTCATCCTTTATATTTTTAATATCATAATCCTTCTGCTTGGGATCGCCGAAATGGATGTTCCGGATTAGGTTCATAATGTATGCCACATTGATCCTGTCACTCTCCATCAATTCGATGCAGAAATCAACATCGTTCAAGACGGAGACAACCTCGCGGTCCGTTTTTTGCCTTGAGTAGAGCATGAGGTATTTGCTCTTGTAGTCCTGGTATTCCTGCTCGGACATGATAAGAGCATCCTGATCGAAACTGAACTCAATAAAGGTCTGCAACGATTGGAGATACTTTGTCAGCTCCCGGAAGGTCACGACGAACTTCTTTTGATCGTCATCGTTCTGCATCGTGTCCACGGACTCAGGGAACAGAGCAATTTCCTTGAGCTTCATCACCATTTCGTTGAACTTCTCCACGAAGTATTGATACCCCGGAACAACGATGCCGGAGGTATCTTGACTCTTAGAGAAGAGCGTCAGCGCGTCATCAGTACGTTTCTTGAGGTTGCGGTAGCAAATGATAATGCCAAAGGGTTTTGTTTCCTTCTCCACGCGGTTTGTTCGGGAATAGGCTTGCAGCAAATCATGATACTTCAAGTCCTTGTCCACATAAAGGACGGAGAGCTGCTTGCTGTCAAATCCGGTCAGGAACATATTCACGACAATGAGAATATCAAGCGACTTTGTTTTCTTTCCCTTTACTCGATCAGAGATGTCCTTGTGATAAGCCGAGAACGTATCTGTGGAGAAATTGGTTCCGTACATCTCATTGTAGTCCTTGATGATACGCTCCAACGAATCACGGCTATGCTCGTCCTTGCCCTCGGCATCCTCATTCTGCCCGTAGGAGAAGATACCGCTGATATTCAGGTCATGCTTGATCTTCTTGAAAATGTCGTAATACTTAACAAGGGCGTCAATAGAGGACACGGCAAAAATAGCCGTATACTGTCTATTTCGGGTTTTTGCCTTGTGGTTCTGGATGATGTGATTGGCGATCAGAGACATTCGCTCATCGGACATATAGAGTTCGCCTATATCAATCGCGTCTGCGAGTGTGGGGTCATCCCAGTCAAAATCGCCCTCCATTGTTTTTATGTATTCAATGTGGAAGCCCAGAACATTATTATCGAAGATGGCGTCTTTAATCAGATAATTGTGAAGGCACTCACCAAAGAGCATTTCCGTTGTTTGCGTAATTTTACCCTCGGTTTTACCGTTGACTTCAAAACGAGGCGTTCCCGTGAAACCGAAAAACTGTGCCTTTTTGAAATGCCGCACAATGTCCTTATGCATATCCCCAAACTGACTGCGGTGGCATTCGTCAATGATAAAGACAACCTTCTCGTCTTTGTATGCGTCCATTACTTTTTCGTACTGAGGGCGCTTTACGGCGTTTGCCATCTTCTGCATTGTGGTGACGATAAGCTGCCGGTTCTTATCCTTCATCTGGCGGACAAGGACATCTGTGCGATCTGTTACGTCAACGGAGCCAGCCTCAAACTTGTTAAACTCTTCGGTTGTCTGAGAATCCAAGTCTTTTCGGTCAACAAGGAAAATGACTTTCTTGATGTTCGGATTTGCTGCGAGGATTTGCGCAGTCTTAAAGGATGTCAATGTCTTGCCCGCACCGGTTGTGTGCCAAATATACGCATTCCGGTTTGTGAGCGTTGCCTGACGGATCAGCGCTTCTACGGCATAGACCTGATAGGGACGCATGACCATCAAAATCTTATCGGTATCGTTTAGGATGGTGTAGCGTGTCAGCATTTTGATGATGTGATCCCTCGCAAGGAAAGAAATCGAAAAATCCTTCAAATTGGTGATGCGGACGTTATTGAAATCAGTCCAGAAGAAAGCGAGGCTGTACATCAGGTCTCTGTCGGAATTGGCAAAATACTTTGTGTCCACACCGTTGGAAACAATGAAGAGCTGAATGAAATGATACAGCCCATTGTAGGAGTGCTTCTTATAACGCATAACCTGATTGACTGCCTCGCGGATGTCAATACCACGGCGCTTTAATTCTACTTGGATCAGGGGCAAACCGTTTACGAGAATCGTCACGTCGTAACGATTGACGTACTTACCGACAACAGTAGTCTGATGAGTTACTTGGAATATGTTCTTCGTGTGATCTTGGTCAAAAAAAGACAGATATACTTTGGTTCCATCTTCTCTTTCAAGTACAAACTTGTCTCTAAGAATTTTCGCACTTTGAAACACCGACTTTCCGAGCATCAAATTAAAAATTCGTTCCCATTCTTTGTCAGTGATTGGAGTGTCAAGCTTTGAAGCGTTGAAGGCTTCAAACTGTACTTTGAAGTTTGCAACTAATGCGTCATAGTTTGGTATGGACACAGTGCTGTATTCTTGCTTGTTAAGCTGTTCGATAAATTGCTGTTCGAGAGCGGCTTCGCTTTGGTAAGCCATATCTTCAACTCCTTTACTTGAGGATCATTTTTTACGCCAAGGCAATCTCTGATTTCGTTACTATATCGTAATGAAATTCGTATCCTATTTCTCAATTTCTTCAACTTCGCGTTACCTATTTAGCTTCCTTTTTTAATGCCCGCTTGCAGATCGCCTTTGACAGTCATATTGATGTTATCTATAATCTGCATTTTATCACCTTATCGAGACATCCGGTTGTCTCTTACTTTTAAATAATAGCAAAAAAACTGTACCCAAAACAGGATTCAGCCGTTAGTTACTCGTATAGCTTCACAAATATCACCGATGTCACAGTTTAGATAATCACAAATTCGCAACAGAACAGAAAGGGCAACATCTTCTCCTTTGTTGAGTTTACTCATTGTTCCTGCAGAAATTCCGACATCAGCTTTTAATTTCATTTTAGTTATATCTCTTTGAATAAGCATGACCCAGAGCTTTTTATAGCTAATTTTCATGGTATTACTCCTTATTTTTCACAGTTTCAGTAAATATAAATTATTATAGCATAAATCGTCAAAAAAATCAATATCTTATTCCATCTGTTTGTAGAAAAAATCCAAGAACTCGACATGAAATTGTCATATAGTCAGTTTAAATTCGTTTCTATCAGAGCGCAGAGGACGCGGTATATAAGGCGTTCGGTGTTGAGCAACTGTGAGAATGAGATGTGCTGGCTGCAGTGAAATGGTTATGCTTTTGACAATTCTAGATCGGAAATCACATTGAGAATTGCTGCTTTTATGTATGCTCAACTCGATTTTTATTCTGTATCATTTCCCGTAACACTCATTATAGAATTCAAAAATCCTCGCATTTGTGTTTGACAAACACTGTGCGGGGATTTTGCTATATTGTTTGATTTCACGGGTTATATGGCATAAAGCACCGGAGTATCGTTGGGTGAAAGTACTTATAAAGGTCTGCGTTGAATATTTTTCAGGTGCAAGAATTTTCATTCTTTTCTGCGATTATTTTGCTGAGATTTTCCCATTGCTCATCGGTGAGCTTGGTTATTGCTCCGGTGCGGCTCACTTTAATGAAGTCACGAAATTCCGCGATGTATACAGGAGAATGCAGCAAGCAAATATCCTCAATTATCGCATACCACGGGCTCCTCCAGTATGGCGCTTTCCAACCGGGAAAATAATCTTGAAACGGTTCATCGGCAACTCGGCCGACAGCGATGATGCTGCCCGCGTATTTTTTATATAGATTACGCTGCTCCTTTGCAAAATTGCTTAGGTCTGAGTTTTCAATGCCTGCTTTTTTGAGCTCCGCACAAATATGGCCGATGTGGTCTACGGAGGTCTTTGCACACATGAATAAGACTGTATCGCCGATTCGGGCATCTTTATCAACAGTCCACTCAATACTGGGATAAAGATCGTAGTGCAATATCATGTCAAGGTTGCTGATTCTACCGTTCTCAAGTCGGTCTTGTAAATCTTCAATGCCGACAGGGGATTGGAAGTTAGTAATAAAAGTGCTCATTTTTATCCTCCTGAAATAAAGATGAATAATTCTCATAACTCAGTATACCATACCCCGCCGCCATTTACAATAGAAAAGCATTAACGATCGGAATACGCCTGTGTAAGCCAAAAGCGGGAGAGGCCAGCCTCTCCCGCTTTTGCAAAACTTTTATCGAATGGATTCTTGATATCAATACCAAAGGAAACCGAGGAGCAGAATTCTGATGAGTATCTGCCACCATGCATATTTGACGGTTACGGTGCAGGTGTCGGATTTGCCAGAATCGGCTTCAATTGCGGTTATCGTTGCGCTGCCGGTCTTGAGTGCGGTGATGTTGCCGCTTGCGTCGACAGAGACAATGTCGGGGTTTGACGAGGTGTAAACAACCTCCTCATTGCTGGCGATTGCAACGCTTCCCGTTGCTTTATAATACATTGTGATATTCTTTTCGCCAAACGCAAATTTCCTGTTTTGCATCTCGGCGAGCTTAATATCATAAACGCCGTCGTTTTTGGATGATGCTGTTATTTCGACATTGCCTGCGACTCCGCTGCCGTCGCCGCTGATTTTGATGCTGCTGCAATCGGTGTTGAATTTAGCGGTGTTTGTGTCAACGACATTGCTGTAAACCGTCACGGAGCCGTTGCCGCTTGCGCCGTCAACAATAATTCCGTCGCCGCTGTAGGTCATCTTTACATCGCCGCTTGCCTGACCGTCAAACTCAAGCATATCGCACACGTTGTTGTTGAGCGAGAGGCTGCCGTTGAAGCTGATGTCGTTGCCCGATGCGTGTATGCCTTCATTCTCGGATATCACGACCTTGTCCGCTGTTGTTTCGACATTTGCAAATATGTTTTTGCTGGTCAGCGATACATTTAGATTCTTATCCGTTCCCTCAAATGTGAAGGTGTCGCTTTCCTTGACGTTTACGGTGATTATTTCGGGGGCGGGGCTGCCGTCGGCAGTCGATCTGACTATCATGCTTTTTGATAAGATCTCCATATCTCCGCCGAATTCACCGTCCTTATATGTCAGGGTCTGACCCTTGCTGTTTTTGACGGTTACGGCGCCTGAAGAAGTGAAACTGAGCATTGTGAAGGAGTTCATATTGTATTTTTCGTCACTGAGCCTCATGTCATTATTCGGGCCGTCAATGTCGATCATATCAAAGTCGGAGAAGTCGGAGCAGCAGACGAGGCTTGACACATCCTCTTTCTTGTCGGGCAGTATCAGTGTGCATTTTTTGAGGTCGCTGCTGACATTGATATTGATATATTGACCCGGATATCTGTTGTCGTATGCGATTAGGGTGTGGCTGCCGTCAGCGGCGGCGCTGTAGCCGACGATTACTATCGCGTGTCCGTTGCTCAATTGCGGGCTTTTATATGAAAATAATATCAGCTTGTTGTTTTTGGCGTCATCGATCAAGCTGCGCATTTGGGCGCGCCCTCCAGGGCTGTCGATATCGCTCGTTTGGTTGTTAAACACGAGAATGTGCTGCGAGAGCTGATAATAGTTTATGGCGCTCCTGACTGCCGCGCTCTTGTTGGGCGCAGCGACGGCGCTCATCGAGGCTGCCCCCGAGCCGTAGCGCTTGTTGAAATCAATCTTGCCTGTTTTGTTAAATATAGCCGTCAACGACATTCCGAAGCATGAGCCGTACCATTCAACATTCTTTCTCTGATACTGGAGATTGTTGATTTCGGTGCTAGCGAAATCCTGATCCTCATAGATGTTGCGGACATAGTTGCAGAGCTTTTCAAAGTCGCTGTCAAGCATTTGATATCTGTGCTTTTCGTTGCGCTTAAAGAAATAGCGGGAATCATTGGGGAATGAATATATGTCCTTGATTGAGAGCAGGTAGCTTTTCTCCCAAACGGCATAGAGCGTCAGGTCGTGCGAAGAGCTCACCGTATCTTTCGGTGAATACTGCGGCTTTGAGGCGCTCGGCGAGGTCGCCCAGCCGATGAATTCATAGCCGTCGCGGTGCGGGATCTGTGAGCTTATGGTAATGCGCCCGTTGAGCTCGTCCGTGCTTTGCTCGCCCGGCGCGCCGCTGCCGCCGTTGGCGTTATAAGTGATGGTGAAACCGTCCTTTTTGGCGAAGTGTATTGTTGGGTAACACAATATATACTCATCATATAAATATACATTGTTCCACTGCTTTTCTGTTCCGCTATAATAGACATTGCTTAGATTAGTGCATTTATCGAACGAATGGTTGTTTATTACTATCTTATCTGGAATCGTCACGCTTGTCAGCCCATTGCAGCTGGCAAATGCGCGGGGATATATACCTGTAACGCTGTCTGGGATGACATAAGAGGCATCTGCTTTGCCGGCGGGGTATTGCAGCAGAATGGTTTTGTCATAATTGAACAGCACGCCGTTTTCACTTATGTAACTGACGTTTTTGGGGTCAACATTTATGCTTTTGAGTCCGCTGCAGTCGGCAAATGCACTGCTGCCTATGCTTGTGACGCTGCTTGGAATGGTGACGTTCTTTAGCTTGTCGCAGTTTCCAAATGCATTGTAGTCTATGCTCCTAACGCCGTTTGTGATAGTTAAACTGGTAAGCCCGCTGCAGTTGGAAAACGCATTACCACCTATGCTTGTAACGCTGCCGGGGATAGTGACGCTTTTGAGCCCGCTGCAGTTGGAAAATGCGTAGTTACCTATGCTTGTAACGCCGTTAGATATAGTCAAACTTGTCAGCCCGCTGCAGTCGGCAAATGCGTTGCCGCCTATGCTTGTAACGCTGTTTGGAATAATTACGCTTGACAGTCCCTTGCAGTTGGAAAATGCATAGTTTCCTATGCTTGTAACGCTGTTTGGAATAGTTACGCTTGACAGTCCCTTGCAGTTGGAAAATGCATCGTTTCCTATGCTTGTAACGCTGTTTGGAATAGTTACGCTTGACAGTCCGTCTTGACAGTAAAATGCACCGTCGCCGATGCTTGTGACTCCGTTCGGGATGTTATATGATGAGCCTTTTCCCTCGGGATAGGCGATAAGTGTTTTTTTATCCTTGCTGTAGAGCACTCCGTCAATGCTTGAAAAGTATTTGTTTGATGATGAAACATTGATGCTTTTCAGCTCGTCGCAGAGAGAGAAAACGTGTTCGGCAATAATTCGGGTTCCCTCTTTGAGCCAAAAGTCACCCGAAAGCTCATCGTCACCGTAACATTTTGCGGCGACAAGCGCATTGCCGATATACAAGGCTCCGTTTTCCCAATTCGATTCGTTCTTATAATAAGCGGTGCCATCAAATGCATAATGCGAAATGTAGTTGATGCTGTCTGGAAGAGATATCGCTGACAGATTGTTGCAACCGGAAAATGTGCCATAGTCTATGCGCTTAACGCCGCTTGGGATAGTCACACTTGTCAGTCCGCTGCAGTTGGAAAATGCCCAGCTAAGTATGCTTGTGACGCTGCTTGGAATGTTGATACTATTAAGATTTGAGCAATTCGCAAATGAATAATAATCTATTTCGGTTACGCCGGATGGGATTGTGTATGAGCTGTCGGCCTTCCCGGCGGGGTACTGCATTAATTTGGTTTTGCTTTTGTTAAAAAGCACGCCGTTTACGCTTGAATAGTTCTTGTTTGCTTTATCCACATTTATGCTTATCAGCCTGCTGCAGCTACTAAGTTCGTCGCTATCTATGCTTGTAACGCTGCTTGGAATATTGATGCTCTTAAGATTTGTACAATTTGCAAATGAACAAAAACCTATTTGGGTTACGCCGGAGGGTATAGTGTATGAGCTGTCTGCCTTCCCGGCGGGGTAAGCAATAAGCCAACTTTTTGATTTTGAAAAGAGTACGCCGTTTTCACTTGTATAGTTCTTGCTTGCGCTGTCAACGTTTATATTTTTGAGGGCGGTACATCCTCTGAAAATCGGGAAAGTATTAAATTTTGCATCTCTTGGTATGGTTATGCTTGTGAGACTCCGGCAGTCATCGAACGCTGCTCCGATAAATCGCACACTGTCGGGAAGTTCAATGCTTGTTACCTTTGTACAGCCGTAAAAGGCGTGATCGCCTAAATATTTTACTCCGTCCGGGATCGTGATCTTGGTCAGACCGTCACAGCCCTCAAATGCACGATCACCGATACTCACCACGGGCTTACCGTCAATTGAGGCGGGTACGGTCACTGCTCCGCTTGCTGCGGTGTCGCAGCGAACTATTTTCACTTTCCCGTTTATGACCTCGTGCGTAAAAATGCTGTATGCGTTTGTCTTCATTCCGTCGAGTATTGCCCCGATACCCTCGCCACCGACGGCGAGAGCACCGAATACCATTATCATGCATAATAGCAATGACAATGCGCTTTTAAGTTTCCGTTTCATTTTTCTGCCTCCTGAATTCATTTTTGAGCCTTCTCTCAGGGCGCACCTCGCCATTATGAGAAACCCTCTCATGAATAAAGACAGAATTTCGCAAAATCGGTTCACAGATTTGTAAAAAAAATTTGTATTTTTCAAGTTTTTTTCGAGAAAAAACCCGTTTGAAATTTCTAAACTCCAAAACCGAATGAAATTCGCCCCGGCTGTTCAGATTTTTATTGATTTGTCCGCGGCGGTACTGTATAATATTTAAACAGACCACAGAAAGGGGCAAAAACATGAAAACTTTATTCAAAAACGGCACTGTATTCGACGGCAGCGGCAATGCTCCGTTTGTCGGCGACGTCCTTATTGAGGACAACA
>OIZV01000761.1_pt1 | contig 13163 bp, 17 predicted proteins | sample 1588681 | NCBI WGS metagenome assembly OIZV01 (sample SAMN03283281) | human gut metagenome | biome: human-associated habitat; material: feces | host: Homo sapiens | place: Peru | collected 2012
TAGAACTTCCATATCAGTTATCTCACCGATAAACATCGTATGTGAGCCTAAATCCTCTGTTTTAGTAATTGTTACGGAAATGTATGCATTTGTACCTTCTGTAATATAATAAATACCATTTGTACCCCTGGCACACTTTTCAAATGTTTCAAACTTATTGATATCCCTTCCTGATTGGAATCCAAAATGCTTAAACAATTCAAACTGTGCATTTCGGCTCAGAACGGATACTGTGAATTTTCCGGTTCTTTGAATCATATCATGCGTGTAATTTGCTTTGTTAATACAAATACTTAACTGATTCGGTTCCGAAGCCGCCTGAATCGCTGTATTAATAATACATCCGTTGTCTTTTTCATCTTCCCTGGCTGTCAGCACAAACAATCCATAGCTCAACTTGTACATTGCTTTCTTATCCATGTTTTTCCTCCTTTTCCCTGCATTTTGGACAAATGCCTTTAAATGCAATGTCATAATCTAAAAAATCAATTCCGTGAGTGTTATGAATTCTTTCCAACAAGTCCGGTATTTCATCCATATCTACATCTGAAATCTCACCGCATTTTACGCACCTGACATGATAATGATTTTTCAATGTAAAATCGAATCGGTTCGGTCCATCCGGGACCTCAACCTTCCTTAGAGCACCTTCCTCCACCAATATATCAAGGTTTCTATATACTGTTCCTCTTCCAATTGTAGGATATGCTTCTTTTATAAATGTATACACTTCATTTGCTGTAACATGCCTTCTCATCTCATATACGGCATTTCGTACTAGATCTTTTTGAATCGTATTCCTTCGATTATTATTCATTAGCTCTCCTTATTAAGATTAATTCTTAATAAAGACTATATATCATTTCTACTTTAATGTCAAGCAAATTAATAATTATTCCTACAATTAAATAAAAGATGCCCACGCAGAGCATCTCTTATCTAAATCGTTATTTTATTTTTCATTTAAAATCCGGATTACAGATCTGGATTGGCGCGCCATGTTCCATAACAGAGAATCCATGTTTTTCATAAAACGGCACATTCTTTTTATCCTCCGGCATTCCTTCAATATACAGGAAATCTTTATATTTCTCCTTTATATATTCGATCATTTGACCTGCGATTCCCTGTCCCTGATACTCCGGATGCACAAGAACATAATGAATCTGTGCCAGCATTGCCGTATCATCCAGTACTCTTGTGAGCCCGACAAGCTTTGTGTCATCCCACACAGTTAATACCGTTGATGAATGCATATTTCTTCTCCCACTGTTCCTTTGTCAGCACATTCGTGTGACCCACTCTTACCTCATTCAGAAGTGGCACCGGCACTTCATCACAGGTATGATGAAATACAAATCCCAGTTTTTCCTGTACTCTTTTTGACTTCTGGTTTCCATCATAATATCCGCACCAGACCGTTGTCATTCCCAGGTCTTCAAATGCCCGTCTTAAAAGCTCGGTGGCTGCCTCCGGTACATATCCTCTTCCCCAAAACGGCTGTCCGATCCAATACCCTAATTCACATTCATCATCACGTTCTGTCATATCGGTATGCCCGTTTAGCATTAATTCTATCGCTCCGATTGCAATGTCATTCTCTTTTTCGCAGATAGCATAGCATTCTGCTCCATTAAACACAGTTTGAATAACCTCTTTGCTTTCTTCTATACTCTTATGCGGTGGCCATCCCGCAATCGGGCCAATCGCCGGATTCTTTGCGTATTCAAACAGACTGGCTGCATCCGTCTCTGTCCATTTTCTTAATATCAGTCTTTCTGTTTCCATCCTATTTCCTTTCCCAATAACATTTTTGCATTAGATTTTATCATGCCAAATCTATAATGCATCTGCAAAGCACTTTCTGAATGCCGTTATATTTTTTCCATCTTCGCTTCCATAAATAGCAAAACAGATCTGTTCAAAATAGTCGGCATATCCCTCATCAATCAGGACTTTTCTGAAATAACCGGCAACATTCTCCGGTGCATTATGGAACGCTCCGCATCCCCATGCTCCGAGCACGACTGACTTATACTCCTGTTCTCTGGCAATCAGAAGCATAATTCTGATTCGTCTAAGCATTGCCTCTTCTATTTTCTTTTCGGGAGTCAATGCTGCCAGCCCGATTCGATTCGGAGCCGGTACCGTAATAACGCCTGTCGTAAACGGTTGTTTCAGCAGCTCATATTTCTCGTTTCGAAATACACATACTCTGGACACCAGCATATAGTCCGACTCAACACTTGAAACATGGGAATTATTATATCGATACATCTCCTGTGCTTTCTCCGAAGAAATGGAAGCAAACAGGGTACTGCATCTGCATAATGACTCCTCCTGTGCCGTTGCACCCATCTCAAAACCACCGCCCGGCTTATGTGCATTCGCAAAATTCATGACAAGAGGATTTTCAAAGTCTCCTGCTGCCTGAAAAGAATCTTTTGCCACAATGCTGATATTCTTCCCGATGCTTCCGGCACTCGGCACATGCTCATTTAACAGTTTCTCTCCCATTTCCGGCGAATATACTGTAACATCCGTATAATCCAGGTCCGGCAGATAAATCATTGTTCCGTCTAATTTATAGTTTCCCTCTTTGGTGATTCGTTTGGTTTCTTTTGCAACCGATATGTAGTTCATAGGCATTTTCCTTTTTCATTTCAAATTAACAATAATGTATTTCAATTAGAACTTCACAAACTGGAATTTATCTATTAACTCTCTTAACTTTCCCCTATTTTCAAGGCTTCCCGCCATTGAAAATTCTATATATGTATCCTTTTCCCTTGTTTTTGCCCTTATGGGATAATTACAAGGGAAAATTCATTATTCAGTTGTTTAATCGTTGCCTGCCACTTTATCAAGAAGTCTTGCGGAAGTCCGCTTTGCTTCCCTTGTAGCATGGGCATAGACATTCATGGTGGTACTCACGTCTGAGTGTCCTAACAGTTCCTGCACATCCTTAGGCTGAGCCCCGTTGGATAAGAGGTTTGTCGTGTAGGTATGCCTCAGTGTGTGGAAATGGAAACCTTCAAGCTCCGGTACTTTTCTTCCTGCTGTCCGGCAGGCTGTTTCTATGGTTGCCGGAAGTTCCAGACAACCATCCTCCCTTAAGCATACAAAGAAGATTTCGGTGTAATCTTCCGGCACATTCTCTGTCATTCCCAAATGATAATACTCGTAATGCACCCGATTCTTTTCCATTACCTCTCTGTAAAAATTCCTCTGGTAGAGTTCCCCATACTGAAAACGGTTTTTGTGCTGTTCCTTTTTTGCATTCCTCAAAATATCTGCGAGGGTATCGCCAAAGTCAACAACCCTGATCTTTTTCCACTTTGTCGGACCGATTTCGTGCTTATGGGTAGCACCATTGTAGCGGATGCTCCTGCGTACAGTGAGATACTGTTCTTCAAGGTTGATGTCCTGCCACGTCAGACCTGCCACTTCACCAAGTCTTAGACCTGTAAAGTATGCTATCTGAACCGGAAGAATCGCATCCCCACTTCGTTTTCCAAGCTGTTCAATCAGTTTCCGGTACATTTCAAAGGAAAGCGGTTTGACCTTGTCCCTGTCTGCGGCTGTTTCATCCGCAAACAAATCCGTTTCATCCTTTTTGTGCCTCATCACCACATACTGCATGGGATTGAAGGTAATAAACTGTTTTGGAAATACCGCAAACCGGAAAGACTGTTGCAATACTGCTGAAAACGACCTTACATAATCAATGGAATAGCCTTTGGAAATAAAATCTCCGACAGTGCCTCCAAATGAGAGCAAATCCATAAACTCCTGCAGGTGTACCGAAGTCACCGTTTTCAGTTTCCTTTTGCTGATAGGGTGTTGTTTGATTCTCCCAATTGTCTGAAGATAATTGCCAACCGTTCCATTACTCAATGTGCCTGTCTTTAATTCTTCCTCAGCCCACAGGTCAAGCAACTCTCCGAGTGTGATGTTTTCAGCCTTTGCAACAAACCGCTTGGCTTCATAATCCTCCATTGCCTGCCTCAACAGCTTTTCCGTCTCGCTTTTGTTTTCCGTACCTGCAAATTCCTTCTGCACCAGATTACCGCTTGCATCTTCCACATAGAAGCGGTAGTACCATTTCTTGCCTTTCTTTCTTACAGAACCTTTTGCCATAATCGTTACTCCTTTCGATATCGACAATCGGAACTGATGAAATGCTTTCTGCGTGTAAGTATATCATAACTCCGGTTGTCTAATCTATACCGGTTCGGAGTCTTTCTCTGAAAGAAGATTTGCAAGCCTTACGGCTGCCGTTTCAGGATTCTTGGAATAGAGCCTTACAATGTCGCCCATGTCGTTCAGTGCGTTTACCGTATGGGTGATTTCCCTAAGGAACATAATCTCATTATATTCCTGATTGGATTCAAACCCCATTACTTTTGCGATTGTGGCATCTTCCGTATTCCCTTTAAAATTCTTACAGGCATATTGAAAGGAATCAACGAATAATTCGTATTCCTTCAACATCAGCAGCAGTAAATCTTTGGAAAAATCCGCTTCGTCTGCCTTCATATCATAAGGCAGTTTGGAGAGAATGGAAGTCATGGTATCACGAATCTGTAATTCCCTTTTATCTGTAACATCACTTGTCATTTCTTCCGTCTCGCCCTTCAGCCACTCCACTGATACATGAAGTGCTTCCGACAGACCATCCAGAACAAGCTTCTTGGTGTTGTCAATTGTTCCTGCCTCATACCGCTGTATGGTGGAAGCGGTAACTCCCATCTTTTCTGCTATATAAGGCTGGTTGACACCTAATTCCAGTCTGCGTTGTTTTGCCCTGCTACCGATTAACTTGCGTAATTCTTTATCTTTCATTCTGATACGCCTCCTTTTTCGGTATGGCTAAAGTATAACACAGTAAAAGTAGCATTGCAATATGCAAGTTAATAATTACTTTTAAAATTTCGTAACGCTTGACAGGAAGATATAAAAGTTATATAGTAGGCATAGTTATAAAATTGCATTATGCAATTCAAGAGGAGGTGTTTTAATGACAGAAGTGAAGATTGCACTGTCCATTGAGGAAGCTGCCGACTATACGGGTATCGGCAGAAATACCCTGCGGAAACTGGTAGAATGGAAAAAGCTTCCGGTATTGAAGGTAGGACGGAAAGTCCTTATCAAAACGGATATGCTTGAAAAGTTCATGACCGCCAATGAAGGCAGGGACTTAAGGGACAAAGGAAATGTCAGAGCTGTCACAAGAAATGTGACAAATTAAATAGGGACAGTCCTAAGACCATCCCTAAGGTATGTATCTGACCGAAGCCATGATATACCTACACGCAAATAGATTATAACATGTGCTTCCTCTAAGATACAACCGGAAATTTAAGAAGTGGGGAAGAAACTTTTTATACAAGCCCTCGGCGTTTGAGAGCGAAATACACCCATCGCACAAATCTTCGATTTGTTCTCTGTGTATTTCGCCCTTGCAGGGAGCTTCCGCCGACAGGCGGATATGTTCGTAGACAGGCTACCTATGTAGCCTACTCACTTTCACATTAGAAAGTTTCCCATCCTCATTTCTTGCAGCTTCGTACTTGGCAGATACGGAAAGGAGGAAGCACATGCCAAGAAATTCATTTATCCAGATGACGAAGCTCCACAATGTCCGGGGAAGAATTTATTATATTTCAAGCCACAAGAAGCAGGAAAATCTGTATGCAGTATACGAAACCACAGACCGTAATTTCTGGACTGACCTTGCGAAATATAATCAGGCAGAATTTAAAAAAAGCGGTACGGAGGGGAAATGTATTGAAGCAAGGGAACTGATCATAGCCCTGCCGGAATCCTTTACGGAGTATCCTCCCGACAGACTGTTACAGGTTTTTACAGACCATTTCAGACAGACTTATGGAACGGACTGTATCGCCGCCCTCCACCACAATAAGCGGAAAACCAACTATCATATACATCTCATTTTTTCGGAACGTACTCTCTTTGAACAACCCATAGAAAAGATTGCTACTCGCAATATGTTCTATGACGAAAAGGGAAATCATGTACGCACCAAGAAAGAGATACTTGATGAAGAAGGAAATATCCGTAAAAGGTGTAAGGTGATTCACAAAGGAGAGGTATACGAAAGACAGATTTTCTCCATTAAGGATAAACACTTCAAGGCTGAAAATTTCCTTGATACCGTCAAGCAGGATTATACCAATCTTATCAATCAGTATGTGTGGGATAAAAGCCAGCGGTTAGAAGTTTTTGAGCGTGGCGGTATGTATCTTGCCACCAAAAAGATTGGTAAGAACAATCCGAAAGTCGCAGAGATGGAAGCAGATAATGCCAAGCGTACCTTATGGAATCAGACGGTAGACAGAGCGATTGTAACGGGTGTTGCTAAATCCGAGATTATGCAGATAAAAAAGGAACGGATAACAGACAGGATTGCTGAATCCGTATGGATTTACGGAAACAGACCCAATCTGTTATCTTCCATTATCGGTACTGCCATTGCAGTATTAGAACTGTTAATCTCCAAAGTATTTCTCAAAACTCTGGAGCTTGCAGATAAAGTAATTTCCAAAGAGCTTGAAGCAAGACCGGAGAACACAGATTTCAAAGAGCAGAAAGCTGTACCAGAAGAAAGCAGAAAGCAGACAGATACACCAAAGCCTGCCATACCGCCAAGACCACAGCCATCACCGGAAGCAGTTTCTTACAAGCACTTATGTGAGATTTATCAAAAGCTGCAGGAACAGAACAAAGCAATTTTTGTACTTGAGAAACAGAGAAGTGACCTTGAAATTGAACTATCCGACAGCAAAGGTATCTTCAAGGCAAAAAGGCGTTCCGAACTTTCAACAGAGATAGCCGGATTGGAGGAACGTATTTCCCGAATGAAAGCCCGATTATCCCATATCGTAAAGGAATACGGGTATCAGAATGCGGAAACCTTCTACAAAGCATTTCATAAGTCAGAGACAGCTTATGGGGATTATCAGGACAGCCTTAAGAATTGGAAACAACGGTATGGAGAAAAGCCACAGTCTCTACACGATAGGCTTATATCTAAGAAACAGGACATAAAGGAGCGAGAGTTAACAAGACCATATTCTCCACCAAACCGTGGAAGGAGTAGATAACAAACGAAGGGAGGCAATTGCCTCCCTTCGTTTGTTATCTCTCCGTAAAAGACTGGAATTTCACCCTCTCGCATAAAGATACAAATTATTTTTTTATTTCCTTATCATATATCTTTTTTGAGTATACCACAGTTACAATTGTTGCTAATAATAAATAAATCAACATAAAGATTGTGCCAGTCATCCCACTTGTAAATACGGTTGTAATGATAGTCAATAACCCCGTAATAATAATACATATTGCACCAAAGCGGTTACTCTTTCTCCATGTATTATCATTGTGCATACTCCAAACGGTTCGAACTCCCACTACTGCATTTCGTTTTGCCTTTGTCATAAAATTTCCTAATACAATAAATATAATACCACACAAAATACATGAAACTTTTGCAATGTCAATAACCGCATGTTCACCACCTGCATTTGCCTGTATCCAAGAAGAATAAAGAATAAAATAATGCATAATCCCGAACATGATTGCTTGCGAAATTCCTACAACACATAATACCTTTGCAGAAGATTTTGCTTCCATCTGTTCCTTTTCTGTATTTGCATTTTTTGATTTTTTCTCAAACACATAGATTAGCAAGTGCCAAAACAGTGTAATAAACAAAATAATTACCGGAAAAATAAAGCTTTCTGTTTTACTTCCCCATCTGTCAGTGTTTCCCTCCAAGTCATGATGCATAGGTATAATATCAGGCATAAACTGTAGTACAACACTTGTAACTACAACTGGTATCATTGCTACTATCCACATTATTTTTTTCATACTTTTTTTCCTCCAAACTGGTTAACCCATATAATTAATTCATCGAAAACCGTAGTGTTGATTTCATAATAAACAAAGTTTTTCTCTTTATATTCAGATATCAAGTCTGCGTTTTTAAGTAATTTTAAATGATAAGAAAGAGCAGCCGGTGTGATCTGTAATTTTTCAGCAATCTCTCCAGCATTTAATCGCTCATTTCTCAACATAATAAGAATGTCTCTTCGCTGGCTATCTGCCAATACTTTAAAAATGTTAGTTTCTCCCATATCTTTTACCTATTTAAAACTTTCTTTAAATAGATTTTAGCATGCTATTTGTTTTTGTGCAAGAACTATTTAAAAATAATTTTAAATAGAGAGGATACACTGAAAAATCAACGTGTCCTCTCTATAAAAATTAAAATAAAATTCAAGCATCAAAAAGCTTAAAATTTTCGTCTCTTGTTATATTATGAGATAACCGTACATCCTTTCCATGATATTCTAATAGTTTTGAAAGCATTTCAATCCGTTCTTCCTGCCATTTTCATTTCATGTTATAATTTGTTACTGGATTTTCTTTCCCTTAATTTTGCCCTTGTGAGCATTCGTAACATGAGGGAAAAGGATATAACACAAGGGAAAGCATAAGGGCAAACTCACTCGCTACAAATTTAGCATTTTCAAGGGGTTGCGGACTTCACGAGGATAAGATATAACAGTTAATAAATGTTATGAATTAAGTCAAATCAAAACTGAAATTTTCACATTACCTTTCGTACTATTTTTCCATAAAATATCTGTAAGCAACTTCTTCAATCTCGCCACATTCATTCAGCAGATTGCCATATTCATCATATAACTTATAGGCGTTCTGGACATTCCCCAATGCGGCTTCACCATCTAAACCAAGTAACAGCGTATAGTAGTTTTCATTCAGTACCAGATTAAGCAATTCATATAATTCATCTTTTTCTATTCCTTTTTCAAATAAGCTTCTCAGTTTTTCTGCAACAATTGTCTGAGACCCATCTCTGAAATACTCCGATAAAATGGCCTCTTTTTCGTCATAGCATAACTTTACAAATTGCTCACCTGTCATATTTTCCTCATACCTTTCCGTCAACTTCAAATCTTCTGTTGCTTTCAGTCTCTTCGCAAGACTGAAAGTTGTCTCTGTTTAAAATTATAATTGCTGTCTACATTTCTTTAAAACAGCTAATAAAGTATCCATCATCTCTACACCTGGCATATGTCCTGTATCGGCAACTATCCTACAATCTAAATTTGCATTATTGCTTCCAGCTACTAATTCTTTCACTATTTTTGTGGAAGCTACTATATCTGTATCTCCCTGCAAAATCATATATGGAATCTTAACACTTCTTAGTTGCTCTGTAAGGTCAATCTGTAGTATCTCCTTCCACAACGAGGTATTCTTCATATAGCCATTTACCATAATTGCTTTAAAATCCTTCATTTGGTAATCAGGACTCGTCAATAATCCCTTTATAATGGTTCCCATTGGCACTTTCTTACCAATTCTATTTTGATATGCATTTGTGTATTTACGAAGTGCACTTGATATCAATTGCAAGTCTTTCCCATTAAAATTATCTACTGTTACATTTTTGATTCTTTCCAGCTTCTTCACAGGAATACTTGTTTGCTCTAACGTATCCCTCACTTCGTCACAAATAAACACATTTTTAATTATTTGACCACATGCAATAACACTATCGACTGCATAAGGATTCTTTTCCAATAACTTAGCACTTAGTATAGAGCCCCAAGAAGTTGAAAATATCATTATTTTGTTATTAGGAAATTTATCCTTTATCTTTTCTATCAGTTCTTCTGTCATCTGAACAAAGGTATCAATGGAAAATGAATCATCAATCACATGGTTGTTGATTCCACATCCAAGCTGGTCCCAATAAACCATAATAAACTCATCTGTAAACACTGGAAATAATCCTCTGCATCCAACAGAAAAAGGTATTGGCGTTCCTGGTCCACCGTGCAAAGTTATAACTATTGGATTATCTTTACTTTTCCCTTCTATCAACACCTTCTGTTGATACCCTCCAAGGTAAAAAGAGCATAATTCTGAAATTTCATTGTTAGATTTTATCTTTTTATTTTTCATTACGTTATTATCTCCATTATGCGTAAACTTCAAATAAACGCGTGCTTTCATAGCTCGCCTCTCAAACGTGCTTCTATATCAGATGCCGTGTATAACACATCCGTTACAATTACCCTTTCGTCACGGATTGTGTAAAACACTGAATAATTATCGACGAGCATTCTACGCAACTCCATTCTCTTTTCCGACTCAGAATCCATAATCCTAAATCGTTCCGGGAAAGTGTCTAATGTAAGTATTTCATCAGCAATGCGATTATATTGCCCCATTGCATTATCCGAAGCAAGCAAATCTATAGCAATATAATTGTATATATCTTCCATATCCTGCAAAGCTTCTTTTGTAATCTCTACCTTATATTGCTTCATTAATGCCTCTCTCTAAATGCCACAAACGCACTAGCTGCATCCTCAACATTTCCTTTCTCTATATCGGCATACCCTTTTTCTAACTTTTGATGAATCTGTGTAGCAGACATCATATCTGCATTCACTGAATTAGCTGCTTTTGGTAATACAATAGGAAAGGGAATTCCTCCTACTAATGATATTTGTTTTAAATACATATCTATAGCAGTAGCCATTGGTATCCCTAATTGTGCCAATACACTTTCTGCATTTTCTTTTACATCTGGATTTACTCTTATATTTAATGTTGCTGTTTTTCCCATAGAATACACCTCCATCTTTCTTTTATTGTAACGTCTTTTGCGTTACAAATCAATCTATGAAATATATTTTCGATGCGATAGCTTCACATTGTTTTGATTAACCATTGCATATCTGAGCGTTGTATCTATTTGCTCATGTCCCAGAATTTTCTGTACCTGTTCAATCGGCATGCCTTTCTCAATTGCTCTAATTCCTGTTGAAAGCAGAAAATCAATCATTGCCCTATCACGCAGATTATTACAATTAACTCTAAGAATTTCTATTTTCTCATCCGGAATGGTATCTTTTACAATAACGGCAGTCTTTACCTTATGAATTCTTTTCATTGGGCTTTTTATAATATAATCCTCTTCCTCTAGCCACGAAAAAAATGTGGAAAGACTTCTACGAATATTATCAATAGTTACCTTTCCACAATTATTTATCGTTTGATACTCTACAAGATATTTTCGTAGCATCTCGGTCGTTATCTTTATGACCGGAATATTTATTGTATCCAACATCTTTTCAATATTACACCTATAATAGCGTATTGTTTTGTCAGAACACCCTTCTAAATGCTTTGCAGTTAAAAACATATCTAGAAAGTCCATATTCGTTGTCTGCAAATAATCAGATACAGTATTTTCAGATAACCGTTTTACCAACACCTCTTGTAGTTTCTGCATCTGCGATGCATTTAATACTTCTGCCATGTCATTGATGATGTCATAAATTTCTCTACCCATAAGAGCACACTCCTTTTTGAAGGATTATATCGTAGAAAAATCAGCACATCAACAGAGCTGCGTATTACTGAAATTGGGGTGCGTTTTTAACAACCAAGTATTATTATCAAATACCATTCAACTGCCCTATCAAATAGCAGTTGTTGTTTACTTTTTCTTTTTCTAAATCAGAATACCATTCTTCAATATCTTTTATGGCACTTTTCGCATTGTCCGAATACACAAGACCTAATGTTTTCATCTCATCATTCCAGAATATTACACTATTATTTTCTATCCAAATATATGTAAATTTCTCTTCTGCAACTATAATGTCTTTGCTCAAACTATTCTCTGTAATATCACTCAATTTAATGGATACTCTACTTCCATCTGAAGAAGCATAATTTTGTAATGCATATTCAGCAATTGCCTCATATGAGGATATTCTTTCCTCATAGTATTTCGTTCTATCATTTCCACACGAACAAAGCATTATGCAAAGTACACATACTAAAACTATAACCAATATTTTCTTCATTTTTTCCTCCGACAACTTCCGATCTTCCATTCCAATCCCATCTGATTTTTAACAATTCCAATCTCAGAACTTAAAAAACCAGAAAATCTTCCCGCCATACGGATTTTTCTTACTGATCAGCAGCGCAGTAACTACATGTAACAACAAGAATCCGCCTCCGATTATTGTCATCACCAGGTCAAACTGCGATAAGACAGACATCGACTGCTCATCATAACCAATATACACGTTCTTATTATCCAAAACCATACAACGGCCCTCATACCAGAACGTGTCGGCACCATTGACCGATGAATCTGCCTTAATCTGCAATACCGTATATGCCGGCCGGACACCTTTCCCATAACTTGATTGATACTTTCTTACACCATTTCCACTATATACCTTGATATACTGGGAACTCTGCCGAGAGCTTTGATATGTGACAATTCCTGTCGTGTGATTCTTCTTACAGGCATACCCTGCTACCTGTGTCATCCCGGCCGCAAAGAAAATCAGGGCCACAACAAGTGTTAAAATCTCTGCTGTATAGAATACATTCACGGTTTTTGCCTTCGCTTCCATCTCGGCATCTATGCTCCATGGTTTCCGATGGAAATTGCGAATCGTAATCGGCAACAGGCTGATTGCCCCTGCCAGCCCCATTAGAGATAAAATCAAACATATAAGCACCGGCGTCTTCGTGCCGACAATCAATTCCGAATTCACGCCCTGTTCCGTGGATTCATCCATAAATATAATATTACCACTTACCAATACCGATTCATCCTGTTTTAAATGTGATTTGCTTCCCGGATAATAGTAATGAAAGAATATCGTCCCCCCATCCTCTCTGGCTCCATCTATCTTTAATGTCGCATAACCACTTGTTCCATGCTTGTCTGCGCTTACAACCGTTGCTGATAATGCACGGGAAGAAAGCAGAGACAATCGCGGCACGCAATAAACTGCAGTCACAACAAACAATGCCACACATAAAGTGGCAATCACCATATTGGAAACATTCTTTTTGTAAGTCATAAAATCCCCCTATGTAAATTTCTGATCATCGAGATACCATCCTCGTTATATTGCGGTTTGTGTAGACAACTCCGTCCGTCGTCGCTTCTTGTCATATGACTCCTGTGTGGCAAGCTCTCGCATCTGCCAGCACGTAGTGGCACGTAAGGCTGTAAAGAACACAGCCTAAGTGCCAACGTGCTTCTAGAGCCCCACAGG
>OIZV01000765.1_pt1 | contig 13101 bp, 12 predicted proteins | sample 1588681 | NCBI WGS metagenome assembly OIZV01 (sample SAMN03283281) | human gut metagenome | biome: human-associated habitat; material: feces | host: Homo sapiens | place: Peru | collected 2012
GGAACACCGTTATTTCATTTGTTGTACCGTACTCTACAAATTCATACCAGTTGTTGTCATCAAGAGAATGCTCACCGTTGATGGCTATGTACATATTGGAGAACCGCAGGAAATAGTTTGATATGCTGAAGAGGATAACATTTTCGATAACCTCCAGCGTATCGGCAAATACTACATTACGATGTTCGGGACCATCGTCAAAATATGACGGAGTATAGTCATTCAGCCAGAACTTTTCCGGGTTGTCTTTCATGTAATCAATCGCTTTTCGCATGATATAGCTCAATCCGTGACCTTCCATCCATTGAGAGAGGATTACGGCATACCAGCTTAACTTTGCGTGTTCGCCAGCCTTATTCCGCTTACCAAGAGTTCCAAACTCATATTTGTCCCAATTAAAGATGCGGCTCAGTTCTTCCAAAAATCCGAGCACAACAGGATGAGAGAATCTGCCGCCCTGAGATTTCGGATAGTGCGTTCCATTTCTGATTGCAGCCGCAAGCCTTCTTGACTGGTCGGCAGAAATATTGATATCACTGTCAATGAACTCCTTCTGTCCCTCAAGGGGTGCCAACTCGAATGCCCGGTGCTTCCTGGGCAAAGACCACCGTTCAGCACATTATCCGAAATGAGAAGTACTGCGGTGACTGCCTGTTTCAGAAGGCATTCATTGCAAACCTTATCACACATCAGCAAGTCAGAAACAACGGAGAATTGCCGAAATATCTGGTAGAAGACTGCCTTCCGGCAATCGTGGATAAAGAGACATGGAAGTTGGCGCAGGCTGTTGCGGCGAGACACACATCACACAGGCAGGCACCGAATGAGCGGTATCCGTTTACAGGGAAACTGTTTTGTGGAGTTTGCGGTAAGCCTTACTACTATTATCATTATACGACCACCAATAAGCAGCCCCTTGCCGCATACCGATGTATGAGCCGAAAGACGCAATCAGCGGTCGAAGTGCCAGGTCAAACATATACGCCGCCGCACAAGGCAACCTTCAACCTCAATGCCTCGCCAGAACTGATCGCATACAGAGAACGCTACTGCAAACCGCCGAAGGAAAGACCGATGCTCTGCACAGATATCCGTATTTCGATTGACCTGCCGCAGAAGGCATTTTGGCGAGCGTGGAATCTCATCGTGGCGAAGAAGCTCCGCTATCAGGCAACGCTGCGGTCAACGGTCGATAATGCCGAGGACAGCCTCGTCCGATACCGTGCGGAAGAGATGTGCCTTCTGATTGACGAGATCGGAAAAATCACCGAGTTCAGCTATCCGCTCATGCTCAAAACGCTCGACAGGGTCGTTGTAAACACAAACGGAAAGCTGTCATTCATCTTTCAGTCCGGCATAAAAATCACAGTATAATTGCTCCGAAAACCCAAGTGTGACTATGGAAATACCCTCGTTTTTTATGGGTAAAATCATAGTCACACTTTTTCCTTTTACAGATATTCCGAGCGGAATGAAACCTTCGGCAGCAAAGTCCTCCGTTCTGACACGGCATCCCGGCTCGGCTCTAAATAGCCGGAAAGCGCCGAAAATGCCGTGTTTCTGCGGCCTTTACGGGGTGGGTTCAAATGAACCCGTTGATGAACCCAGTGGGTTCAAACGCAGAGGGAAAATTAAATTGTATCAATGCCGTAGTTATTACGCACGAAGTGCGGTAGTCCATGATACAATGGGCTATGTATTCTTGGTTAGTACCATATAGCGCTTGCAGCTTCTCGCAATCTCAACGAACCGATTTTCGAGATATCGGATGAGTGCCTTGTTAAGGTCTCTGCCCACAAAAACTACAGCTGTGTTCCAGTAAAACTTTTCTTTTTCAGACTGATAATCACGCAGGTGCTGCACGAGACGCTCTTTTACATTTTCTGCTTCGCCAATATAGACGGAATCCGCACCATCGTCTTCTTTACAAAACAGAAAATAGACTCCTGCTTGGGAAATGTCAGTACGACTACATGAAGCCAGCTCGATACGAGGGAGCTTTATGGCTTTACCGTTCCAGTTGGATAATTCCGCTGTTATTAAACTGTCTGCTGTACCGTTTACAAGGAACAGCTCTATTGATTTCCCGTATGCCATTGGAGAAACCTCCCTTACTTAGTCATCCAAGCTGCGCTGCCTTTATTACCCACGAACTCACATCCGTGTGCGTTAAAGCTCAAACAGCTTATGCATTTCTGCACCCATCGTTCCGTTCTTTGCATATTCCAAAGTGTCACAAAGGCGAATATTATTTTTCTCAATGCGTATCTCATCGCTGAATCCGAGGATGTACTGCAAGCAGATTCGATATATGATCTCCGTCGGAGCACATCCGAATACCTGCTTGGCAAAGATGTGATTCAGCCTTTCGGCATCATCTGGGTACAACGCTTTCATGCGCTTGCTCTGATAGAGCCGTGTCACGATCTCCGTCACATACATCCCCGACTTCATATAGAGGTCGGCAAATGTTGCATCAGGATCGTCAAAGCAGCCGGGATTTTCCTGCTCCAGTCTGTCCACTATGTCCTTCACGACTTTTTTCGGCGTGAATATCTGGTTCGTGCGCTGGGGTGGAATAAAATCAAAGATATCTCCCTTATGGTCAGGCTCAAAATAGTTCGCAAGCTCGGCAGCGTCCGTCCCCTTGCGAGGGTCTGCATACATTGAAATACCGTTTTCAGTCTTTACTATTGTATCCATAACGCTTTTAACGATAAATCCGGGCAAAAGAAATATACACGTGTAGAATACTACTTCGAGCGAATCAATAGTCATAGTTCAGCACCTTCATTAAGGCAATACACTTTCAAGCACTTGCCAATCGTCACTACCGATGTCATCAGAATAGTGTTCCATACAGATACACAGTTCGTCGGTGGTCGCATCATTTCGGACGATACCACCCTTTAAACCGTGCTCGTCAAGATATGCTTTCAAAACCCCGAATTTCTTCGGTGTATAAAGGTCTATATCTTGACTATTGCCGCTACGGTCAAAGCCGCCCTTTGTTTCGACAATCCATATCTGACCGCCTACGGAAATAATGTAGTCAGGATAGAACAGTTTTTGTCTGTTGGAGTTATCCACATAGACGATAGAGAAATACTCGTTGCCTTTATCCCCATTCTTATACCACCATTCCACGCTATCGGAATGCTCACAGAATTTCTCGAATTTAACTTCCGGCGTTGAGCGTGGTGCGGCAGAAGAAAGGTAGTTTTGATAAACATTCTTTTTCATAATAAGTTGCGTTTTCGCTTCGCCGTTGTAGGTAAACATACAAGACTGCGGAATACGGAAATCGTAATACGATTTAGCCGGTACTTCAAGTGATAACTGTGCCAATTCGTAAGCCATAGCCTCACGAACTAAATGTCGAAGGCGGTCAGCATTGTTTATTACGAAAGCGTAAACCTCTCTCGGCTCTAATGCAAGAATTTTACGGCTATACTTGAAGTTTTTATCAAACAGTTTACGGATAATGGTATTCATATAGGAATACTCCATACCTATCTCCATACCGATTTTACCGATTTTGTGGTGGTAATCTCGTCCGTGTGTATGAGTGTTCAGTTTTTCTGTAACTGCAATTGTATTCATGTCCTCCGTTGAAAAATCAAGAGTAGCAGTTTCGCCCGAAATGGTATGCTTTACGATATTTTCGCTCATTTCGTATTCTGCGGCTTGTAAGCGGGTGCGGTTTTCCGCCTTATTCGTACCAATTCCGAGTTCTTTTTGAGCATAAGAAACAATGGCTTGCAATGCCTTTTGAGGATTGCGTGTGCTTGTTACCGTCGTTCTCTGTTCGCCCGTCAGCGTAATATCCCTGTACTCATTTTTTAGGAAAAGGGTGCAGGCGTTCAATGCACCTTTATCCAACGCCAGTTTAACACCTGTCGTAAACTTTTCATCAAAGGTATAGAGATAGCAACTGTCAAGCAAATCGTTATCATAGTGCTTTGCCTCAGGCATACGGCGAATACGACCTATGGTTTGTATCTCAAAAGTTTCATCCATGTTATCACGGAGTTTAACAAGGATATGCGCTCTCGGACAATCCCAACCCGTAGCAACCGCTTGTTTTATGATAACAGCGGAAGATATGGCGTTCGGTTTGTCTATCCCCTCCAAATTTTCGTGCCTATCGGAGAGCCATACTGCAAGCTGACCGTTCTCGTAGGTCAACCCTTGTGTTTCAAGATAGCGTTCCACCCCGTCCTGCAAGGTTTCCGATTTGTTCGGAATCTGAATAACGATTAACGGGTTTATATCATTGCCGCCTTTTAAAAATGCAGCATGGAGTTCCCGTTGCTTTTGGAGTGCCTTTTCAAGCAGAAACGCCGTTTGATCTTCCGTTTCGATATTCTGCGGAAAATCTTGATTGATAACAAGCATTTTCTTGATAAGTCCCGCCGCAATAACTTCTTCTTCGGGAATTTCGATAATCTCCGCCTTTGCAATGCCTTTCGGGGTAGCAGAGCAACGGATAATTTTGTCTGTGTGAAAATACTGTATGATCTCATCGGCTTTTATCGTGTTGTTTTGGTGGCTCTCGTCCACAATAATAACAAAGCGGATACCGTCATTGAGAGCGTGCTGAATATGCTCTAAAAAGTTGGTGCGTTCACTGTCTTTAAGAGCATTATTGCCTTTCTTCGTCAGCTTTTCCCAATTTATAAAACAACTGTCGTTTTCCTCAAAACCCGCCGTCATAACATCGGAGAGCAGTTTTGTCTGCGAAGCGTGGATATATTTATCCATTTTCGCCTTGCTCTGTTCTTCAAGATTACCTTTACCGGGCGTAAGCCATACAAAGACGGTTTTCGGGAAAGACTGTATGTATTGGTGCATAAAGTAGGTCAGAATAATGGTCTTTCCGCTGCCTGTAGGACTCTTGAGAATAATATCACGGGCAGGAGTTTCCATTGCTTCAAACAGCGATTTTACCGCATTTAACTGAAATTCTTTTAATTCCATTATCGTTTGCCTCCTTTTTTGTTGGAGGATTGCCTAATGCCCTTTGCTATTTCAGCTTTTGCTTCAGGCATTTTCATTATTTCACCCACCAAGCCTGTCATTAAATTTTGACTAAGGTTATTTTCGTTTTCTTTGGCAATTAATTCTAATTTATGTTTATGTTCAACTTCCATTTTTTCAAGTTCTTGCTGATGTTTCTTGTTTAATGAATCAATATCCACCTTATGTTGCTCCATTAGTTTGTCTAAATCGTGTTTATTTTGCTCCTCAACAACCTTAATTTGAGCAGTTGCGTTTTTATGGGCTACTAAATATGTAACTGCTCCTGTAATAATTGCCGGAATACACGAAATTAACAAAGTTTTTATAAAATCCATATTTAATCCTCCTGTAAGTCACGATAATAATAATCTGGGATAATGCTGATTTCAATATCGTGTGCTTGCAACTTTTTCTCTTGCTCGTCTGTTGGTAAAACGTCGTGCCCCATATACAGCTTGCGACATTTTACAAAAGAGTCGGTATTTGCAATAAATTCGTCAAGTTCTTCTTCCGTCAGAACAATGCCGATTTCAGCGTTACCCGTAAAGTTTACACCGTTTTCAAGTTCAACAAGTTCACGGATATGCTTTAACAACTCGTCCGCATATTCGTAATACATACGATCAGAGATGGGAATATAGTCAACTTTATAATATTTCAGGCTTGTAGGATAGTTCTCCTTATCGATTACACGCCTAATGCGCTCATAGGTAACATCACGGCAAATATTGTTTTCGTTGTTGGTACAAAGGATAAATTTACGGTTCCCGCCGTCCGCTGCATTCAGCTTCATAACGGCGTGTCCTGTTGTGCCACTACCCGCAAAAAAGTCAAGAACACACGCATTTTTACAGCCAATCTCAAGACAACGTTTGATAAGTTCAGTGGGTTTTGGATTATCGAAAGTGTTAGCCTTGCTCATTACGGCATCTAATTCGCTACTGCCTGCGGTATTTTGAGGTAAATCATTCCACAAAGTGTCAACTCTTTTACCTTCGTTTTCTCGTTCATTCCAATAGTCTTTTACACGCAAACTTTTTCCGCTTAAAACCAAGCGATTATCATTTTCTAAAGCCTTGATTTTTTCGTATTTCATACGCCAGCCCTTTGGCGGACACGGCCACACTTTGCCTGTGTTGTCAACGTAATCATATGTTGTTTCAGGGCCAGGATCGCGTGGCTTTTGCAAACTCACTGTCTGATATTTTCCTCTACCATCGTTATCATTAAATTTGAATAATTTTTGAGACGCATCCGAAAGTGGTTTATAGGCAGAATTAAGCGTGTATGTTCCGCTTTTAGCGTATAGTAAAACATATTCTGTATTTACTGTGAATTTGCCTTTTTCAGTTTTTGCACTTGAGTTTCGTTGCCATACAAAAAGGTTGATGAAAAAATCTGCACCGAACACCTCATCACAAAGTAATTTTAGTGCCGCTACTTCGTTATCATCAATAGAAATAAAAACCAAACCTGTTTCAACCAAAAGGTGTTTTGCTACTTCTAAGCGAGATTTCATAAAAGAAATCCATTTGCTGTGACGGAAGGTATCTTCATTAACAACAAAGTCATCATCATAGACAAAATCCGTTTTTCCACGATTATACGGCGGATCTATATAAATCAAGTCGATTTTATTCTTGTGTGTCTTTTCAAGCAACTTGAGCGAAGCAAGGTTATCCCCTTCAATAAGAAAGTTCATCTGTCCGCCGTTGTCAATGAACAGGTCTTTATCTTCGGTTAACACTGGAGTATGTGTGTTCAAAACTTCGTCAATTTCCTCACGGTGTTCCTCAAAAACAAGTCCGTATTTTTTACCGTTGACATCTTTTTCAAGGTCGGAAAGATAGGAAAGCAGATTGACCGTGTTCTCATCCTGCGGTGCGGCAGAAATAAAAGTGCGGATTTCTTTTATTTTGGCAAGTAAGTCTTCTCGCCTATATTTTGACACATTGCCCGTTTTAGTTTTGTCAACGGTTTTCTTGGCTTCCATCTCGGATACGGCACTATCTTCATTTTCTCCAAAGATAGAATCTATTAAGTCGTACACACCGGAATCCTCCCAATACTCGTTAATACCCAACTCGTCAATGGCCTTATCAGCAATGTATTCAGTAACGGGCTTGCAGACAAATGTAACCAAAACTATCAAGATTTTAATAGCAAGAAACCACTTGCTTTTTTTGAGCTTATCCCATTCTGCTTTTGGCGAAAACTGCTTTTTGCTTACGATCTCCGAAATTTCTTCATTGATATCGTCTTGAGTAATTTTGCCGTTTTCATACAATTCTTCGACATCAGCAATAGTAAAATTGTCTGAAACTATATCCGACAGAAAATTGTACTTTGGTAAAGCGTCAACGATACTCGCTATTTTTGAAAGATTCAACCCGGAAATAGCGCTCATAGCAGCGGAACTTGTTTGTAATCCTGCTATGATTCCTTTTATATTTAAGGAATCAAAAACTTTTGTTTGTTCAAATATAGGAGCATAAGCAGTATTAATTTCCTTAACAGATTCCAAAATAGGTGCAACAACCTTTCGGTATTCTTCAAGAGTTGCTGTATCACCATCCATAGATGATTTTACGGCATTTAGCGTACTTTGTAGTTCTCTTATTTCAGCAAACTCACCTGTTGTTTCCATTTTAAGTGCAGCAGTCAAGGCACCGGTTTCCTGCAATTTTCGCATAGCGTCAAGTGCAGGAGTATTCAAAAAATCATATGGATTATTGTTTATACTCATAACTTCCTCCTGTTACATCCACTCACTATTCCGAGCAGTCCAATTTTCTGTGAATTCATTGCCTTCTATCGCCGCCATAAACGGCTCTATCAAAAATGCTTTGATAGTTTTCAGCACTGTGTTAAAATCATCGGTTCTTCCACTTGCCTGCGCCTCTAAAGACTTCTGTATGCGGGGGCGGATGAGATCGGTTCGGCGCAGGATGGCGTTTGCGTCCAGCTGCACCTTGTCTGTGAATTCTTCGCCAAACTCCGCATAAGTGTCGGTCGCCCATATGATGTTCTTTTTTGTCGTTTTATCTTGAAGCAGCACATCCAGCACTTGCGCAACCGGGTAGCTGCTGATATCGATTAGTTTTTCCACAGGAGACCCCCCCTCCTTTCACATGCTACTGAAATATATTCCTGCGCTTCTTTCAGCGCTGACCAATTTTCTTGTTTTCTTATTTCCTTAGTCAAGTCATCCTTTAGTGTTTTGGTTGTATTGTTTAAGAGTTCCATTCCATGCACCCACCGTAATTATATCAATTCATCTGTCCGATAAAACGGACAGCAACTCAATTTGACCATTTTTCTATTTGACCATCAATTTCGAACCCAGCCATCACTTTATACTAATTCAATGATCGTCGACGTTTCTCCCATAAAACGTCGAATTTTTATATATAATAATTCATTTTAAGTGTAATACAATTTCTCGCAATTGTCAACGATTTTAGCCCGATTCCTCTCTTTTTTGCGAAACAACGAATTTTGATTTTTATCGACCCTGTTGAAATGACATACTTGTATATGGAAGTACGGCAACAGGAGTGAAAACCGTGGCTGAGGTCACGGTTCGGACAGAATGACGCTTGCCATCCGCCGGGCGGCTTTGTGGGAGAGACCCGCCGAGCCGCTGCCTACGGACTGCGGAATCACAGAGACGGCATGGTCGGGGGACAACGCATCATTCGGCACGGCAGCTCTTTGAAAAAAGAGAGCCGGCTCACAAACGGTTATTTTGCCGAATTCTCATATTCGGCGGGAAATAACCAGTTTGTAGAGCAAATGGACGGTTTCATATATGGGAGATCGTTCCGGCGTTATGGTTTGCATCGGCCTTAACGGTTGACTTCGTTGAAAGTCATCGCTTCATAAGAAGCCCTTGATCGGTTTAACTCGCTTCGGCGTGGACGGTCGGAAGTCCGTTGCAATGCAGAAACTTCCGAAAATTCTACAGAAAGGAGAAATGCCATGAGCAAAAAGAAAAGGCCGTTCAGGCCAAGTCATACTCGCAAATTGCGTGACAGATCCGCCGCTTTCTTTGCCAAATACGACAACAATGTGACCCGTAAAGCGTTCGTGAGAAATTATGAAAAATTCATTGCCTATTGCCGCAGCAATTTCGACTGCAAAACCAAAGATGAATGCCGAAAGCATATCGATGATTATGTTGACTGCCTAAAGCAAAAAGGTCTGTCGGCAAACACTATCCACTCTTATCTTGCGCCGGTCGTGCTCTACCACGGGATGACGCTAAACGACGTTGACATCCCGCAGAGAAGCGCCGCCTCCAACACTCGATCAAGAAAAAAGCGGGCGTCATATCGGCCGAATGCCGATCCGGGCAACAAAAAATATGCCCGCTCCGTCGAGTTTCAGAAGCGGGTCGGCATACGCAGAGCCGAGCTATGCAGGCTGCGCGGTGATGATTTCATCGTGGACGAGTCGGGATATCCGTGCGTTCGGGTGAAGAGGGGCAAGGGTGGCAAGCTGCAATTGCAGCGGATTTTGCCTGATGATGTTGAATTCGTAAGAGGATATTTTGACGGCACGGGAGAAAGAATTTTTACTCCCGAAGAAATGAAGAACAAGATAGACTATCATCACATGAGAGCCGAGCAGGCGGTCAGGGCGTATGAGCACTACAGTTCAGGAATCGAAGGCGAACCCGGCTACGAAAGGAAACTTGCGAGCGAGATAATCAGACGATGGAACGCCTACAATCTCGGTGAAAACGGCAAGCCAAAGCGCTTTGACCGCAGGGATATTTCAGGCATATACAGAGTCAGAGGCGAAAACAAAAAGCTCGCGTTGAGGAAAGGTTTGCCGACCGAATACAACCGCCTCGCCGTGATGGCGGTTTCCGTCTTTCACCTGTCGCATTGGCGGCTCGATGTCACGGTATCTAATTACCTGCTTGCAGTTTGACTGCAAAAACGAGGATACGGGCAGATTTGATTTCACCCGTTCTTGATGAAGAAAGACACCTTTCGCAGTATGAAAACGAACACAACTCACCATGAGTTCAGATAAAATCCTCAAAGAATACTTTTATGAGGACAAAAATGAGCGAAAAGAACATATCCGGCGGATCGCCTGCCGTAGAAGAAGCTCAAAGCGCAGAATTCAAATATGCGGCGAACGACATTTCAAAGAGCGTATACGAGGAATTGGCAAGATGTTTTTTGCCTGAGATAACAGCTTATTTTGAAAGTGAAGAAGGGAAACGGGAATATGCGATTTACTTGAGCAAGCATAACCCCCACTAACAAAAACGCCGCCTGCCTTTAACGGCAAGCGGCGCTGCTTTGTCAAAACTTTGCGTTGAAATTCAGATATTCAAAGAAAACAACAAATCCGAACCCCTCGCCAACCGGCATTAGGTTCGGATTTGTACTGTTTGGTGGACCTGAAGGGATTCGAACCCACGACCTCTCGGATGCGAACCGAACGCTCTCCCAACTGAGCTACAGGCCCATACTATTCGGATGTTATCCGTAATGCTCTGAAATTATAACTCTTTTTTGCCGTCTTGTCAACACCGTATTTTCAAAACGGTGAGATTTTTCCCCGCCGCTCGGCGGTGAGCGGTCGCGGAGCGACAGCGGTATGATAAAACTGAGCTTATTTCTTCATGAAACTGCGGCATATTTCGTCGAATTCCCCGCGGTTTGCAAGCAGACGGCGTATCTCCGCGAGAGCCGCGGCGTTCTGAGCCGAGGCAAGGCGCAGCTTCAGATATCCGCCCTCGCCGTATTTCTCCGTCACATGGGAGTGCGCCCGCTCAAGCTGCCCGGCTTCATCGAGCTTCGGGTAATTCGCCAGCCCGTATTGCACCGAGCGGCGCAGCACTGTCATCGGGTCAAGCTGCCTGTCCGCTTCGCTGACTATCAGCCCATAGATCGAGCGAGGCTCGTGCTTCGATGAGGCGCGGTGATCCTCGACCGCATGCGCCATCGTCTCTATCTGCTCCGCCGTGAAGAATTCACGCAGGGCGGCATCGCGGCGCATGAGGCGACCCGAAGAAAGCTCGTGACCGTCCCTGCCGAAGCGCAGCCCGAGATCGTGACAGGCGGCGACGGTGTAGACCATGTCGATGTTGACGTCAAAGTTTTTCGCCAGCTCCATGCTCTTTGAAATGACCGCCAATGCGTGGTCGACTCGGTGACCGGCGTCGAATTCCTCATACTGCGGCAGGATGCTGTCCTCGATATATTCTTTCAGTCTTTCGTTCACTGCCATAATCGCTCCTTTGTTGTTTCCGAAGAGAATTATACCAATTCTTCGGCGGTCTGTCAATTCGCAGGGCTGTGCAAATCACGATATTTGTCGGTTGACCGCCTGTTTCTGGCGGCGGAGCTTCTCTCCGATTATATCGATGTCACGGTTCCTCAGAAAATCCTCGATATCGGGGAGCGGCATATCCAGCGCGCGCAGATACCTTATCGTGTTCAGCGCCTCGAATTGGCGGGGGCCGTAGTAGCGGTAGCCCGTCTCGGGGTCGGTGTATTCGGGCGAGAGCAGGCCGGTGTTGTCATAGTGGCGCAGGCTGCTGACGCTCAGATTAAAGAGCTTCGCGACCTCGCCTATAGGGAAAAGCCTCGGCATATCCATTTTTACGCCTCCGTTTTGATTTTACTGCGGTGTTTCATTACGGCGAATGCGATAACGCAGACTATCACCGACACCAATGAGCCTACCGCCGTGGCAAGACCCATCGGGAAGAGCGTTGCGGGAAAGAATTTGGACATCAGGTATGCGCCGGGTACGCGGGCGAGCGTGAGCGAGAGGACGTTGTGCAGGAACGACAGCCCCGAGCGTCCGCAGGCGCAGAAATAACCGCTGAAGCAGAAGTGGATGCCCGCCATGGCGCAGTCGAGAATATATCCTCTGAGATATTGCCCGCCGGCTGTGATAACGGCGGGGTCTTTGTTAAACAGCCCCACCACAGGCTCGGAAACGAACTGAATTATCACCGAGACAATAACTCCGAAGCCGAAAGCGAGGAGAAATCCGTAGCGAAGGGTTTGCTCGGCTCGCTCGGGCTTGTTTGCGCCGATATTTTGAGCGCCGAGGGCGGAGACAGTCGAGAGCATTGAGGACGGCACAAGGAAGAGGAAGCTGATGACCTTCTCCACAATGCCAACCGCCGCCGCGTCGGTCAGGCCTCGGTTATTCGCAATTATGGTTATCACGATGAAGCCCACCTGGATCAAACCGTCCTGCAGCGCAACGGGCACGCCGATTTTGAGCAGCTGACCCATCACCTCGCGCTGCGGGCGCAGGTCGCTGCGGCTCAGCTTGATCTCACCCCGCTTGACAATGACGGCGAGCGAAATTATCACACTTATCGCCTGGGAAAGGGTCGTGCCGAGGGCTGCACCGGTGGGGCCTAAATTGAGTGCGCCCATGAAGAGATAGTCGAGGGCGATATTTGCGGCGCAGGCAACGGCGATGAAATACATCGGGCTTTTTGAGTCGCCCATACCTCTGAATACGGAGCTTATTATGTTATACGCCGTAATGAACGGGATGCCGATAAAGCAGACGGTGAGATAATCAATCGTGCCGTTGACCGCCTCGGCGGGGGTGGACATGACCGAGACTATCGGCCTTACGAGCAGGAGCAGCACGGCTGTCAGGGCGACGGATACGCCGAAAAAGAGCGTGACGGTGTTGCCGACGCATTTTGAGGCTCTTTTGCGGTCGCTGCCGCCGACGGCCTGCCCGACGCTGACCGTTGTGCCCATTGCGAGGCCGACGATCATCACGGTGAGCATATGCATCACCTGCGAGCCGACGGAGACCGCCGTGGTGGCGGCGATGCCCTCATACTGGCCGATGATAAACAGATCTGCCATGCCGTAAAGGGTCTGAAGGAAATAAGAAAGCAGATAAGGCAGCGAAAATGCAACCACATTTTTGAAAACGCTGCCAGAGGTGAGATCCCGTTTCATGAGACAATGCTCCTTTTGGTCAAAACAGTTTGCTGAAAGGCGGTCAGTGCCGCCAGATAAGCCTGCCGGTCCACCAGATAGCTGAGACCGTGGCCCGCGCCGGGGACGATGA